>Ga0209426_1000025_pt1 | contig 301898 bp, 331 predicted proteins | sample Deesub1362B_J571_FD_187697 | JGI IMG/M metagenome (GOLD analysis project Ga0209426, IMG submission 187697) | Deep oceanic, basalt-hosted subsurface ecosystem from Juan de Fuca Ridge flank, Pacific Ocean, CORK Borehole 1362B_J2.571 (SPAdes)... ...
TGAGGCCCATCTTCCTGAACTTCTTGAGTCTGTAGTGGATGGTGGAGCGGGAGATGTTGGTGAGCCTGGAGATTTCATCTAGATTGTAATTCCCATCTTCCTCGATACATTTGAGTATCTTGAGATCCTTCTCCTCAAGTTTGAGAGACATTGACATCACCTCCTATTTTATAAACCTATAAAAGTATTGCGAACATGTATATAAATCAAACTGATTTGATTTTAACTCAAGTGAATTTTAATTTACCTAACTTTGCTGCCATCTTTGTCGGATAACATCCTAAAGTTCATCTATCTATTTGGACAATGTTCAGGTTCAGGGAAAAAAATTTAAATAGAATAGTTAAACATGATTAATAGGGTGTTAAAAATGACACCAAAAGAAAGGGTAAATAAAATTTTTTCTGGAGAAAAACCTGACAGAATTGCCTGTTTTAGTGGAATGGGGAATGTAACAGTTGAGGGATTGAAAAAATACGATTATGCATTCTACGAGATACATCTGGATGCAGAGAAGATGGCCAATGCCGCATGCACAAGCTACGAGCTTTATGGATTCGAGTGTGCAGTGGCCCCCTTTGATCTAGGAATTGAGGCAGAGGTTCTCGGAGCAGAGATGAATTTCTACACCCACAAAGGTAAGGAAGATATAGTCTATCCAACAGTCAAAAAGAAGGCAATAAATGAACCAGAGGACGTGGACGTTCCTGAAAATATCGAAGAGAAAGGAAGGGTTCCGGTTGTATTAAAGGCTATAGAGATAATGAAGGAGAAGGTTGGAGATGAAGTTCCAGTTGCCACGTATATTCTGGGTCCGTATACCCTTGCTGGTCAGATTATGGATCTGGAGAAGCTCCTGAAGATGTCATTCAAGAAACCAGACAAGATCGAAGAGTTACTGACCACTCTAGCAGGAATGCTGATAGAGCTGGGGAGGATATATAAGGATGCAGGAGTTGACTACATTACTGTCAGAGAGATGGGAGCGCCAACTGATGTGTTGAGCCCGAGAATGTTCAAAAATCTTATCCAGCCACCTCTGAAAGATATGTTCTCTGAGCTTCCCAAGCCAACAGTTCTCCACATTTGCGGTGATACCAACCTAATAGTCGACCTCATGTGGGAGTGCGGTCCTACAGCCATAAGTGTGGAGCAGAAGAACGATGTGGCCAAGACAAGGGAGAAGCTCGGAGAGAATGCTTTGATATTCGGGAACATAGATCCCTTCGGCACCCTTGTTCAGGGTTCCATAGAGGACATCAGGAGTGCGGTGAAGAAGGCAATTGAAGGTGGTGTCAACAGCGTCTGGCCTGGATGCGATATCTGGCCAGCAGTTCCTAAAGAGAATATGATTGCCTTTGTTGAGGCTGTTAAGGAGTTTGGTAAGCTTTAATAAAATTTTAGGGGGAGGAGACAGATGGTTTCAGAAGAGAAAAGAAGGGAGATTCTCGAGAAGCTGAAGAATGGAGTTATTGAGTTTGATGAAGACCTCGTCAGAGAAGCTGCGAATGAAGCGCTTGAAGTGGGAATGGATGCTCTGGATGCAATAATGAATGGTCTCGTTGTAGGGATGGAAAAGGTGGGAGAGCTTTTTGATAAAGGCGAGTACTTCGTTCCAGAGGTTCTAATGTCTGCTGATGCACTGTATGCGGGACTGGATATACTCAAGCCACATGTGAGGAAGGAAGACATCAAGGTTTCAGGGCAAGTAGTCATTGGAGTAGTTGAGGGAGACGTGCACGACATCGGGAAGAACTTAGTTAAGATGATGTTCGAAGTGGCGGGCTTTGAAATCATCGACCTTGGCAAAGATGTGCCACTGGAGAAGTTCGTGGAGGAGTCTCTCAACTCCAATGCCGATATTGTTGCCCTCTCCGCCATGATGACTACAACGATGCTTGGAATTCCCAAGGTTATCGAAATGATCAGGGAGAGAAACCCCAAAGCAAAGATACTGATAGGTGGAGCCCCAGTTTCAAAGGATGCTGCTGAAAAGTGGGGTGCTGATGGATGGGCACCTGATGCCACTAACGCCGTGAAAGAAGCCATTGAGATGGTTAAGAGCCTGAAGAAAGAAGTTATGGGGTAAAGAAGATAGCCGAAATAAAGGAAGGGTAAAACCATCCAATTTTTTGGAGTGGTCATTATGTCTTCAAAGACTCATAAAATTATTTTTCAACCCGAAGGAAAAAGGGGTGAGTTCCCAGAAGGAACGACAATTTTGGATGCCGCCAGAGAAGTAGGGGTGGATATTGAGGCGATTTGTGGCGGTAAGCTCACCTGCGGGAAGTGTCAGGTTATTATCGAGCAGGGAATGGAGAATCTGTCGCCCATAAAAGAGGATGAGCAGAGGCTGCTGGACAAGAGAAAGGCTGGAAAGAACTACAGGCTTGCTTGTGTAACTAAATTCTACGGAGATGTTGTTGTTTACGTGCCCGAGGAGAGCAGAGGTGGAGAGCAGATTATTCTAAAGGAAGGTGTTGAGCTTTCCGTAGCAATAAACCCTGCCGTCAAGAAATACTACCTAGAACTTTCAAAACCTCACCTGAAGGATGATCTTGGAGATCTCGAAAGAATTCTGGCAGCATTGAAGGAAGATTACGGGATAGATAACGTTGAGATAGACTACGAAGTTCTGAAGAAGATGCCTGATGTTTTGAGGAGCGCCGACTGGAAGGTCACTGTATCGATATGGAATGATCGAGAAATCATAGATGTGGAGCCAGGTTACAGAGCGGAGAACGCCTACGGACTGGCTGTGGATATAGGGACGACCACTGTAGTTGGTTATCTAACTGATCTCAGAACTGGAGAAGTGCTGGCTATCGATTCAATGATGAACCCCCAAGTGACGTATGGTGAAGATGTTATGTCCAGAATCACCTATGCGATGCAGTATGATGACGGGCTTGAGAAGCTCAGCCAGAAGATAATAGACGGGCTGAACAAGATTCTGGAAAACGTCTGCAATCAGGCAGGAATATCAACAGAAGAAGTGAGTGAGATGACGGTTGTGGGTAACACAGGAATGCACCACATCTTCTTGAAAATCAACCCGCAGCATATAGCTATCGCTCCCTATGTTCCAGCTCTCCACCGCTCCCACGATGTGAAGGCAAGAGACCTCGGGTTGAATATTACAAGGGGCGGTTATGTTCATGTTTTGCCCATTGAGGCAGGATGGGTTGGAGCTGATAACGTTGCAGTTCTCATTGCCACTGAGCCCTACAAACAAGATGAAATGTGCCTTGTTATAGACATAGGAACCAATGGAGAGATCGTTCTGGGTAATAAGGAAAAGCTGGTTTCATGTTCGGCAGCAGCAGGCCCGGCTCTGGAAGGAGCCCATATAAAATACGGGATGAGAGCTGCTACTGGCGCTATAGAAAAGATAAGAATCGATCCCGAAACTTTGGAGCCGGAGTACAAGACAATTGGTGACGCTCCACCGAGGGGCATATGTGGCTCAGGTATTATAGATGCTGCTGCTGAGCTTTACAGAACGGGAATTGTAAAGAAAAACGGGAGGTTCAATCTTGACCTCGACACGCCTAGGATTAGGGAAGTTGATGGGACGCCCGAATACGTGATAGCCTGGGCTGATGAAACCTCCATTGGCCATGATATAGTGATGACCCAGAAAGATATCAGGGAAATACAGCTTGCTAAAGGTGCAATGTGCGCTGGAGCCCAGATACTCATGAAGGAGCTGAGTGTGGACAGTGTTGACAGGGTTATCGTTGCAGGAGCCTTTGGCAACTACATAGATAAGATTTCTGCCCTGATAATCGGACTTGTTCCAGACGTTCCCATTGACAGAATAGAGTCTGTTGGCAACGCAGCAGGAGTTGGTGCAAGAATTGCTCTGATAAGCAGAGAGAAGAGGGAAGAAGCGAATGAAATTGCTAGAAAGGTAGATCACATAAAACTGGCAGTTCACCCTGACTTCGAGAAGGAGTTCTCAATGGCAATGTACTTCCCGCATATGGACAGGAAGAGATATCCAAGACATGAAGAAGTGTTAAAGATGAGAAGTTGAGAGGTGGTTGATTGCATGTCTAATGGCTTGTTCAGAATTGAAAAACCCCAGAAGGTTGTGGAAATCGGTGGGATAAAGGTTGGTGGGAGAGGTGAGAATCCGGTAGTTCTGGTAGGAACAATATTCTACACCGGCCATAAAATAGTGGAGAAAAGGAAGGAAGGCAAGTTCAACAGGGAGAAGGCTGAAAGCCTCATCAACATGCAGGAGACTTTCAGCGATGAGACAGGAATTCCCTCGATGCTCGATGTTGTTGCTCTCTCTGAAGAGGAGTTCAGGAAATACATAGATTTCATTTCAGAAGTGACAGATATGCCCTTCATGATCGACGCCTGGAAGATACCCCCAAAGATAGGGGCGGCTAAATACGTTAAGGAGATAGGACTTGAAGATCGCGTCATATACAACTCCTTATCACCCTGGAGTGAAGACCTTGAGAAGGAAGTTAGCGAACTCAGAAACATCGGATTGAAGCATGGCTTAACAGTTGCCTACAACATGAGCGATCCGACGGTTGAGGGCAGAATCACGCTGCTCAAGGATTTACTGCTTCCAGCTCTGGAGAAGGCTGGTTTCGAGAACATACTGATTGACACATCAGTCCTCAACACTCCTGCCATAGCTCTGTCAGTGATGGCATGCAGGAAGATAAAAGAAGAATTCGGACTGCCTGTTGGCTGTGCACCATCAAATGGAACCGACATCTGGAAATATCCGAGGGAGCAGTGGGGTAAGACGGGATTTGCAGCGGTTGATAGCGCAGCCCATGCAATAACAGCTTTGATGTGGAACGACTTCATTCTTTATGGTGCAATCGAGAATGCGAAGTGGGTATTTCCGGCGGTTGCTACTGCAAACTCGATACTTGCAACGTTCATATATGAAGAGAGTGGTGAGCTGCCAGAGGACGGACATCCTCTCAACAAACTCTTCCCAGAGTTTGTTCAGCAACTGAGGGGCGAGGGTAATTAGAAGGAGAATTAGAGGGCTAAAGTCTTCGTTAACTGCTAGTCTGAGGACCCGATACAATATATATTTCCCTACAAACCCCCATTTATTTTAAGCCCTGTGAGTCTTACGGGCTTGATCCAGGTGATAATTATGTCGAATATGGCAAGAAAGATGGCAAGGAGGTTTTCAATACCGGTAACAAAAGTAGCAATTCCCGTAATAATACCAGTAATACCGGTAGTTATAACTCTAACACTTCTCCTCTCAGGCTGTACAACCAGTTCCGTAAATGTTGTGAAGCTTTCACCTCCAGACATGCTGGAACAGATAAAGCTCGGCAAGATTGACGCATTCGTTGCCTGGGAACCTTTTCCCAGCAAAGCCGTGAAAGAGGGCTCCAGAATTTTCATGAAATCCAGTGATATATGGCCCAACCACCCTTGTTGTGTTGTTGCCTATAGATCGGGGCAGCTTAACGATGATGTCCTTGAGGCTCTGGTCTGGGCTCATGTAAAGGCCACCAGATTTATCAATGATGCGAAAAATAAGGAAAAGATTGTGGATTATGCATCCGACTTCACGGGCCTTGACAGAGAGACTGTAGAGATAGCCCTCCAGAATATCAAATATGTGGAGTATCCCGATGAAAAAGAGTTTCGACACTACTATGAGTTTCTGAAAGAGTCTGGGATTCTCAAGAAATCCGTGACAGATATCGGATATGGAAGCGAAGACGACTTCTTCAACGACTTTCTGAGAAAAGATATCTACTCTAAAGTGATTAGAAAGCTCGAAGAAAATCCAGATTATGTGCCTGAGAAAGTAGGATCAATAAGGTTGGGATTCATAACCGCCGACCTGCATCATCTCGCATTGTACGTGGCAATTAAAGAAGGGTACCTGAATAAGGTCTTTGAGAAGGTTGAAACGAAGCAGTTCCCCAACGGAGTGGCGATAATGGAAGCTTTCAGGCTTGGAGAGCTTGATGCGGCTTATCTGGGTGGGGCTCCTGCAACCCTGAAGAGAATAAACGATGACATAGAAATAAGAATCGTCTCAGGAGTTAACAACGAGGGTTCTGCAATTGTTGTCAGAGGAGATATAAACAGCCCGAAAGATTTAGCTGGAAAGACCGTCGCAATCCCTGGCTTCGGCACGGTCCAAGACTTCCTGATGAGAAAAGTTCTGAGTGAGGGAGGGCTGAAGGAGAAGTGAACAAGCTTCCATCCTTCTTTCTTTTTATTTTAATCTGGTATCTATTCTCCTTTTTCCAGATAATCCCACCACCGCACACCGTCGCCATTACCTTTGCAACCCTATTTATCCACGGAGATCCTGTTCTGGGCAGAACAATTCTTGAACACTCCATTTCCAGCCTTTTGAGGGTACTGGCAGGAGCAGGCATTGCATTTCTGATTTCCATACCTCTCGGCATATCCATGTGGTACCCCAGAGTTTATTCTCTGTTTCATCCCGCTTTGGAAATTCTCCGTCCAATCCCACCTCTGGCATGGATTCCCCTGTCGTACATATTCTTCGCTTCTTTCCCGAGGCCAACCCTCTTCGCCCAGATATTCATAGTGTTCATAGGCTCCTTTTTCCCAAGCTTTGTTGCAATATCAGACTACGCCAGAAATACACCTTACGAATACGTGGAGCTTGCGAAGGTCTTTGGTGCGGATAAAATGAAAATCCTGAGACACATCGTCATTCCTTACTCACTTCCAGGCATAATAACCGGGGTGAGAGTGGGGCTTGGCGTGGGATGGATGAGCATAATAGCCGCTGAAATGATTGCCACTTCCGGCTTGGGTCTGGGGTACTTCATAATGGTCATGTACGAAGTGGGTGGGAGGGTTCCAGAAATAATTTCAGGGATGGCCATGATTGGATTGATTGGCTATGCAATGAATGCGATTCTGCTAAAGGTTGAGGAGAGGTTCCCATGGCGCTTACAGTCAGAAATGTAAGAAAAAGTTACGGGCAGCTTGAAGTTCTTGACAGTATCAGCTTTGAGGTAGAAGAGGGTAACTTTGCGTGCATAGTGGGTGAATCGGGCTGCGGTAAGACGACGCTGCTTAAAATAATCGCCGGAATCGAAAAGGCAGATGAGGGGGACATCCTCTATAACGGAAAGCCCATCAGGAATGAGGATATAGGCTATGTTTTTCAGGATGACAGATTGTTACCATGGCGAAACGCAATAGAAAACGTCTCCTTTGCCTTGGAAATGAGGGGGATAAAAAATAGTGATAAGGCGGAGAGATACCTGGAGCTAGTAGGTCTTAAAGGATTCGAGAGATATTACCCCCACCAACTGAGCGGAGGAATGAGGCAGAGAGTGGGAATTTGCAGGGCTCTGGCAGTGAATCCTAAGATACTACTGATGGATGAGCCCTTTGCCAGCCTTGACGCCCAGACCCGAAACAGAATGCAGACGGAGCTGCTGAGGATATGGGATAAGGACAGAAAAACTGTTATTTTCGTAACACACAGCATTGACGAGGCCGTTTTTCTTGCAGATGAGATTGTGGTGCTATCTAAGAGACCAGCAAAGGTGATAGATGTTGTCAGAATTGACATGGAGCGCCCCAGGGACAGAACGGATGAGAGATTCATAGAGTACAGAAGAAGAGTTTTGAAGCACCTATCATCTTAAATTATATCATACGGAAATATCAAAACAAAAAATTAAATTTAATGCTTTCAAACGCTCTCGACAACTTTTCTCAATTTCTCCTCAACTTCTCCGGCGATATTCCTTATAACTTCACTCTCAGAGAATCCAGCAAGAGCTGTGGGACGAATGGCTGAAACATAAGTCCTCTCGCCATCTCGGTAGACAACCACGTTGCACGGCAGAAGTAGTCCAAAGTCCTTGCTTTCTTTCAGCACGGAGTGAGCGTACGGGGGATTGCAAGCTCCGAGGATCAAATAGTCATCAAAATCAACCCCAATTTTCTCTTTCAGAGTCTCTTTAACGTCTATTTCGCAAAGAATACCAAAGCCCTCCTGCTTAAGAGCTTCTTTTACTCTCCCAACCACTTCTTCAAAATCTCCGCTTACTTCTTTCGTAATACCCAGCATGTCATTCACTCAGATTTTACAGCAGATATAAGTTCGGGGGATGTGTAAGGATGTGGAAATACCTCTAATATAAACCTCTGATATCAGTAACATCACAACCCATTAATACTCAGGCAACACAATCAGACTGTTACATCAAACAATCTCGTCAAGCTTTCTCATATCATCCAGAAACGGGAATTTTTTCCTTATTTTCTCCTGTTCCCCAAGGCTGACCTCACCCATAATAACTTCCTGCAACTCTCCTGCTTCAACAACAATATCTCCCAGTGGGTCTACAATCATGGAATGGCCAGGATATCCGAGATCACCTTCAACACAATTAGCTCCAACAACGTAACAGAGGTTTTCAAGGGCTCTAGCCCTCAGCAGGAGTCGCCAATGCCCAATCCGCTCCCTCGGGAACTCTGCAGGCACAGCCAGAAAGTCGGCACCCATTTTGACAAGCTTCCTCGCAATTTCTGGGAACCGTATTTCGTAACACACCATCAATCCGATTTTACCTGCAGGCGTTTCCACAACCTTAAGCTCCTTCCCTGGCTTGAAGTGTTTTATTTCATCTGTAAGAACGAAGGGGAGTATTTTATGGTATTTGTCAAGTATTTCTCCCCGGTACACAACCACCACTGAATTGTAAAGCTGCTCAGATTCCTTCTCGGCAATTCCTGCCACTATCACTATGTCCTTACGCTCCGAAAGCTTGAGGATTAAGTCCAGCTCTTCCTCAGCGCTGCCAACCAGAGCATAGTTCTCAGGGAAAAAACCGGTGTTCATAACTTCAGGTAAGACTATGACGTCTGACCTCACCTGAATGGCCCTCTTTATCAGACTGAGGGCCTTCATCAGGTTTACGTCCCTGTCCGGGGTTACCCTTAACTGCCCAACAGCAACAATCATTCTATCATTTCTCCAAGTAATGGATTATCTCTCCCTCCTTGGTCACAACCCACCTGTTGCCTTCTCTGTGGATGCAGAAGCCCCACTCTAGGATTTCAAGATGGTAATCGAGCTGTTTCTTTGACAACTTGAGAATCTCTAATATCTCTTCCTCACTTCTTCCCTCTGCTATCAGCTTCAGGATTTTTCTCCTCACAGGGCTTGAGACTGCAATGTGATATCGGTTATGGTACTCCTTACTCTTCTCCAGCGTCCCGCTATACTGGCTCCAGCTTTCCCTATTCTTTTCGGTATTTTTGCTCATGATGTTTCAACCCTCTCCTCTTGTTCTCCTGCATCTTCCACACTTACCTCCCCTACAGCCTCATATGCCCCCTGTAGTTCCTTGAGAATCAGCAGGTAGAGCAAGCAACTGAGCTTATTCAGCCACTCAACCACATATATCCCTACTTTCCCCTGATTGTTCAGCTTCACTGCCCACCGTTCAGCTCTTCTCACAACAGCCCTTGCTACACTTAAATAAGCCGTCACTTCATCCTGCTCTAAAATTACAAAACTCTTAGGCTTTCTGATAGTGTCTTCCACTTTCCTTATGATGCCTAAAAGCTCATCAACGTCATTTTTTCTGATTTTTTCATTTCCTGAAATAAATTCGGTGCCAACATCAAACATCTTCCTCTGAATTCTCCCCAGAATCTCCTTTGTTTCCCCTTTTGCAATGACTTTTGCAAGACCTATGAATGCGTTTGCTTCATCTACGCTACCGACACCCCAGATTATATCACTATCTTTAGGAACAAACTCATCTCTCAAAGTTCTGGTAAACTTAACAATCTTCATACTGTCATACCCCATTCTCCTTTATCAAAACTTTCAAAATCTGCTCTACAGCAGTATGGGGGTCGATCTCATTATTAATTACCCTATCTACCATCTCCCTAAAGCCCAGAGATTCATCGGTTGCGAGTCTTTCTTTAATTTCATCCATAATCAGGTCAAAGAGCTCTCTGCTAAGCCTCCTAGCTCTTCTCTCCTTCAAAAGCCCTGATTCTTCCATGAAGCGTTTATGTTCCTCAATAGCGTTGGCAAGCTCTTCTATTCCCTCTCCTCTGTCTGCAATGGTCTTTATAACTGGTGGAATCCACCCTTTGCCCTTCTTCATCCTAGCGAAAATTTCACCGCTTTCCACTGCTGCCTCATCAGCGTGAGTGGTTTTGGAGAGGATTTCCACTGCTTCCTGATCCATCATAAGCATTGCCTTGAGCCACTTCTCAGTTTTCTCCGCCCCTCCAAGATCTGCTTTGTTGACAACGTAAATATCACCTATCTCCAGTATCCCTGCCTTGTTTATCTGTATGTCATCACCCATTTCAGGCATCAGCACAACTATGGCGGTGTCGGCAACCTCTATGATGTCTACCTCACTCTGCCCCGCACCTACAGTCTCCACCATTATCACATCAAAACCAAAAGCATCCATCAACCTGACAACATCCCCTGTTTTCGCTGCCAAGCCGCCAGCTTTTCCACGAGAGCTCATGCTCCTGAAGAAGACCCCCGGGTCAAGCCAGAGCTGTCTGTTAGTATCTAACCCATCCATTCGAAGCCTGTCTCCAAGGAGAGCACCACCAGTGAAGGGTGAGCCCGGATCAACAGCCACTATTCCGACTTTTTTTCCTCTCTTCCTGAACTCTTGGGTGAGCTTACTGACCGTGGTTGATTTACCAACACCGGGAAAACCCGTTATCCCGACAACATGGGCTCTGCCAGTATGTTTGTAGATACGTTTCATCACTTCCTTCCCTTCCGGGAAGTCGTTTTCAACGTAGGTTATCCCTCTGGCCAGAGCTCTCTTGTTTCCGAGGAGAATTCCCTCAACTATTTCCTCAACTTCCATATTTCATGCCACCGCTTTCTTTTTCCTTGCCTGCTCTTTTTTCTTCGGAACCATTTCTTTTATGAAATCGATTATTTCGCTAATTGGCGTGCCAGGAATAAATACTCCATCCACACCCATCGCCTTAAGATCGTCAAATTCATCCTCGGGAATTATTCCGCCAACCAAGATTACAATTTCATCAGGATCTCCACCATATTCCCGAATGTAGTTTATTACTTTTGGAACCAGCGCCATGTGAGCTCCGCTGTGAAGAGAAATACCGACAACATCAACATCTTCCTGTACAGCTGCCATAGCCACTTCCTGAGGCGTGCGGTGAAGTCCAGTGTAGATTACCTCGAATCCGGCATCTCTCAGAAAGCGAGCAACAACTTTTGCTCCCCTATCATGCCCGTCCAAGCCGACCTTTGCAACGAGGACTCTGATTTTCTTCTCCATCTCCTCACCCCCCAAAGAGCGATTAAAATTAAATTCAAATTTTACAAATTTTAGATTATTATGGGCTTCTTGTAAGTTCCGTAAACCTCCTTCAACACACCCATTATCTCTCCAACCGTTGCGTAGGATTTTACAGCCTCCAGTATTGCAGGCATCACGTTCTCGTTATTCTCTGCAGCGCTCCTCAGCCAGTCTAGTGCATCTTTAACAGCTTCGTTGTCCCTCTCAGCTTTCACATTCTTAAGCCTCTCAATCTGCCTTCTCTGAACTTCAGGATCGACTTTCAGAATTGGTATCTTGAGCTTCTCCTCAATGGCAAACTTGTTTACTCCGACAATTATCTTTCTGCCTTCTTCCACATCCCTCTGGTAAGATGCAGCAGCGTTGCTTATCTCCTTGATGAAGAACCCAGTCTCTATGCCCTTGAGAACGCCTCTGAGCACGCTCCCTTCACCCATCTTCCTTATGCGCTCGATGTAGTCCCAAGCTAACTTCTCCATCTTATCTGTCAGCCATTCTACATAGTAGCTCCCACCCAGAGGGTCTATGGTATCAGGAATTCCACTCTCATAAGCTATGATCTGCTGGGTTCTGAGCGCAACCCTCACAGCCTCCTCACTTGGCAGAGCCCAAGCTTCATCGAAGCTGTTGGTATGCAAACTTTGAGTTCCACCAAGCACCGCAGCCATTGCCTGTATCGTCGTCCTGACTATGTTGTTAAGGGGCTGTTGAGCCGTCAGACTGCAACCAGCAGTCTGTGTATGGAACTTCAGCCACCAAGAGCGGGGGTTCTTTGCTCCGTACTCATCCCTCATTATCCTGGCCCACATCCGCCTAGCAGCCCTAAACTTGGCAATTTCCTCGAAGAAATTGTTGTGGGAGTTGAAGAAAAAGCTCAGTTGAGGGGCAAGCTTGTCGATATCTATTCCTCTCTCTATTGCAGCCTCCACATATGCCATACCGTCGGCAATGGTGAATGCCAGCTCTTGAACTGCTGTTGAACCAGCCTCTCGAATGTGGTAGCCAGATATGCTTATGAGATTGAATTTGGGAACCTCTTCAACACCCCATTCGAATATATCAGTTATTATCTTCACAGAGGGTTCTGGCGGAAGGATGAGAGTATTCTGAGCATGGAACTCCTTCAGCATGTCGTTCTGTATGGTGCCACGCAACTGGTTTCTCGGTACACCCTGCATATCGCCTATTGCCACATACATGGCCAGAATTATCCCTGCTGGCGGATTGATGGTGAACGATGTGGAAACTTTATCGAGAGGTATGCCATCAAACAGTATTTCAAAGTCCTTTAATGTATCAACAGCTACACCTACTTTCCCTACCTCGCCATCAGCAAGCGGATCGTCGCTGTCCAGTCCCATAAGCGTTGGAAAATCGAAAGCTGTGCTCAGTCCGGTCTGCCCCTCCTTCAGGAGCATCTTCCATCTTGCATTTGTATCCTCTGCTGTGCCAAAGCCCGAGAACTGCCTCATCGTCCAAAGCCTGCCGCGATACATAGTGGGATATACGCCTCTGGTGTAGGGGTACTCTCCTGGATAGCTCAGGTCTTTAAGATAATCCAGATGGGCTACATCTGTGGGGTCGTATATCCTTTTTACCTCAATCCCGCTCAGAGTCTCAAACCTTTCCTGCCTCTCCTTACTCCTCTCTACGTAAGGCTGGAGACAAGTCTTCTCCCACTCTTCCCTTTTCCTTCTTATTTCTTCAAGACTCCTCTCATCCAACATGAGCATCACCTGACGCATTCAACATAATTTTCACCATTTCAACACTCAATTTTAACATATTAAACGGGAAAGATTTTTAAGTTTCTGGGATATTACTGACTTCGGATCTTTGTCTTCAGAACTTCCCAAGGATTCCCCTAGCAATTGTATTGAGCTGAACTTCCTTGGTGCCTTCATATATTTCCGTTATCTTGGCATCTCTGTAGAAGCGCTCCACGTCATATTCTGAGATGTATCCATAGCCGCCATGCATCTGTATTGCTTCGTCGCACATTTTCACAGCAAACTTTCCAGCATAGTATTTGGCGATGGCAGTTAGAGTTGCATCGGGGTTCCCAGAGGCAGCTTTCCATGCCGCATTGTACACTAGGAGCCTTGCAGCTTCAAGCTGCGACTTCAGATCAGCAAGTCTGTGCTGCAGGCTCTGAAAAGCACCTATTGGCTGTCCGAACTGCTTTCTCTGCTTTACGTAATTCAACGTCCTATCAAAGGCTCCTTGTGCAATGCCTAACGCCTGGGCAGCTATCTCAATTCTGCTCTCGTTAAAAAACTCAAGAACCTGATAGAAGCCCCGATTAAGGGTACCAATTACATCTTCTTCACCAACCCTCACGTCCTTGAAGCTCACTTCAGCAGTTGGAGAGCTCCTAATTCCGAATTTGCCTCCAATTTTTGTTGTTTTGAGTCCCTCAGCATCTTTTCTGACCAGAAACGTAGTAAATCCTCTATACCTAGGCTGGGCATCGGGATCAGTTACGGCGAGAACAATGAAGTAGTCAGCAATGGTACCGTTGGTTATGAATGTCTTCGCTCCATTTATGACCCACTCATCTCCATCCTTCTCTGCCCTTGTTTTTATAGCTGTGAGATCACTTCCTGCTTCAGGCTCTGTATAGCAGCCCGCAGTGATTGCCTTACCCCCTGCAATCTTTGGCAGAACTTCCTCTTTCTGCTCCTGGCTCCCAAATTTCAGAACAACCTCAGATGAGAAATCAGAAAGTATAATGGCGCTTCCAATGGTGCTATCAGCCCTGCAAAATTCTTCTACAATCAGTATGTTCTCAAAAACGGTCATCCCTGCTCCGCCATATTCCTCTGGATAATGAACACCGATGAATCCAAGTTCGCTAGCTTTCTTCCAGAGATCGAAGGGAAACTCCTCCTTTTCGTCAACCTCCCTTGCCCTTTCCGGTGTGAACTCATTTACGGCAAATTCTCTCGCAGCTCTTTGAATATCCTTCTGATCCTGACTTAGCTCAAAATTGACCAAATTTAACACCTCCGAGGTTTGTCATTACTGATTGTAGCAATACATAAATGCTTTTCGAAAAATATTGGGTTTTTCAATGCTTAATCGTTATATAATTCAGGTATTGACGTCTAAATTGGCCAAATCCACCAATTTGGCTACCTCCTATCCGAATCCTATTTCTCCTTACGCTTGAGAACAGGGTCTTTTGAGGAGAAATCTACATAGAACCCAAGAGATGTCAAAAGTTGGTAAGAGTGTTTACCTTCGCCATGAAGCATGAGCTCAAGTACGTCTGAAGGCTCATCAACATCCACACTGGCAAAGAAGGAATCAAACAGAACAAAATTCAGACCTTTAGACTCAGCAGTTTTTCTGTGCCTGAAAAAGCTCCCGAAATGATATGATACCCTGAAATTCGGGTTTCTTACCAGCAACATATTGGTTCCGCCTTTCCTGCCTGGAGCTGCTACCACATCCCCGTTTATGCTGAAAAATTCCTCAACAATATCTTTGTTAAGTAAGGGTAGGTCAGACATGACAATAGCAAGCTCTTCCCCTTCAGCTCTGTCAGCTATGGCAGCATTTATACACTCATCCAGAGTCCTGCCATCCACAACGATCTCGCCTCGAAACCACTCCCTCTGAAAAGGTTCAGGGGTAACAATAAAAACGTTTCTGGCTTCACCAATTCCCTCAACTGCCTCATAAACGTCCCTAAGCATGGTTTCTGCCAGCAGAATCCTTTCATTTGGACTCATGATGGATGAAAGTCTTGATTTTGGATTAGATGGTTTGAAAGGTATTATGATGTCCATGGCCGCTGTCGGAATCAAGAGCAAAAAAGCATTGCCCTTGCGTCTCCCTTCGACAAACTTATATTTCATATTTTGAAGTTGGAGGTATGAATGACTTAATCTGCAAATTTGCAGTCAGGGAAGGCAAGAGGTTCGGAGAAACAATAGATGTTTACAATGGTCACATTATCGTTAAGGTCAGCAGCGATTTTATCGGCATTCCGCTGGAAAGGGTGGAAAAAATTGCAGATGATGAGGTACACTTTCAGGATTTCAATGAAAGCGAAGCAAAACAAATTGGGCTTGCATGGATTGAAGAGAAATCAAAGCCAGTAAGCATTGAGGAGCTGAAATCCTACGGTTTTGGAGAGGAGTAAAAATTAAACGGGATGGAGATGGAGTACAAGCAGGTCATTGTTGTAAGGGATGATCTCAAGCTTTCAAGGGGCAAGCTTGCGGTTCAGGTTGCTCATGCTGCTATTCTTGGGTATGAGAGATGTGATGACAAAATACGGGAGATGTGGAGGTTAACCGGTCAGAAGAAGATTGTGGTGAAGGTACCGGACCTCAAAACCCTTATGGAAGTGAAGGAAAAGGCAGAAGAGGCGAATCTGACCGTTGCGGTTGTGAGAGATGCTGGCTTAACTGAAGTGCCACCTGGCACGATTACGGCTGTAGTCATCGGCCCAGATGAGGAAAGGAAGGTAGACAAGGTAACTGGAAATCTGCCTCTTCTGAAATAATATTGATGAGATATTGATGAATTCTCCATCAGACTAAAGGATACTTTTTAATTCACTCCAATTCAAATTGAATAAAACGACCGGGAGCTGAAATTATGAAAAAAATAACTTACGCTGATGCAGGTGTTGACATAAAGAAGGAAGAAAAGGCAGTAAAAAGCCTAGTTTCATCCCTCAATTTCGTAAGAGAAGGGTTGGGTAAGCCTATCCTCACAAACCATTTTGCAAGCGTCATTGATCTCGGCAACATCGCCCTTGCAATAACCACCGACGGTGTTGGCACCAAAATCAAGGTGGCAGAAATAATGGGGAATTTCAAGACGATAGGAATAGACTGCGTTGCCATGAACGTTAACGACCTGATGGCTATAGGGGCTGAGCCTATCGCCATGGTAGACTACATCGCCACAAATAAGCCTAATGAGAGGATCATGGCAGAGATTGGTCGGGGGCTGAATGAGGGCTGCAAGATCGCCAATATGAGTCTTGTGGGTGGTGAGACTGCAACCCTCGACATTGTCAATGGCTGGGATTTGTCGGGGACGGCTGTCGGCATCGTTGAGAGAGATAAAATGATCACTGGTGAGAGAATTCAGACAGGAGACGTCATATTCGCAATACCCAGCAGTGGAATACACAGCAATGGCTTGACGCTTGCAAGGAAGCTCATTGAGGAGAACGGATATAGCTATACAGATAAATTTGGTGATAAAACAATTGGAGATGTGCTGTTGACCCCTACGAGAATCTACGTTGAGGTTCTTAAAATCATTAAAAGCCGAGAAGTTCACGGCATGGCGCACATCACCGGTGGTGGCCTCCTGAACCTCAAGAGGCTGAAAGATGACGTGAGATTTGTAATAGACAAACCCCTCGAGCCTCACAAAATCTTCAAGTTCCTTCAGAAGCTCGGGGATTTGGATGAGAAGGAGATGTACAGGACATTCAATATGGGCATGGGTTTCATGATAATACTGCCAGAGGAAGAAGCAATGGAGCTTAAGAAAAGATACGAAGGAAATATAGTTGGATACGTTGAAGATGGTAAAGGAGTTTTTCTCAAGGATTTGAGGATGGACGAGTGAATATTAGATTACTGGAAATCCTTAATTCGTGCAAGTTACTCAACTTATTTTGCAATTTCTTACAATTTTACAGAATTTTACAATTTGTCAAAAATTAACTATATTAATACCCTATCCTAAAAAGCAACCATGAAAGTCGTGAAGGTTAGAAAAGTCAAAAAGGGAATCTGTAAATGTCACACATCTTGTAATTAAATTTTTATTTTTTATTGAATTTATAATTATGTTTAACAATAATTAAACCTTCGACTAACCCTCCTCCAAAGTCTTAAATTCGTCAAAGCAGGTTCCACAACAGAAGAAATAGACTTTATTGTGATATTTATACACAATAGGCTCCTCTGCCAGATCTTTTCCACAGTAATCACACTTGAACGGGATTTTCATCCTTATCTGAATTTCCTTCTCACGCTTTTCCAACACCGGCATTATCTCCAGAACATCCAGACCACTTCTGTCAATGACTCTCCTCAGCTCATCTAGCCTATCCACGAGCACTTTTATCACGTACTTTTTACTTGTAATCTTATTGATTTCCACAATCTCATCAATTTCTTCAAAAATTTCTGGATTACCGGTCTCCACAATTAAAATCACAAGGCTTCCAGATTTCTCAATATCAGGGGACAATTTAATAGTATATTTCTGGATGATTCCTTCTTTTTCCAGCCTCTCAAGCCTCGATTTAACTGTGGGCCTGCTCAAACCAAGAAGCTTGGCCAACTCTGAAATACTTAATCGGGCATCATCTCTGAGAAGATTTATCAATTTTAGGTCGTGCTCATCGAGTTTTATCATTTCAATCTCCTCCACTTGTCCCTTCATCCTGACTGTTACATGAGCGTTAAGAATGTCAAACTATAAAACTATTTATTGCCTAATCTTACAATTCGCAAAAGAATAATTATATCTGGTTTTAGGCAAAATAGAAAAATAATAGCATAAAACTTGAGGTGAGTAAAATGAAAGAGAAAAATATCAAGATTACCGGGATGACGTGTGCATCCTGTGTTAAAGCCATAGAGGTGGCTTTAAAAGATCTTGATGGAGTTGAAGATGTTAGCGTTAATCTTGCAACAGAATCTGCAGTCGTTAAATTCGATCCCTCTAAGGTTAGCCTTGAAGAGATAACAGAAACCATTGAAAGCATTGGCTATGGTGTGGTCAAAGAAGAAAGAACCGTAACAGTAAAAATAGGTGGAATGACCTGTGCTTCCTGTGTCAAGACAATTGAGATGGTTGTTGGTGAGCTTCCAGGGGTGAAAAGTGTAAGCGTCAATTTGGCAACAGAGACAGCACGTATAGCCTATGACCCGGGCGTCACAAGCCTGGATGACATAAAGAAGGCGATAGAAGAGGTAGGCTACCAGTTCATTGGGGTGGAAGGAGAGGAAGAAGAAGGAGAGGAGGAAGCAAGAGAAGACCATATTAGAGAAATGAAAAAGAAACTTTCATTTGCTGCTGTCGTTGGAATAGTCCTAGTCTTCCTACAGTATGGAGATTATATTGGACTACCAGTAGATGTCCCGTACAACAGCCTGATACAGTTCGTGCTTGCGACACCAGTGATGTTTTACTCAGGCAGAAGCATGTTTGCAGCCGCTGCAAGAGCGCTGAGCCACAGGATGCTTAACATGGATGTCATGTACTCCATGGGTGTCGGTTCAGCATATGTGGCAAGCGTGTTTTCAACACTCGGCCTCCTACCAGAGGACTACCTGTTCTACGAGACTGCAGTTCTGCTTCTGGCTTTCCTGCTGCTTGGTAGAACGCTTGAAGCTATAGCGAAGGGCAGAACAAGTGAGGCAATTAAAAAGCTGATAGGTCTTCAGGCTAAAACGGCTGTTGTTATCAGAGATGGGAAAGAACTAGAGGTGCCGGTGGAAGATGTTAAAGTAGGAGACATCGTAATAGTAAAACCAGGAGAGAAGATACCCGTTGATGGTGTCGTTGTCGAGGGTGAAAGCTATGTTGACGAGTCGATGATTACTGGCGAACCCGTTCCAAACCTCAAGAAAGAGGGAGACGAGGTTGTCGGAGCCACAATCAACAAGAACAGCGTGCTGAAGATTAAGGCAACGAGAGTTGGCAGCGATACTCTCCTGGCTCAAATAATTAAGCTGGTTGAGGAGGCTATGGGAAGCAAACCACCAATTCAGAGGCTTGCCGATAAAATTGTGGCATACTTCATACCCGTGGTTCTGACGATAGCGATAACGTCATTCGTCTACTGGTACTTCATAGCAGATGTGCCTGCCCTATTCGCCTTTACAACTCTGGTTGCTGTCTTGGTAATAGCCTGCCCCTGTGCATTTGGACTTGCAACGCCTACAGCTTTGACTGTAGGTATGGGGAAAGGGGCTGAACTCGGGATACTGATAAAGAACGGTGAAGCTTTAGAAATAGCCAGGAAAGTTACAACAGTCATCTTCGATAAGACTGGGACACTCACAAAAGGCAAACCAGAGGTTACAGACATAATCGCCTTTGATGGGGGCGAAACGGAGGTATTGAAGATAGCAGCCATAGCGGAGAAGAGGAGTGAACACCCTCTGGCTGAGGCTATCGTAAAGAGGGCCGAGACCGAAGGGATCGACATTGAAGAACCAGAGAAATTCGAGGTTATAGCGGGCAAAGGAGTTGTTGCTTCTCTTAACGGTGACAGAATACTGGTTGGCAGCAGAAAGCTCATGATGGAGAATGGGCTGGCAGTAGATGCGAAGATAGAGGAAACACTACAGAGACTTGAAAAAGAGGCAAAAACTGCAATCCTCGTTGCGTCTGATGGTAAAATTGTTGGAGCAGTGGGAATAGCAGACACAATCAAGGAATCTGCCAAAGAAGCCATCGAAGAGCTCCACAAAATGGGCAAGAAAGTAGCGATGATAACCGGCGATAATAAAAGGACTGCAGAGGCAATAGCCAGAAAGCTTGAAATTGACACAGTTCTTGCAGAAGTTCTGCCTCATCAGAAAGCTGAGGAGGTAAAGAGGCTGCAGGAGCAAGGAGAGGTGGTGGCATTCGTTGGAGATGGGATTAACGATGCTCCAGCTCTGGCTCAAGCTGATCTCGGCATTGCCATCGGAAGCGGTACAGATATAGCTATAGAGAGCGGAGAGATTGTCCTAATGCGGGATGACCTGAAAGATGTTGTTGCCGCGATACAGCTAAGCGAGAAGACCTTGAATAAAATAAAGCAGAACCTGTTCTGGGCAATGATTTACAACACAATACTGATTCCAGTTGCTGCAGGACTGCTATATCCCCTCTTCGGCATCGTTTTCAGGCCAGAATGGGCAGGAGCAGCAATGGCGCTGAGTAGTGTAAGTGTTGTGACAAACTCATTGCTGATGAAGAACTATGTGCCACCTATAAAGAGAGAGAAGTAGATCAGGAATTTCTGTTTCCTCAACTTCCTAATTTTTAATTTTGAATTAGATATAATAAATAAGGTAATTATAAAAGGAGGTAGATTTATGTCGAGGATAGTCAGTACCGTAAATATTGCAATAGTCATATTGGTATTTTTGAGTGTTTTACCACTCATGTCAAGCCAAGCTGAAGCGTCAGATACAGTTTCCGTAGAGTATTCCACATATCCAGATGTAATAAAACCTGGAACAAAGGGGTACATTCAGATAAAGCTGACGAATCTGGGAACTCAGCCCATATACAACCTCCATGTGTTCCGTATCAAGGCTGAAAACCCATTGAAGATATACGACACTCACAAGGAGGTAGGAGACCTGTATCCTGGAATGTCAAAAACCATAATATCTCGATTTGAAGTTCCTGAGAATTCTGAATCCGGGTATTACATGGTGGAAGTCATTCTGAGATCGAAATACAGCAGCAACATAGACAGTTTCAGGTTTGACATCCCCATAGAAGTCAGAGGAGAAGCCCATATAAAACTCAGTGTAACTCCCGGAGAGATCGAGTCAGATAGTCAGGTAAATCTCACTCTCGTCGTGGAAAATAGAGGTGGAGAAATAAAGGATGTCAGGATTTCATGGAGTGGTGAGAATATTCTACCATTCACCGAAAGCTCCACTTTATACATACCTTTCATGAAATCCTGGGAATACAGAGAGATAGAGTTCAGAGTAAAGTCAACAGATCCGGGGACGGCAGTGATGATGTTCAACATTTCCTACACCGACTCGACAGGAAACCAGGTCATCGAAACTCACACTATTGCTCTGGATGTGAAGAGCAAGGAGGAAAGCTTCCTGAAAGTCGCACTCAAACCGGAAGCTCTTGAGATTGGAAAAGCTGGCAAGCTCGTATTCAGCATATCCAACGAAGGTGGCAAAGAGCTGAGAAACATTTTGCTGAGCTGGCAGAGTGAAGTTTTGCTTCCAGCATCGTCCAGCTCGGAGTTCATGGAGGTTTTGAAGCCTAGAGAAAGCCGAACAGTGTCCTTTAACGTGTTTGTGAATGAGAACGCAAATCCGGGCTATTATTCATTCCCGCTCACGTTAAAGTACGATTCCTCAGGAAAAGACCAAGGTTGCAAATCGCACGTTTGCCGTGATGCTCAAAGGCGACATATCTCTGACTACCACCCTTTTCAGGGCAGAATCCAATAAAGTCTTCATATCTATCGCAAATACCGGTAATGCTCCGGCAAAGAACCTAGTTGCCTATGCTAGCTCCGCTTATGGCAAGGCAGAGGTATTCATCGGAGACATGGAGCCAGGAGATGAGGAGATTATAGAGGTTGATCAGATGGGGGTTGACACGTCAAAGCCCTACAACCTGACGCTGAGACTTGAGTACAGAGATGTTTTTGACAATCAGTTTGCTGAGGAGAAGGAGATAAGCGTTCACCACTTCAGACAGAGCTTCCCGGCTACACTGGCTGCAGGAGCCATAGTAGTGCTTGCATTGGTAGTTGTCGGGGTGTGGCTCTGGAAGAAAAGGTGATGGTTCAGATATGGCTGAAGCGGAGTCGGAGCGTATAGCGTTAATCGGTGATCTCAAATGGTGTCCATAGCAAGGAAGAACCTCTTCCACGAAAAAGGAAGACTGGTGATAAGCGTAGGAGGCGTGGCCTTTTCAACGATGCTCATCATGATCTTAATTGGTGTATATTACGGAATATTCACCGAGAGCACCATGTATCTTGCCAAAACAAGAGCAGACCTCTGGGTCGGGCAGGAGGGTATACACGACACCTGGCACACATACTCTCTCCTTCCCCGAGGTTTGGACGATGAGATAAAGCAGGTTGGTGGAGTAAAAGATGTCCATGAGTTCATCGGGAGAGCTGTGAGGGCAAAGGTGTCCAAGGTATACGACAAGGAGGAGACAATCTACATAATCGGCTTTGACACGAAAACCGGTGTAGGTGGCCCTTGGGAGGTTCTGAAGGGAAAGAAAATACCCAGAAACGGCCAAGTTATTGTGGACAGGGTCTTTGCCATAAGGAATAACATAGACATCGGAGATAAGATTGAGGTCGGAGGAGTGGAGCTCACTGTAGCTGGCATCTCCAAAGATACTTTCGTTCTGGTCTACTCTTACGCCTTTGTGACGAAAGAGGATGCTGAGAAAATCTTCGGAGCCGAAGATTTTCTGAATTACTATATGGTGGAGGTAGAGAACCCGTTTTTTGCAAAGAAAGTAGCTGACAACGTCAAAAGCAGGCTGGAAAGCCTCGGTGTTAAAGTGGATGTTCTGACAAAGCAGGAGTTCATTAACAACCACAAAGAGGTGATAGATGAAAGCTTCAGTGCCATACTCCTGCCACTCGTCTTTATAGGGTTTTTCATAGGCGTCACAGTCATCGGGCTGACGCTGTACACAGCAACTCTGGAAAAGATGAAGGAATACGCAATTTTGAAGGCGATAGGTGCTAATGAGGCCTTCATGACCAGAATAGTCTTAGAGCAAGCCTTCACGATTGCCATGTTGGGATTTGTTGCTGGCTCAATTCTGTCACTTGCAGCGGCTAGCTGGGTGCCAAGTGTTGCTCCAGAGTTTTACGTTGAGATTAACCTGCAGAATATCGCAATGACCTTCGCATCCATTGGGGTGATGAGTCTAGTGGCAGCCCTCATCCCAATCAGAAGGCTTGAAAGAATCGAACCTGCAACGGTCTTTCAGGCATAGGGCTGGTTTAGAGAGTGATCAAAGTGATTTAAGACGGGTTTGGATGGTGAGATCAGATGGATGAAAAGCTGGCTGGTGGTCAGAGACTGTTAGAAGTTAAAAATGTGACCAAAATATATGGTTCCGGGAGAACGGCTGTGAAGGCCGTTAATGGCGTTTCATTCTCAATCGACAGGGGTGAGCTGGTCTTGTTAATGGGACCATCGGGCTCTGGTAAGACGACCTTGCTCACCCTGATCAGCGGTCTGCTTAAGCCTACATCGGGCAGTATAAAGATCGACGGTAGAGAGATAACCAGTTTAACCCAGAAAGAGCTTGCAAAACTCAGACTGGAAAAAATAGGCTTCATCTTCCAGCATTTCAACCTTTTAACCGCCTTAACAGCCCTTGAGAACGTCATGATTCCGCTGATAATCAAGGGGGTTAAGGAGAGCGAATCAAGAAAAATGGCTGCTAAACTCCTTATCAACTTCGGATTGGAAGACAGAATGCACCACAAGCCCGAAGACCTCTCTGGAGGGGAGCAGCAGAGGGTAGCTGTTGCCAGAGCAGTGATAACAGACCCAGACATAATCATTGCCGACGAGCCCACAGCAAATCTCGATTCGGAAAAGGGCAGGGAGGTAATGGAGCTGATTCATGCAATGGTTAAAAAGGGCAAGGCTGCAATAATAGCCAGCCACGACCCCAGAGTGGAGAGTTTCGCAGACAGAATTCTCCGGATGGAGGATGGGAGACTGAAGGATAGTGGACATAGTAGAACATGATAGTGATGGAACGCAGAAGGGTTAGGTCCTGGCATGGACTGGAATTCACCATCGAGCTCCAAAACGGATGGGCGAAAATAGGTTTCTTTTTCCACCCTCAGCTTGCGAACTTTTTCATGAGATATGGTTTGCCTGAAAAAGACAGAGTCGAGATGGAGATTCTCCATGAACTGGGACATATTCAGATGTTTCCTTTTGTCCTGGCTTACTACATCCCCTTTTACCTTTCTGGCATTTCTGGAGGTTTTGAGATTGGAATTGCAACGGCAGGCATGTTCCTCTTCTGGGAAGTTCTGGCAGAAGCTTATGTTTTCTTCAAATATCGGACATACATAGAGGTTTACAGAAAAAGCATCCATCCCATCACGCTTGCCTTTTGGGCTGGAATCTTTGTTGCTGTGTTAGTTCCCTTGATTGTGCTGATCTTGCTCAGTCCAGCGTAATCCTGTCTGCATCTTGATAGGATGTCGTCATCAACCTCCTAATTTTCTCAGCAGTCTTTCTTCCTACTTTCGGAACTTCCATGAGCTCTTCTTCACTTGCATTGGCTATTGCCTGTATCGTTCCGAAATGCTCAAGGAGGTTTCTGGCAATGACGGGGCCAATGTCACTTATAGCAGAGACAATGTACTCCATCTGCTCTTTGAGAGTCATCTTTGTTTTTCCGGTGTGGAGAGCAACCTCCCTATCTTTAAGCTCCTGCTCTCTTCTGGTGATGGCTGCTATCAGCTCCGCCGTCTCTCTGGCATCCCTCGTAAATATTACCGGGATGCTCAGGTCAACCACGATGGATGCTATTGCTCCTCGTACTGCGTTAGGGTGCACGTTTCGTCTGCCATACAGGTTCTCGCCCTCAATAATGAGGAGAGGCCTAATATAGCTCTTTTTCAGATTTATGAGCTGTCCGAAGAGGTCTCGTTGCCTGTTGATGAGGCTCTCAAGAAAGTCATCGACACTCTTCCTTTCAATGGCCACCCTGTCACTCACCACAAAATCAGCAACCTCAAGATTCTGTAACCTGATGTCGAAGCCCATGCCATGCAGAACTCTTACAACTCCTCCTTTCGCTTCCCTGGAGTCGGCATAGATAGTATATTTTTGTCTGATTTCCGAAGCTTCTATGAAGTCCTCAAGACTCTTCTGCCCCTTCAAGTCTCTCTCTGCAACAAGCTTTCTCAGCCTGTCTCTCACTTCGTAAAGTCTGTCGTACATGGCCCTCTCTTTTCTGACGCTGGCCCAGTAATATGCTTCATCTCTCGTCCCTTTAGTTATCAGGACAACTATTCTACCTTCTCTTCCTCTCCCAGTCCTCCCCCTTCTCTGTATTGCTCTTATCTCTGATGGAACAGCCTCATAGAAAACAACCAAGTCTGTGGAAGGTATGTCGAGCCCCTCCTCCCCAACACTTGTGGAAACGAGAACGTTTAACTCACCGTTCCTGAACTTCTGGAGAATTTCCACCTGCTCCTTCTGCCTCATTCCCCTGTCCTCGCCCCTGTTGGCCTGACCTATGAACTTGGCAGCTCTCACACCCTCTAATGAGTTCAGCTCTGCCAGAAGTGTGTCGGCGGTATCCCTGAAATTGGTAAAGACTATTATTCTGGAATCGGGATTTGTTCTGAGCTGCTCCAATACAACTTCCTTCAATTTCTCCAGCTTTGGATGGTCAGCTTTACAGTTCAGAGCCTTGAGGACAGCGCTTCTGAAAAGAGGGTCGGATATAAGAGATTTGGATGCTTTGCTGCCTCCTTTGCTTCTTCCCTCTACAACAAGCCTTCGGAGATAGTGCTTCAGCGCTTCCAAGCCCTGGGTTTCAATGAGTTCAATGCCGTGCTGAACCTTCAGAATCTCTGCAAGAGTAGATAGGGCTTCAAAGTACCTCGTTTCCCCAGTTTCGGCAGCTTCGCTCTGCAAAGCTTCCTGAAGAGCTAACAGCTCTTTCTTTGTGAGTTTATCAAAATCCACGTTTTCAAATACGTTGAGCTGCTTCAGCCGCTTGAACCTGAGCTTGAGGACCTCCTGAAACTTCTCAGCCACTTCTTTCAGCTCTTCTGGCATGTCAACCTTGATCCACTCAATTTTCTTCTCTCCAACGTAGGATCTGACGTCAGGGTCGTATTCAGTTCTGATTTCCATATCCTCGATACCCAGATTATCTATAACCTCCAGAATCCTTTCAGGTTCACTGCCAGGAGATGCGGTTATTCCCATTATCAGCGGACTTTTCGATTCTTCCCTGAATTGCTTGGCTATGAAAACGTAGGAATAATTGCCAACAGCTCTGTGGGTCTCATCAAAGATTGCCAGAATAAAATCCCTAAGATTTACTCGAGAAGAGATTATGTCATTCTCAACAACCTGAGGCGTTGAGACAATAATGGTTGCGTTTTCATAGAGCTCTTCACGCTTTTCTGGAGAGACTTCGCCACTGAGGGTTACTATTTTCTCCGCATCTATGTTGAGGGTTCTTCTCAAAAAATCAGCGTGCTGCTCCACCAGCGGCTTTGTTGGAGTAAGAAACAGCACCTTTCCATCTTCGTTGAGAAGCCTTGAGGCAATTACGAGCAGAGCAATGACAGTCTTTCCAAGACCAGTGGGGAGGATTACCAGTGTGTTCCGCATCAGGCAGGTGGCAGCTATGGCTATCTGGTAGCTCCGCCTTTCCACTGTTCTCGGTTTTATCAGAGGATGGCTGACGTACTCCACATAATGATGTCTTTTAAGGGCTTTAAAAAATATACGCAGACATCAGATTCCTCAGAACATTCTTCTACCTCGATTTTGTTAAAAAGCTAAGGGTAAAGCTGAGAGTCCAAAAACCTTAAGTAAAAATAATGCAGAATTTCTATGATATGGAATCGGACACAAAATGCATCCATGATCCGGCTGTGGAGTGCGTGAACAAAATGGAATGTTTCAAATGCCCCCTCTATGAAGCAATTATGACTGATTATCCTCATTAATCCCTCATTGATCAATCTCTATCCCGTAAATCTTCTCAGGGTTCTCTACGCAGATTTTGTAGGCAACATCTTCATACCCTGCTTCAACCAGCTCCTTTATTTTTCTGGGAACCGTTTTGGGGCCAAGAACCGAACCAGGACGTTTAGCGTCGTCTATGTAATCGGTCTCCACCAAAAACCTGCTGCTTTTCTGAGCAGCTTTGAGCACGTTGTCGCCAGATGCGATTACCGATGGAAAAAGACCGATTTCCTCCATCTCCTCCACAGCAGGTGGGGCGAAGTGTTTCACCACTTTCTCCCTCTTCAGCCCCTCTTTATCTGCAAGTTTCGCTATTTCTGCCATACCCTCAATAGTGAAGCTTTCAGTGTGTATCTGGACTGGACAATCAACATCCCTAGCAACGCTGAAAGCGTGCTGCAACACTTCGTTGCTGAGCTTCCAGACATAGTCGCTCACCTCATAATGTGGCCTTCCGCTCTTGATAGCAACAGCTTTCCCTTCTGCAACATATCTGGCTGCCAGCTCAAGAGCATCCTTCATTATTTCAGCAGCGAAGTCATAGCCAAGCTTCTGTCCAATGACAGTTATCTCCGCAGGATGCACACTCAGAACTGCGTAACACCCCACAATCTGATTTCCTTTCTCCACCAGCTTTAAATGTTCCTCAAAAATATCTTTGAAGTCCTCGCCTTTCTTCGGAAATATTCCGTAATGGTGGCTGAGAAGGGAGATCAAGAAGACATGTGTCCCACCTGCCTGTTTGAACTGTTTGAGGGCTTTAAGGCGAAGGTGGTTATAGAGGTGCATGTGATTGTCGGTGACTATCATGAAGTGGTGGTAAATGGTAGGGTTTTTGAGTCTAACTTTTCTGGTGTATCAATATGTCAATGAGGTGTTACCATTTTACTTTTCACACATTTTACGTATCATCCCTCAGTCCCTATATGACCAGCCTACTTTCTTATGATTGGTAATGGCATTTTTCCTGCCAAATTTTCAGGTTCATATTCTAAACTAAACCCCCAAATGTTCAAAAATACCAGAAGCCTCCATTAAAAACAATTTCTGACTTATTCTTGCCATACCTGAGCAGACCTCTAAGGAGAAAAACATAAACATGAAGACCTGATTTTTACTTTACAGCCTTCCTTCATTCCGCATGTGTGGAACAACGATGTAGTTTTATAAGTTGGCATGCATATCTGAGTGGCGAGATTGAGAAGACTATAAATTTCCTTATTACCCATTACGGATACGGAAATATCACAGCTCTAATGGAATACCGTAAACTATTTAATTAATTATAGTGATAAATATTGGGTGTATCGAAATGGGAAACGGAAGAACACCTAGTTTAATAATTAGTTTATTTCTGATAGTTTCTATAATAGGAGTCTCGGCAGCACTTATACCACAGGAAAAAGTTAGAGTGATAATTACCGTAGACAGAGGTTTTGACGAGAAAATAATCCCGGCTGCAGGGGGGTGGATTATAGCGAAAGGAAAGATTTTTCCAGTTGTGATTGCGGAACTCCCGGCAAAGGCAATTGAGCATATAAAGAATGCCAAGGGTGTTGCCAAGGTGGAATATGATGTGGAAGTATATGTGCTGGGTAAACCCTCAAAACCACCTGGGAAGGACAAACAGAAACCTCAGCCACCACAGGAGATTCCATGGGGTATTAATAGGATAAAAGCTCCTGATATATGGAGCACATCTGATGGCTCAAGTAATGGTGTGATTGAAGTTGCAGTTCTGGATACTGGAATAGATCACGATCATCCCGACCTTGCAAACAACCTTGCATGGGGCGTGAGCGTTCTGCATGGCAGGATTTCAGAGAAATCAAAAGACTATAAAGACAGGAACGGGCATGGAACGCATGTTGCTGGAACGATTGCAGCTCTGAACAATGAAATAGGTGTTGTTGGAGTTGCTCCGGGAGTGGAGCTATATGCCGTTAAAGTTCTTGGAGACAGCGGAAGCGGCTGGGTTAGTGATATAATTCTCGGAATTGAGCAGGCTTTGCTCGGACCAGATGGGACTCTTGATAGCGATGGTGATGGAATAATAGCCGGCGATCCTGATGATGACGCCGCAGAAGTCATATCGATGAGCTTTGGAGGACCAAGCGATGTTCAGTCTCTCCATGACGCGATAGCAGAAGCTTACAACTACGGCGTAGTACTTGTAGCGGCTTCAGGAAATGATGGAGCCTCGAGTCCTAGCTACCCTGCTGCCTATTCTGAAGTCATAGCCGTTGGTGCAACTGATTCAAACGATCAGGTAGCAGGGTGGAGTAACAGGGGGGTAGAGGTGGTAGCTCCCGGCGTTGATGTGCTCAGCACCTATCCAGATGACACATATGCAACACTGAGCGGGACATCGATGGCGACCCCGCATGTCAGCGGAGTTGTAGCGTTAATTCAGGCAGCATACTACAATACATCCGATAGTGTTCTTCCAGTCGGAACATTTGGTGACCTTAACAATACTACTGTAAGAGGAATACTCCACATGACAGCCGAAGATCTTGGGACACCAGAATGGGATGCCGACTACGGCTATGGAATGGTCAGAGCAGATCTGGCGGTACAGACAACAACTAACTGATTACCCATATACATTTTTAACATCTTCTGGGTGGTTTAAGGGACAGCTATATTGAGGCACAGAGCTATTCAACAATACATTCATCATCGATTACTCTGCAATTTGGAATTTCAACGTTCCTAATGGTAGAAACGAGATAGTGTTCGATTACTATCCGGACAACAATATCATAGCTGTGACCGTTGTTTGGGGTTACTTTACTAGCTCACCATCCATAATGGAGATAAAAGAGTTCGACATACTATTCAACGCCGATCCAGATAATGATGGAACTACTGAAAACACAAATGTGATGGACCTGCAGAACATAGCAACCCACGAACTAGGCCACGGGATAGGGCTGGACGATCTCTACGAAGACATCTGCTACATGGAGACCATGTATGGTTACTCTGATTATGGAGAAGTGACTAAAAGGGGACTTGAATACAGGTGATATAGCAGGATTGCATGAGCTCTACGGAGAGTGAGGTTTGAATTTCTCTTTTTGTGTCTGCATTTTTGCTCTTTTCCCCTCATTTTTATCTCATCACCAAATAATAAATAGAATAAAAAATCATTTGTGCCTTCAAGTATACGATTTTAGGGCGATGAAGATGAAAAATGTTATAAATTATAGCCCCGCGGGGGTTTTACATCTTCAAGGTTTATAACCCACAACTGCAAAGTGCACCGCAATGAGTGCTTTGAAGTTCCATTCGGCAGAGGGTTTACTCGATGGACAAATGAGACTGGCAAAAAAGGAGCTACCAGAAAAGAGCTATAAGATTCTTGAGGATTTTAAAACAAGACTTCTTTCTGAAGGTATCACTAAGCTCCGGATTGTTAGATATATTGGATTGCTCAGAAAGATCTACTCCATCGCTCCGAGAGAATTTGATGAATGGGATGAGAAATATATCATTGAAGTCCTTGCGAAGCTTGAGGAGACGGATTATGAGAATTCCACAAAGAACGAGTTCAAGAAAGCCATGAAGAAGTTCATAAAGTTCTATTACGGGAAAAAGTCTGATTTACTTGATTACGTTAAACAGTCCAGGAAAAAGGATTCTAAGATACCTGAAGTTATCAGAGAGGGGGATATTCTGAAGCTTATAGAAATTGCAGACAACACGAGAGATAAAGCCATGGTTGCAGTTTGTTATGAAGCAGGTTTAAGGGTTGGAGAACTTGCTGGGTTGAGAATTAGAGATATTGAATTCTTCACAAATTCGACAGGTGAGATAAGGGCCAAGATAAAGGTTAATGGGAAAACCGGTGAGAGGGTAATCCCGATTGTTATGAGCGTTCCATATCTTAAAAGATGGTTGGATGAACATCCTTTTAGGGATGATCCCAATGCCTATGTTTTTTGTTCGCTTGCAAGGGTCAACTATGGTGGCATGATCTCTTATCAGAAGCTCTATGAGAAGTTTATTGAGCTTGGTAAGAAAGCGGGGCTGAAAATACGGCTTCATCCCCATACTCTCCGACATTCAAGAGCTACAGTTCTTGCCAACCATTTGACTGAAGCGCAGATGTGTGAATTCTTTGGGTGGGTTCAGGGCTCAGATATGCCCCGGATCTATGTTCATCTGAGTGGCAGGGATGTGGAAAAATCAATACTCAAGTTGTATGGTCTCGAAACTGAAGAACAGAAAAAAGAAGTTGAGGCGAAACCCAAAAAGTGCCCACGCTGCGGTTACCTGAATGCTCCAACAGATTTCTACTGTGGCAGGTGTGCTTTAATACTGGATGAATCAAAGCGTGTGGAGCTTGAAATGGAAGAAATGAGACTGATGAAGGAGATTATGGGGATGATGGACCCTGAAACTCTGAGAAGAGCGAAGGATATGATTGAATTTGTTGAAAGGATGAGGGAGAATCCCGAACTGTTTAACCTTTTATTGCAGGTCAAAGGTTAGTTTTTTAGCGGTTTTATATACTGGAAACCTATTTTCTGTTTTAAAATGAGGCGCCAGCACACAGAGATAGCCATAACCCTGGCCCTGTTTGTAGTGGCTGAGCTGCTTTTAGATGCTCTGGCCGGTGATTGGCTGAAGCAGCAAATCCAGCAGTATTTTGGCACAATTCCGGCATTGCTGGGTTTTGTAGCAGTGCTGGCGCTGATATGGGTGAGAGTGTCGAAGTATGAGGCGTTAGCGGGTGTGAGGAGGAAGAAGAAAGGGAAAGGAGGAGGTAGAAAAAAGAGAAAAGGTGAGGGGTGATGGCGAAGTATAGGAATTTTTATGGCGGAGCATACAGAAAGGGGAACATCAGCATATACGAGGCTGCGCTTTTCGTGACCTACGTGCTGGCAGCGGTGGCAGTCTTCGGGCTTGGAAGCGTAAACCTGACCTGGGTAACAGACTTCAGCTTTTGGATAGTGGTTTTTAGTGCTCTTGGCGTTTTTGCCCTAGACAAGCAGGTTAAGAAAAATCAGAAGGTTACAGCCCTTGAAATCGCTTGCCTGGCTGTTGCTATCGGTCTGCCCCTGGCTGCAGCGGGCTATCTTGTAGGCATGGGCATAGACATAAGCGCATATCTGACAGATCCCACCAATGCCTTCATTATGCTTGCTGTGAGCGTGGGCGCTTTGATTGCTGCAGCCAAGCAGGACTGAACCAATTTATTTTTTTAGAGAGGTGAGACAGATGAGCAACAAAGGAAGGGCAGTAATGACGGCTTTAATGCTAACGATGCTGATAGGGCAGACAGTAGCCATTCCTCTGATAATCCCCCTCGTTGCCGGAGGAATTGCGGGAGGCATTCTGGGCTACATTGTGGGGACTAACTTTATTGCAAGTGATGAGGTTGAGAATCTTAAACAGCAGTATGAATCAGCTTTGACATCTCAAAAGGAGATAAATGATGCTAATATCCAGCAATTGCTTTTAGAAGTCTATGCAAGAGACTCGAACATATATGGAGTCACTCAGGACTTTGGACAGTACACTAAAAACTACGCATGGGCTTTAGCTAAATATGAGGCTGTCAAGGCTCTGAAGGAAGGTAAAACCGTTGCAGAGGCTCAGGCAGCAGCAAGGAATGCGGTTATTAACTATTATGCAAATGTCAGTAAAACAGTTGTGAACACACATAACGCCACGATTAATTTGCTCCTCGCAATCCAGTCTAATTATTCAGCAACAGCAGGATTGAGCAGTTTTGAATTCATAGATTCTCAAGGGTCTAAATATTACTATGATACAAATTCTGGAACATGGAAATTCTATTTAGCAGGGAATTGGTATGCGCCATCATTTAACACGGGAACAAACACCGTAACGATCGCGGGGAAGACTTACAGCTACACAAAGATGTATCTGAGATATGACAAAACAGGAAGTGGGACATTCTATAACTATGATGTTAGAACTGTCAAATACGCTGGAGCAGTAGTTTATGATAGGACGGGGTTTGATAATGCAGTTAGTGCGATAAACTCAGCATACAACGAGATAATTAACAACGTGGATGCATACGTCCAGAACTTGGCGAATCAGGTTAATTTAGCTCAGATAAATCTAACTGATATAATAGACCCGTATCAGCTTGCTTCACTGATGAACAGTGATTACAACGCAACGGGCTATTATGGCTATGCTGCCGCTGAACTTGCCCTTTTAGGACTGAATACAGCAGGAATTAACAAGACGATAGTTATTGAAGTGAACGGCACGCAGTATGAGGGTTTCTTATTCACGGACTGGCAGGGTGTTTTAGAGACTAATAAGACCTATACAGCTAATGCTAGTTACAAGTATTTCATAGCGGTTGATGGTGGGCTTTATGAGATCCCAGCGGGTGAAAACTTTACAGTTTTAGCAATCAGAGACTTTAACGGCAATACGCTGAACAATACAACTTTGAAAAGCTACACGTCAGCGTTACAGGATGTTAATCAGATATACGATGAGCTTGCAGCTTTAAGGCAGCTTTGGCAGGAATATATAGAGATGCAAGCAATAATGGCAGGTGGAGGAGGAAGCAGCGGAGGTTTTGATTTCTCAGCATGGTGGGCATCCCTGGATCAGACTGCTAAGCTTGGAGTTGTCGTTATTGGGGCAGTAGGCCTTTACGCAGTTCTCAGGAGAAAGTGAGCGGGAGCAATCTTTCCTATTATTTTTAATATGGTGGTTTAGATGGCTAAGAGAGCATCCATTTTCTTGTTTTTCTTGGTGTCAGTGCTGCTCATCCCGGCCAGCGCTGACTACATAGACATGTCAAAATTTGCCAGGAATGCAACGGTTCAGGAGCTTGGGAAGTTCAGCAGCCAGCCAGATTTAGTTTACTGGAGCAACGAGACGAAGAAATTCATAACCGGCACAGAAAGCAAGTGGGTGATTGATAGCTGGGCTTATGTGGTTGACTATGACCTGAATAAGGGCTATATCGTGGTATATACCAACAGGACTGAGCCAGTAACCATTGTTGACGTCTTTGGTGGCACTTGGAAGAAAGCAACAATCCATAAAGGCTACAACTATTTCAATTTCTCCGGAGTGCAGGAATATGCCGGGCTTAAGGTTGTAACAATAGGCTCACCCTCAGGTTTCGCCATCTTAAAGCAGAAAAGGGATATTTTCTACTTTGAGGACTATCCCATAGCCATCCTTAAATCTGAGCTGGCAAAGTTTAGCTGGCAGAGGGCAGCGGGAGCCTTGGGGCTTTTCCTTGTGGGCTTCGCATTGAGCTATTGGCTTAAGCGGGAGAGGCTTTTGATCAGCTTTGTTGACAATCTGGTAATAATATCGGTCTGCATTATTCTAATTCTGGCTGTTCTGAGTGTAGATTATACAACAACGATGGTTAACATCCCTGCAGGCAACTCTACAATAGCTAAGGAGATTCCTGCCTTAGAGCTTAGCAAGGAGAAGGTCAGGGATATGTATAACTGGGCTTTCGCTGTATTCTTCATAGCGGGCTTTCTCTTTGCCATGCGCTTGGCAGACTACGAAAAGCTTTACCTGGCTATCGTGGATTACTCTAAACCAATCAGGCTTTATGAGCTGCCATATCTCCCAAAGAAGGGGCTCATCAGGGATTTTGATAACAGATTAACCAAGATCAGCTTTAAGGAGGACTTTAAGCAGCTCATAAGCTTTGAGCTGGATGGGAAGAGTGTTAAGGGTATTCTGGCGGTGAAGGCAGAGGACAGGGTTAACGACAGCAAGGCGGAGTTTAACGCCAGGTATAGCCTGATTGCTTTCTTTGCCATGCTTATAATCTCGGTTGTGGCAAATTATCTCAATGCCTTCAGGATAGATTTGGCTTATTCTTTGTTTCTGGCTACCATAACTGCCTTAATATTCAACATCAAGGCCATAAAACAGCACTTCAGCCTAGAAGTCACTAAAACAAAGCTCATTGAATGCAGCGAGATAATGAACGAGGATAACTATACCAAGATGCTCAAAAACGCCCAGATCAAGCAGATTGCCGAGGATTACAACAAGCTGTTGAGGGCTTACGTTAGGGAGAAGATTACGATGCCACGCAAAACTGTCAGTGAGCTTTTGAGCGTCATCAGGGAAGTAAAGGGTGGTGGCGATGAGTAGGGTGAACTTAAAAGCTAATGATAAGGTAGAACAGCTTAAACGCTTTATCAGTTACCGATTAGGCAAAAAGTTAGGTCTTGGAACCCTAGTTTTTGATCCTTTTGGTGATAGGCTTATTTTCCTTTTAGACGTTGCAGAGAAGGAATTTGGCAAGGAGGCGAGAGATGAGCTTTTCAGGTTTCTGGAGCCTTACCACAAAATGAGGGTTTTGAAGACTCTTCAGAATGAGGCAATTAAGCAGAAATTCTGGATAGCGGCAAGCGATCTGGCTAAACAGGATGGCGAGAAAGAGAAAGTGGAAGAAAGTGATGATGACATTTTGGGCTTATTCGATGGCGGGGAGGGATTGGATGAATAAGCTCATGAATGTTATAAATTCAGCAATAGAGAATGATGGCTTTCTTTTTATCGGGATTCTCGGTGATAAAGGGCTTGGCAAAACAGTGTTGGGCATGAACATAACCTTTGACATTCTGAAGGATTGGCGGGCTGTGTTGAAGCACATGGTGTTTACCATTACCGATTTCAGCAATCTGTCAGGGAGAAGCGATCTGATACGTCATACTGATGGCAGAATTAAAGCGGTGTTGTGGGATGATTTTGCTTTGCATACATCATCATATGGTTTTACGAAAAAGGGAGAAAGAGAGCAGCTTATTGACTTTATAGAGGATTTTGAGGTTGTTAGGGAAGAGGTTGCTGTTCTGATTGTAACTGCTGCCACCTGGGAGATGATCCCACCAAAGCTCAGGGATGCTGCCCATATCTTCATACAGATGACAAAGAGGGGAAAAGGAGAGGTATGGGCAAAGCAGAGGGGATGGCTGTTTTTGAGAAAGGATTACAAGAAAATCGGGGAAATCGAGAGTCAGAAGATTCCTGATGAAATCTATAATGAGTATAGGGAGATGAAGCGTAAAGCCAAGAGAGTAAAGGAGAAAATGGCAGTTATTAAGCAGAAGGAAAGGGCACGAAAACTGGCATTGGAGCTTTCCTCAGAAGAGTGGAAGGACATAGACCTGTTAACTGCTTATGGCATTCTGGACATGCATGGCAACTTAACAGAGTTCGGGAGGCTGGTTAAGAAGTATGCGGAAGAGGTTGGGGTAGAGCCTGAGAATGGGCATATAACATATAATAAGTGGTATGTGCGTGGGATGGGAAAATCCCACTTGACGGAGATAGGCAAAAGCGTGACAAGGGTCAATGATAGAGGTAGAATTGTAGTTCCATATGAGCTGAGGAAAAAATATGGGATTCAACAAAAAAGCGTGTTCATCTGGCTTGATTTTGGTAAATTTGTCATAGGCTTGCCGGATATCCAGTATGAGGAGTTTGTGAACTTTTTCTTTGATGAAGAGAAAGGGGAAGTTGAAGAGGTGGGAGGTTGACAGATATACTTAGTGCATCCCCCCTCCTCATTCTTATTGGGTTGGTGGTGCTATCCTGGTTCACAGGCAGCAAGCTGATCAAGGTTGTTGCTTTGGCGGTATTTTTTGGGGTTCCACTTATCCAAGGTCAAACAGCTTTGCCTAATAGCTTGGATGTCAGTCAGTTTTTGGATTTCGTGATTAATACGGTTAGTTACTGGCTTACTGAGGCTCTGGACAGCTTGATTAATTACATCAAGGCCAAGTTGATTGGGAGCATTTAGATCCTGTTCTCCAGGTTTGTGTCCACACTCCTGCAGAGCTCCCTGTGTCCACATTACGGTCCTATGCTTGTGTCCACAATCCTAGATCTTTCTCTGTGACCACAACCAGCATGATAATTCCTTACTTTCACTCCACCCAAAACTCCTATTTTCTGATAAACTGAGCCTTTTTTCACCGGTGATGAGTATGAATGTTGAACAGGATTTGATGGATTACAGGTTTAGAGCCGTTCTGAGGGCTGGTAAGAAGGGTGACCATAGCATAAGTATAGATGCCAGAAAGATTGCTGTGAGAAACAACGTGGACAGGAAGGGCGGACTTTACAGGCTGAACCTTGAGCAAATCATGATTGAGTTTGGTGAGGATTTGGCGATGGAGTTCTGGGAAGTTTTGATGTATCTGTTACCGGAGATGAAGGTAAAGGAGGCGATTAAGGAGTACGTGGAGAGGATGAGTTTTTGACAGCTCTGGAGGTAAGGTATTTTATTTTTCAAGAAGATGTGAGATTATGAGTGATGAGCTGACTGATGAGGAGATTAAGGAAGTGGAGGAGATCATTGAGGCATGCAAGACTGGAAAGATGAAGGTTTATACTATTGAGGAGGCAAAGAAGGAGTTAGGCCTTGAATGAGTTTTGAGGTCAGGCTTTCTGATGTATCTGTTACTGAGGTGAGAGTAAAGGAAGCGATGAAGGAGCTGGATATTGACTGGACTCTACTGCCATAATGTTAAAAAGGCATTGAGATTGTGAAAGAACCAGAATTTTAACCTCATGGAGTGAACTAAATGATCAGATTTTCAGAACATGCACTGAAAAGAGCTGAAGAGAGGGGGATAGATTTAAGTCAGGTTGAACTAGTAATCAGGGAACCACTGGAAGTAATTGACGTGAAATTTGGAAGAAAAGCGGTGTTCAGACAGCTTGAAGAAAAATATCTCGTTGCAATTTATGAAGAACAAAATGATGAAATAGTTGTAGTTACAACGTTAAAAGTGGATAAGGAGAGGCTGAAAAGATATGGTTTCAGTAGAGTTTGATCCCGAAGTAAATGCGATGTTCATAAGGTTTAAAGACGGAAAGGTGGCAGAATCGGAGCCCTTAGCTGACAATATCATCGTGGATCTGGATGAGGATGGAGAAGTTGTGGGAATAGAAATTCTCCTGCCAAAGCTCGAAAGGGAGCAAAAGGAGTTTGTTGAAAGGATATTGAAGGCAAAGGTTTGAAGAATTAATGATTTCCAGTGCTCATTCTTCTGTTTGATTCTTCTGTTTTATTTCTCTCAGCTATTTGAGGAGATCAGGAAGTGAAACGGTTTCCTCCATGGCTGATAGTTTTAACAAGGAAGAGGTTTAGCATTAGAGTTTTTGGTAGGAAAAGTTACTTCTCAAACTTACCGAGTTAGAATTTCTAAAAGCAAGGAAAACGTGAGCCCTGTCCAAAGACCATATGTTATAACATAAACAACGTTGTAGATTCTCTGAAGTTTCGGACTCATTCTTTTTTTCCTCCTATAGCTTTTCAGAAACCAGAGTGAAGCTGAGAAAATTATCACAATGAGTAGATATATCGGGTTTTTGTTTGTGAGAAAATTCATGAAAAGTATAATTTGCCAGAGGGCTGCATTAGCCCACATGAAGTTTTCTATGTCTCTGCTATTGCGGATTATCCAGTTTTCTGTTCTTTCATACATTTTGTATAGGAAATCGCTCATCTTAATCTCCTCCGGGCGGAATACAGTTTGTAATTCAGGTATTCGATTTCATCTCTTATCGAATTAATTTTTTCGTTTAACATTAGGAGGAAAAGCAGGATGAGGAGATCAGCCCACATGGCTGGATAAGTTGAGGAGGTTGGCGATACGATTGTAATGCTGATATTGATGTAGGACTTTTTTAACAAGCTATCGACAATGTGCTGGATGATTGGGATAAGAAATGCGCTTATTATTGCTATTTTCAGGTTTTGTGGTATCTTTTTTATAATCGGTTGTTCCTGGGGTATTTCGTTCACCCCTCACCCCCCATCAATTCCCCACTAACTCTGTCAAGCTCCTTTGAAGGCATCCTTATCCTCAAATGGTGTATTAGAAAGATTGCCGAGGCAAGAAAGAAAATAAATGGAGAAGACCCTAAGAAAGGTGTAGGATGGTTTATTTGTTTGAGGAGCTGCTCAAATATTACGAAAAAGCCGATCTCAAATAATCCAACTAAGAAGGCGAAAAAAGACGTTATTAAAACTGTTTTTCGGAATTTTAAGCTTAACAATCCAAAGAATATTGAAAGAAAAAGGCATATCAGTATTATTTGATAGAGAGACTCCAGGATACTCATTAAATTTGAAGTTTTTGGACCATAAGGGGGTATTTTTTCCGTGTAGATGGATAGACCGAAAATATTGTACTCGACATTTTCCATAATGGCAGTGGGGAGAATGATTCCTAGGATGAGGAGTAATAAACCTAAGTATGGCAGCAATCTTTTCTTTTTTGGTTTGGTTTCAGGGTTTTTGGTACTCATCCTTTCCCCTCCATCATCTCTCCATCAACCTTATTGGACTTCTCCGGCTCTTTTTCTTCAGGTGGTTCATTGCTTTGTTCTTCTTAAGCATATCAATGCAATAATTAGGGAGATTAGTGGGATTTCTAGAGTTAATGGGGCTTGTACTTCTGACCACCCGCTACTCTGTGGTACTTTATCTATATTTGGGAAACTTTGAATTGCTTTAAGAATATAAGGATGAAGAAGCGCAAGAACAATTAATAGAAATATACCTAAAGCTATAATAACAACTATTTTATTTAACCAATTTGAATCATTCATTTTTCCCCTCCAAATCTATCTTTTATCTTTTCGATTTCGTTTTTAATTTGATTTACTTCCACAATCAGGTATATGAGTGTGTAAAAGAATGCTGCAAAACCTGTCATCATAATTTTTGATTCTGGAGGTGAATAATACCAAATAACAACGATTGTGCCCACTATTGCAGAAACATACATAACTATTTGGAGCGATCTCATTGAATTGACCATTGAGATCACCTTTTAGTTAAGCTGAGAATTACAGCGATAATTAGGAGAACTCCGATAATCCAGAACATTCCTGTGCTTATACCAGTTACCTGTGACATTGAAGGGAAAACTAACCCGAAAAACACTATTATCAAAAAGATTGCCACTATAGCCTCCATAATCTCGTCCACCAGACCCATAATTAATCTCCCTCCAACAATTCGTTGATAAACTTATCAGGCTCCTTAGGCAGATGAGAGTGATATTCCTCAAACTCTTTCTCCATTTCCTCAATAAGCTGAACGATTTTTCTACCGAGAGGGGTTAATTCATAGGCTTTTGAGCCTGTGGGAGAGTCAGGAATGATTATAACTGCAATAAGGCCAAGATTCAGGAGTTCTTTAAGACCGTTATGTAGGTCTCTTGGATAAAGAAGAGTTGAAAGCTCACTCCATTTTTTACTCCCTTCCTTTAGGGAGAGTAAGATCGTGAGGTTTGCTTTTTTGCTTAACGACTTCAATAACTTCAATTTGTTTTTCATTAAGTTAGTTATCGTTTTAGTTCTTTATTTTTTGGCATTATCAAAGTTGATAAGTTGTTAATCATTAGCGATAAGATTAAATAGGATTAGTTATCAATTTTGATAAGTAAGTTATCAGGTGATATAAATGAAGTTGCAGGCAGAAGTTCCGGATGAATGGGAGCCAAAGGTTAGGAAAGCAATGGAGATCCTTGGAGTAGGCAAAAATCAGAGCCGCTACATCTGGCTTCTTGTCTGGCAGAATCTCAGAGACCTTGGGCTCCTTGGTGTCAAAAACGGCGAATCTGAGGAAACTGTTCTGGAGGGCTAAGCCATGAACTTCCTGAAAATTCTCTGGCTGATCTGGACTGGCAAACTGAGGTACCCGCCAGTCAGGAGGTGCTGGAGATACCCTCGGAGGTGCTACCCTTGATATCTGTAGCCGCAGAGTGCTCCTTTTGCGGTAAGCGACTCTCACAGGATCAGATCATTCTCCTTGGATGCTGCCCTCTCTGCCAGTCATGCTATGAGAGTTTGAGGAGGGTTAAGCCATGAGGGCTGAGAAGTGCCACGCATTTTCTCAGTTTTCACCTACCCGCTGCCTTCTGCCAAATCCCAGGATTTGCCGTCATTTCGACATCAGAGAATACCTGTGCTCCCAGCCCTGGCTAAGAGAGCTGAGAGGGGAGGTGGGTGTGGTTGTTCGTTAGCGCCCTTGACCTGCTGATAGAGTCCGGCAGATGTCCATGCCAGGGGGAGCTAGAGAAAACTCCCACAGGCTGGAGATGCACCCGCTGTAGCTGGGAAATTGTAGAGGTTAGTAGAGATGCCTGAGGTCAAGTATCCGGGGCTGAACCGCATGGCAGAGGAGTTGAGCAGGATTCTGAACAAACATCCAGCAGCAGTTCGCAATACCATCCTGAGCAACGTGAAGCACTTGCTTGAGAACATTCCGCCTGATGAGCTTCTCTCAATCTTTGAGGAGGATGGGGAAGGTGGGGAAGGTGGACGATGAGACTCTCTGGGCTATCGCCCTGAACGGTTCTCCCATTGCTGCCGCCATAGCTCTCGCCATCCTTGATGAGAGGCTTGGAGGGAAAATCTCCGAGCTGAAAAAGAAGCTGGATGAGATGTATGCTCCCCACCGCAGGAGCGGTATGGCCGGTGAAATCCCGGCGGGGAGCAGGAAAGGAGGTGTGACATATGGCAGAGGTTAAGGAGGCCGGAAAGACCGGGAAGGTGGAAAAGGTTGAGAATGGAAACGGAAACGGAGAGAAAGCAACCAAAAAGCCAGTTGAGACGGTGAACATCTTCACCAGCAACGGGATGCTTAGTTTCAGCGTGTGGGAAGGGGGCAGCATAAGCGTCAGGGTTAGCAGGAGGAAGGATGGAAGCGATGAGTACGAGAATGTCTGGAGCGGCAGGATAAACCCGGTTGACTTCATAAGCCAGTTTGGAGAGCTCAGAACTGTTGCTAAGACTGCACAGGATGAGCTTAAGAAGATTTTAGGCCAGGAAATCTAACCCTCTTTTTCTTTTTGGTGATTGCCATGTCTGCGGACATCAAGCTCTCAAACGTCACAAATCCCGATTATTTTGGCAAGGAAAGGAAGATAGGGAAGCACTCCAGGAAGCTTTACGGCGAGACATTCACCAGCCCCAGGGTGATTCTCCCGCCAGAGTATAACGGTTTCATCGGTAAGTGTTACAGGCTTTACGAGGCTGACGTGGAGGTTACTGAAGAGTTATGGAGCTATAACAGGGTGATAAAGGGTAAAGCGCTGATTCTTGTGATTCCTGAGAGTGTAGAGGAGGAAATGAAGGATTACGATGAGGATACAGACTGGGAAGACTGGGATGGCGAGCTGGAGTGATTGCATGGACGTCCACGTGTGGACACATTACGGTCCTATGCTTGTGGTCACATGGAGCTCTGCAGGAGTGTGGACACAAAGATCCGGAGCTGTGGACACGTCAGGCCTTGTGTGGACACAATCCTGGAACCTCGAGGTGTGGACACAGAGGGAGACCCAGGACTGTGGTCACAGCAGCAGCTCAGGGTGTGGACACAACAACCAGGAAACTGTGACCACATAGCCTAGCATGAAGCGGGTTGTTGTTGCCGTCTCTCCCTTCGCAGAACCTCACGAATTTTTAGGAGTAGATGGGGAAGTCTATTCTGTTGTTCCCAACGCTGTTCTAATCCTTCCTGAGCTTAATGCTAGGGTTTTGGAGAAGCACAAGCTGGCCAGGATAGTTGGGGAATACAGGGAGCCTGAAGAAGATCCCTTTGAGAGGTGGCAGAGGGAGAGCATCGACCCCCTGGGGTTCCTAGAAGATTCATCGGATGACCCAGTCAGAGCATGGGCTGAGGCAGAGCTGCAAAAGGAATACTCCAAACCCTCACCAGATCCTAACCGCATCGTAGAGCTCCGCATGATAGCAAAGGGGCTCAACCCTGCGGCGATTCTCAGCAACGACACAGCCAAGCCAGCTAAGCCCTCACCAGCCACCCCGACCCAATCCCACCAGGGGAGCCCCACGGGTTTATCTCGACCCTTTAGTAATACGGTACAGGCCCAAAATTTTGAGGATTTTATTGAAGAGGATGAATTCAAATATGAGGGGCAGAAGCTGAGGCGGGCCCTCGAAACTTTCGGGCTTAGGTGTATTACAACGCTGCAGGCTGCCAGGATTTCTGGCCTTAATCAGATTGATTTGAGCGGTTACGCAATTCTCGATTATGGTTATACGAGGGTTGAGCTGCATGAAGAATTTGCTAAGCTTTTACACGGTTTGGGATATAATCTTGAGAAAGATTTTGCCTTAACGCTTCTCTTTGAGGAGTATCGCTGTGAAAAGCACGGTTATGTTTACAAACCCGTCATAGACTGGGAAAAGAAGTTCTTCAATGAGGATGGGGATAGGAAGAAGAGCTTTAAGCTGATTGCTGGGCGCTTGCATCCCTTAAAGAAGTATTCGGACAGTAAGCGCTACTCAGCCTTGAAGCTGGAGCAGATTAGAGCGATAAATGACGTTGCCAGCCAGGAGGCTGTAAGCTATAGAGTTTTTGATGGGTTCCTTAAGAAGGTGAGGCAGAGGGATTTAGCTTTGCTCTGGATGGTGTTTACGATTCCTGACAAGCTGAGTAAGGATTTCGCCAGCTATACGCTTGCTCATCCTGGGAAGGGTGAAGTAGAGGATCTGATGAGAAAAGCTGTTAGATCCACCCTTAAGAGGTTCCTTAGAAAGTATCTGAAGAAACATGAGAACGTTCCATTATATGGCGATTTTAAGATGGGCGGGCTTATGAACGTCCATATCTGGAGCAGCAGCGAACCGACAAAGCCCCATTTCCACGTTCACGTCATGCTCTGGAATATCGTTATCCATGAGGGAGAAATCATCAGGTTCAGCCCCTATTTCCCCAAGGAGTGGCTTGCAGAGCTCAGAAAGCTCTGGGCCAGCGAGCTAAGGAAGAGGGTTAAGAAGAGCGACGTTTACCCCTGGACTGACCCCTTCCGCTGGGAGGAGGATTTTGATTCTTTCAACATCTACACGTCATACACCTGGCTGGACAAGGATGAGAGCGGAGAGCTGGAAGAAGCTGGCAGAATTGCTCATCATCTCCGCTACAACTCCCGAAAGGCTGTTGTTGATCTTAACGAGTTCTTTTACTCTGGAGTTAAGGCTGATGAGCTTACTGACAAGGAGAAGGAGTGGGTGAAGTTTCTTCTTGAATACAGCAACAGAACCAGCAATTTTGGCTTTATGAACAACTGGCGGAAGGTGTTTGGTATAAGGAGAGACGTGGTGGAGGAGTTTCTGGAGAGGCTCCAGAAGGAGCATTATGAGTATTGCCCGATCTGCAAGGCCAGGCTGGAATACGTCAGGCTCACAACTATTGATGAAGTAGTAAGGCGTAGGCGTTTACTGGTGCTGTGGTATTTTGATAGAAGGATGAATATTGAGGTTTGGAGGGGGTTATAGACCTTAGAGGAGGATAGCCCCGCGGGGATTCGAACCCCGGTCGCCGGCTCCAAAGGCCGGCATGATTGACCGCTACACCACGGGGCTTTCAATGGTTGTCAAGTAATAAGTGACAACTGCAAACATTTAAATTCTACGGCTCGTTGCCTCTTCGGAGGTGGGATGTTGGAATGGTTTGAAAAATATTTCAGGTTTTCAGAGTACGGAACCGATCTGAGAACAGAGACCATCGCAGGGCTTACGACTTTTATGACAATGGCATACATCATCTTCGTGAATCCTGCCATTCTGAGCGATGCTATTGGTAAAGAGGCGATACCAAGCCTGGTAACTGCAACTGCAGCCTCAGCAGGAATTGCAACCATCATCATGGGACTGTATGCCAGAAAGCCCTTTGCCTTGGCTCCAGGCATGGGCCTCAATGCCTATTTTGCCTACGGTGTCGTTCTCGGAATGGGTTATCCATGGCAGGTTGCTCTTGCAGCAGTATTCGTAGAAGGGCTGATATTCATCGTTCTGTCAATAACACAGCTCAGAACTGCAGTTATCAACGCAATTCCATTGAGCCAGAAATACGCAATTGGAGCAGGTATCGGTCTTTTCCTTACCCTCATTGGCCTGAAATCGGCAGGCATAGTTGTTCCCAATGAAGCAACCATAATAGCTCTCGGAACTCAGAACATGGCTCAGCCATCTTTCTGGCTGGCAATATTCGGTGTATTCTTCGCCGCATCCCTTATGGTCAGGAGAATTCCCGGAGCTCTGCTTATTTCCATCATAGTTACGACGGTTCTGGCCATCATTGCCGGAGTAGCCTCAGCTCCCGAGAAAATTCTGGAGTTTCCGACTGTCGAGTACACGTTCTTCCATATGGACTTGGCAGGACTGCTCAATGTAGGAGCGATAGGCGTTGTTTTCGCTTTCTTCATGGTGGACTTCTTCGACACCCTTGGAACTGTTGCCGGACTGAGCGCAAAGGCAGGGTTTTTGAGAGAGGATGGCAGCATACCTGATGCAGACAAAGTGCTCCTCACCGATGCTATCGGAACCACCTTTGGAGCAGTCATGGGCACTTCAACAGTAACAACCTACATCGAAAGTGCTGCAGGTATTGAGGAAGGAGGTAGAACGGGATTCGTGGCTCTGGTAGTGGGGGCTCTTTTCCTGATCGTTGGTCTCTTCGTCTCGCCAATCGCAGCCATCATTCCTGCTGCAGCCACAGCTCCAGCCCTGATCATCGTGGGCTTTCTAATGATGAGCGTTGTAAAAGAGATTGACTTCACAGACCTGACAGAAGCTATTCCCGCATTCTTCGTCTTGGTGACAATCCCATACACATTCTCCATTGCAGACGGGATTGGTGCAGGCTTCATCAGCTATGCAGTGCTCAAGGTGATTGCAGGAAAGTGGAAGGAAGTGCACCCACTACTATATGCTCTGGCAATAGTCTTTGCCGCCTATTTCCTGTACCTCGGCGGTATTATAAGCATCTGAAAGCTGAAAGCTTAAATAGCTCAACATCCTACTTTTTTTGCCGATGATGAATGATGGGCGAACTGATAAGTGATGACAAGGGAGAGTCTGAGGCATCTTTCTATGCTTTTCCTCAACTTTTCCTCAATTTTAACTAATTTAACCACAACCCTTATATTTTCATTCTGCGTCCTTTTGAAGGGCACCTGTGATAAGTATAAGATTAATTCGTGATGGTAAGGTGTTGGCTGAAAGAAAGCTTTTAGAAACTTCATTGGATTATCCTGAGATTACTAGGGCAATATTTTCTGCTGCCAGCAATGGTGGAGTGGTAAGAGCTGATGAAGCATTCTGGTGGTTTTTTCTGAGAAATCCAGAGATGCTGAATGAATGTATACTGGAATGCATTAGCAATGGAGAAAAAATCAGATTAAGGGTTATTGGAGGATCTGGCAGAAGAACTGGCGAGAGAACCAAGAAAGTCCTGAGATGAGGAAATTGCTATGCGGAAAACGTTTTCCATGTGGTGGATTGCATAGCTGAAATCGTGGTCGTTGAGGGCAGCGGTACAGTCCTTCAGCACTTCCACTTCATACCCTCTCAGCACAGCATCTCCTGCGGTGTGTAGGACGCAGATGTTAGTAAGGACTCCTGTTATGTACAGCTTCGTTACTCTAAGCTCCCTCAGTGTTAAATCCAAGTCAGTCCCGAAGAAGGCCGAATACCTTCTCTTTTTCACAAAGTAATCGTTCTCTTCCGCTCCAAGCTCATTGATTATTTCTGCCCCTTCACTTCCCGCTATGCAGTGTGCGGGCCATATCTTGAATTCTACATCATCCTCCCGATGCCAGTCTTGGGTGAATATAACAGAGATATTATTTTGCCTTGCTGCTTTTATAACCTCTGCCAAAGGTTCAAAAATTGATTTTACATGATCTCCCGCATAAAGAGCGCCGTCAGCATAGCAGAAGTCCTTCTGCATATCAACAACAATCAGCGCTTCCATGAACACATGTTCGATTTTAAGGATTAAAATTTTGTGGATTAAGAGGTCTGAGAAACTGCACTTCTTTCAGAAGGGAACTTTGATTTACACTCTTCACTACAGAAAAGATGGTCTTTAATATCCTCCTCCAGTACTACTGGATTTTTCGTTATTTTATTGCACATTTCGCATCTGTATTCAACATCAAACATCGGGTAAATGTTCCTCCTTTCGTCTTTTATCACTCCCAGCACTGGCAGAAATTCCAGCACGTCAAGCTTGATCTGAATCTCGTCTGTAAACTTCCTCAGATCTTCCAGCTCACAGAATGTTAGCTTTACTAGATATCTATCACCCATTACTCTCACTATCCAGTCCACATTGTTATTGGCTGCAAGCTCCTCCACCATATCGTCACCGCATTTAATCAGAAGAGCAAGCTGATTGACTCTTTTTCTAGGGCATGCACCAAGTTTGACTGTAAATCTAGTAATAATCCCCATTTTAACGAGATTCTCTAGTTTTTTCTTTACAGTTGGGCGACTGAGACCACACGCTTCAGCCAGCTCAGAGATCGTTGCTCTAGAGTTTTTCCTCAGTGCTGATATGAGCCTGATATCCGCCTCATCTAGTGCTTCCATCAATTATAACAATAATTTTCCAGTTATTAATCTTTTCTACTATTTACTATAAAAATAAACTTACAAAATCATTTAGATGAAAGATGTTCTGGATAGATTTTGTTAAGCCACTTTGTTACACTCTGTTAAACCTTTATTTCGGCCCATTTTTCGGGAGTTTCGTACACCCTCAGCCTCACAACATTCAGTCCTTTTCCCTTCAGCTCTTCAAAAATTTTCAGACACATGTTCTCACAAGTGGGGTTCTCCATGTACCTGTTCAGAAGGTTGTGATCATATTTGCCAATAATGTCTTTCACGGCAGCTTCTAGATCACTGAAATCCATTATCATCCCTTCCTTCAGCTCTCCCGTCACCTCTACCTCAACGCGGTACGTGTGGCCATGAACATTTCCGCACTTTTCGTGACCGGGAATGTAGTGGGCGGCGTCGAAAGCGATGGAAACACAAATCGTCAGCATCACATCACCCCTAGATATTTATGAACTTGAGGAACTACCCTCACATCATGCTCGATTCTCTTCTGCAGCTCCATCAGTTCCTTTAAATTTTTCGCTCCGAAAACTGGTTGGAGCACAATGGAGCAAACGTAATCTCCAATCTGCTCAGAGATCCAGAGAACTTCATCAAAAGAGAACTTCTCTGGAACAACTATTTTTGCGAAAGTCATCCTTTTTCGTGTGTTTTTGAGGACTTTAAAAGTCTCAATCGTTTTTTCCTTGATTTCCCCCCAGTTATTTATTGCTGCACTAAGCTTGAAGTCACCAGCAACATAATGAACACACCTCTTTACTTTCCTTGCCGCATCCGGCAGTGTCATGTTGGATTCCAAGTAAAGCGGCACCGGACTTTTCAGCTGCCTTATAAAATCGGCATACAAAAGGGGTTCACCCCCTGTGAGGCTTACAGAGTGAACTGTACTTCTCTCGATTAGCCTCTGGACATATTCCTTGGAAATGGGATTTTTCAATATTCTGTTATTGATTTGATCAAAGCATTCCAGAGAAGTCTTTGTATCGCAATAGCTGCAGCTAAGATTGCAGCGGCGGAACCTTATAAAGAGCTGCCTGACTCCCACTAGAATTCCTTCTCCCTGTATTGACTCAAATATCTCGCTTATCTCCGCCTCCAAGGGTCTTCAACTCCAGCTTTCTCGAAAGCCCTTCTCCTCCTTATGCATGATTCGCATTTCCAGCACGGCTCCTCTCCACCACCATAACAGCTCCAAGTGTACTGGAATGGGACTCCAAGACTGCTTCCGAGTTTGATGATCTCTACTTTATCCTTCTCCACCAGTGGAGCATACAGCTTTACATTACCCATGGTTGAGAGCTGCAGAGCTGCGTTCATCCTCTCAACGAACTCCTTGCTGTTGTCGGGGAATGTCTCAGCTTCTTCTGCATTGAATCCCACAACAACATCTGCACCTAATGCCTCTGCAAAGCTTGCTGCAATTGCAATTAAGACCATGTTCCTGTTCGGTACCCATACTGCTTTTGCAGTCTCCTCTCCAAGCTCCTCCTCTTTCACTTCGGGAAATGAGCCTGAGGAGAGGCCGCCCATGTTTTCAAGCCAATCAAGATGTATAACCTTATGCTCTATCCCGTAATGTTGGCAGAATTTTGACGCCAGTTCAACCTCCCTCTCCCCAGAAGGCTGACCGTAAACGAAAGTTAAGGCAAGGACAACTTCCCCCTCTTCATGAACCTTGGCGGTTGCCACGGATGAATCCAGGCCGCCACTCAGCACTGCAACGTATTTCACAGACTTCATGATTCTCCCTCCGTCTTTATACTCTTATCTGACTGAACACCCAGTCCTCCACTACCCTCCACAACCAATTTAAAAAGAATTCTGTAGCAACTGACGTGCTCTACATAGTGTTTCTAACAGCAAGGTGCAATCTGAAATGCACCTACTGTGGAGGGAGCATTGAAGAGTCTATAATGCCTCCTGAAATCACCTACAGGCTGGATGAACTTGTAGAGTTTATTTCGCAAGATTCGTCGCCTTCAATAGCATTCTACGGTGGTGAACCACTTCTGAGAGCAGATTTGATGATGAAGATTATGGATAGTGTTGAAGCTGAGCACTTCATACTTCAGACTAACGGGCTTCTGCTTCACAAGGTAGATGTGAACTATCTGAGGAAGTTCTCTACAATCCTAGTCTCAATTGATGGCAGACAGGAGGTTACTGATCATTACAGAGGCGGCGTGTATGATAGAGTTATCAGGAACGTAAGGTGGGTGAGAAAGGTTGGTTATGAAGGAGAGCTCATAGCCAGAATGGTTGCCACCGAGAAGACTGATATATATTCAGATGTTCTCCACTTGCTATCCATTCCCCAGTTCAGTCATGTCCACTGGCAGATAGATGCAGTGTGGAGTCCTGACAGTTTGTGGAGAGATTTCACCGCATGGGTTAAGAAGTACAATTCCGGGATTTCCAGACTTGCCTCATATTTTATCTCCAGATTAAAGGAAGGAGAAGTTCTTGGGATTGTGCCGTTTCTGGGGGTTCTCAAAGCTATACTCTTTCAGGAGAACATGAAACCACCATGTGGGAGCGGGATCGATTCATTTGCCATAACCACGGATGGAAGAATTGTTGCATGCCCGGTTTGTGCAGATATGCCCTGGAACCAGTGTGGTGATATAGCTACCCATTACCGGAAACTGATGAAAGTATATATGGTTGAGCCTTGCTTGAGCTGTGAATACAGCTTTGCGTGTGGTGGGAGGTGTCTGTTTTTCAACCGCGAGAGATTGTGGGGCGATGAAGGTTTCCGGCTTGTATGCAGCACCGCTAGGCATCTGATTGAGGAAATGATGGAAATCACCCCAGAGATTCTGAAACTTTCTGAGCAAGGAATGGTTGAACTCAATGAATTCTATTATCCTAAGTTTAACAATACCACTGAGATTATACCTTAATGATACTTTTACTTGTCCTGTAGGAATTCCATTCTGTAATTCAGACCTAATACACCAACTTACGGCGTATTATAAGTATGTGTGATTGTCGCTCATCTTTTTATTCGAGAAAATTATTATATAAGTCCTTAATTTTCACCTCCTTGTTTTGAGGAACAGAGTGTTCCCAGTTTTATCTCACAGTTGTGCCCTGACAAACTCTCTAAAATCTTCATAATGACGCCATAAAGATGTTCAATCAGCAAATAAATCCCATAATAAAAGTCGGGCATCTTTTTAAATGAGTTACATTATTTGGGGTTCCTGACACTATTTAAATAAGGGAAGGGGTAAGAAAGCTTTAAGTTTGTGAAAGAGGGAATATTAACGGGTGTTCAAATCTGACTAGGTTAACTGTACACTTAACTAATCAGCTAAACTTCCTCGATTGTTACAAGCAAGTATCTCAACATGCCATATTTCATACCGAAATTTGAATAATCTTTCCAAGTTAACCTATATTTTCCCTTCAAAACTATCGGTTCTTCCCTTCCTTCCATGGTTCCTTTGGATGTGCCTTCCTTCCACCTTAGTGTTCCTTGGACAACTCTTCCATCATGTATTCTAAAATCCTTGTCTATTGTGTTAGTAGTTCTTGGTAAGTTCCAATATGATGGGTCGTTTGTAAGGAAAATAGCGTATCCAATAGCGTTAGGAAGCTTGTCAACACACTCTTCGAGCCTCGATACGTCTTTTATAAAGTCATACCTGCTAATGTCTTGTGCTGATTGGTCTTTCAACTTGAATCTCTCATCGTTAACTTCTATTTCAATATCCCTCGTCTTGTATTTCAACTCAATCAATCCTATACGTTCTTCTTTGTCTTTGAGGAAAATATCAACATAGATTTCCTTATCGTCTAACTCAATTCTTCTCTCAAGCCTTATGTTCATCTCTGGATGCTTTTCGTGTATTTTCCAAGCTAACGCATGCTGGAAGTCTGCTTCTGAATGGAAAACTGGCCTTTCTTTGCTCAACTCCCTCAATACTCCATCCAAATCAATCATTGTTCTCAACTCCAATCCGTGGACATAACTCGCAATGACCTTTTAGAGGAGTCCCATGCAATACTCGGATGCTTAATTTACAGAGCTCGTTTCCTAATGTTTTTATGATATCATCCTTTATTGACCTTAATCTATACATCCCCACAAGAATACCATACACAGAATTGGCAATCTTTTTTCTCGCTTCTTTATCAATCTCGCCCCATTTAGGATGATGTTTTTTCAATTCAATCAAAACGAAAACATCCTCGACATCTGAAGGCATCACCTCGAATTCGATGAGTTGCTCAACATGTCTGGTGTAACGAGAAAAAGGAGTAGGATAGCCAAGGGAATTGGCAATTTCTTTACTAATTTTTAAGACTTCATCTTGTTTTTCCTTTATTTCTCTCTCTAATTCTCTCAAAGACAGAAATATTTCGGTAATTTCTGGATATCCAGTTATAATGTGTTGCTGGATGTATCTGTTTTCTATGAATTTTTCGACGTTCCTTTCCAGAATCTTTTGAACGGATTCTTCATCCCTCACCCCATCAATTCCCAGAAGGATTCGAGAATGCCCTATTTTCGCTTTGTAATCAAGTTCGTTTTTATACCACTCGTATTCCTTCCAATACAGTCTGTTGTCATTTCCCAGCTTTATCAAACCAGCTTTTTCCAAGGAATTTAATGCATCCTCAAACACTCTAACTCTCTGTCCTTTTTTTATTAGGCCCTCTTTCTTTAGCACATCAATTATTTCATCTTTGTATCTTGGTCTTTCTTTCAAAAGCTGTATAATAGTCGGGACAACCTTAACCCATTTTCCCCTATTACTGATTTCTTTGTTGTCCACAAAGCTTGATGGTTTGGACAACTAAATATGTTTAACTATGTCCTACAAAGTTCGACGGATTGGTATAAGGGTTGACGAGAAACTGTACAATCTTCTAAAGCATGTTGCAAGAGCAAGAGGAGAAGATGTCTCTAGCTTTTGTCGCAGAGCTATCAAGCTTGAGCTAGGGAAGCTCAATTACCTTTCTGAGGAGGAAAAGAAAGCGCTGGGCATAGGTGAGGACAATGATTGACGAGAGAAAGCTGTGGCAAAGGGTTTTCAATGGAAGTCCACTAGCCGCTGCTCTAGCCTTAACAGTGCTGGACTTGATGCATGAAGGAAAATTGTCCAGAGAACTGGCAAAATACAGGATGAGATTATGACTCTTTCAACTTTCTCATTCATCAGTTGTTACCTTCAATTATTCCTGATTGAATATTCCATTTTCCCATTTCACAGAAAACCACTGGTTTTGGTAAGTGGAACACCAGGTGGTTGGTTGTGGCTGACGTTCCACCACGATGGCTGAAAATCACACCAAGAAAGGCTGCTCGAATAAAATTGTTGTTAGATTTCATTCTCCACAACTCTTTCGCCAAGTATAGACAGATATCAAAGGCCACAGGAATTCCTGTGAGCACAATTTCCCGATACATCACTGAATTGGAAAAACTCGGAGGTCTAAGGAGGGTATTTATAAAAACGTCTGCTACGGAAAATATTAGGTGTGGTTATAAGTATGAAATCAATCCGCAATTCTATGAATATATCAAAACCTTGACACATATTGGCAACGATTTCCACTCTCAAAAACCGAGGCATTTTAGGTCGTCCCAGTCACAATCTCCATGTAACACTCAAGAAAAGCCTAAAAAACAACGAATACAGCATTCAAAGCCAAAACGCTCCACGAAACCAGATAAAATTGAAGATATAGAAAAATGGGCTGAGAACGGATGCTTCAGAGTTCATGGCTTCCAGAGAATCTGGGATTTGGAAAATTTCGAGCTTGTTGATGATGAAGAGAAGTGGAGAGACTTTGCAATTTTAGTTAATGATTTCGAATTGCCAAGGAAGCTTTACGAAAGAAAAAGAATTGGTCGAAATGGTGGAGGATTGCTGTATAAAGTATGGATGAGGTCTGAAAAGTACAATGTTGATTTCCTCCTCCAATTCAAAAAGAAAACTCTTACTATTTCTCTACCCAGAGGGAAGAAGGGAATACGCATAAGCTGGCACAATTTTGATGAGCGAGTTGAAGAAGAGCTTGTCGAGGAGTTAACCTTCCTTGCGTCACGAGCAATCAAAGTTTACAATTACATTTTCAACCAGAATGCTCTGGCCAATGATAGGGGCTGGGGTGGGAGGAATAAGAATCCTAATGTTGGATACGTGGACCCAGATGGATACACCAAGAAAATATACAAAACCGAGGGGGGATACCTTTACATTGAAAACCTTGGTTACTGGATAGATGGAAGCTTGAAAAGCACACCTGAGCTTGAGTTCGGAACTATAGAAGACGCCTCTAAGTTTAAAAATGCAATAGAGGTCCTTTCTAGCGAGGAATTCCGAAATGGTTTGGAGAAGATAGAAAAATTTGACGCTGACGAGTTATCAAGGAAGATTGCCAAAGAATTGATGAAAGAAATTGTTCCAGTATTAAACTCCGTTGCTAAAGAGCTCGCATATGAGCTATCTAAGATTATGAATTCAATTTTGAACCAAAGGAGTATGGAGAACAAACCTATTTTTGAAAATCAACACTGGAGGTGGTTTACTTGATTAAGCACACTTTTGAAATTTGCCTTGCCAAATGTATGAGTAACAAAGGTTCCACTTCAGTTATTTGGGCCAACTTTACAGTGAGTATGGTTTTCGAACCCATTTTCAGCTATGCGGTTTCCATTTGGAGTGCCGTATTGAAATTTTTAGTCTCATGAGGTGTAGCATATGGCTAGATTCCTAAAAATTGGAGATAAGAAGATAAGAAAAGGTAGCGCCAAATACTACCTCTTCAAGGAATTTATTAAAGGGAAATACCCTATTGAGCTGTTGAACGACTATGCAATTGGATATGGAGGGAGAAAAAGCAAGAAGGGATATAGAAAAGTAAAGAAGGAGACAATTTACAGGTATTATGAAGAGTTCAAGGCAATAATGAGAGATATCATTTCTGACCACAAAAAAGAACTTAGAAAAGCCTACACTGACTTCCTTAATGAGGTTGGGAAAAAGAGGCACAAAAATGCACTCAAAAAGGCGAAGGAAGAATATTCCTACCAACTTAAACTGCTAGAAAGGGCTTATGAAGAAAATATGTGGAATATGATTATCAACTTTCCAGGCATTAATTCGCTAAAAACAAGGCTGGAGAGGCTCAAATCTCACTGGAAGTAATAGGATTATTTTATGATTTTATTACGATTTTTTCACTTTAGATGTTATGTATGATTCATGAATTTACACGTGTAAGCTTAAATTGGTAGATGTTAATACTTTCACTTTCCTTCGTTGCTAGGATAAATATGAGAATTTCAAGGTTGCAAAGGGTTAAGAATCCTGCAGACGTCCTCTCAGACACATTTTTCCTTGTCCAAAAATTTCAGTTTGTTGTGGGGAGTACACCAATCCCTTAACAAAAGTTCAAGATGCAATAGAAAACAATTTTGAGAGAATTATACTAGGTTTGTGAAATGATAAGCTGGGTAGTCCTCTTCGGGAACATCTCTCATCGCCTTCTCATAAATATGTCCACTCCACTTCTGCTTGTTCTTAATGAACTTCAGTCTAGGGAAAGAGAACTTTTACTTTTTTGAAAATATTTTTTCTATTTTATCTCTAAATTCACGATACTTATAAACTAGTACACCCTCTGCTGCTGGTGTTTCGTAACTTAAATTTGTACGAGACACAATGGTCATGAATTTTGGCCAAGTCGGGAAAGGAAGGTTGTAAAATTCTGTACCTCTGATGCAATCATGGTAGTAAAAATCCTTTGCAATATCTACAAAGCTTCTAAATTTTTTAGGCATAAACAAATCTTGTAACTCTCTTAGAACTTCCATTACTTCTTTTCTTGGGACACCCTTTCTTCTTTTTAGCCTTAAATGTTCCTTATCCAAACGCAATTTTTCTTCCCTATTCGTTGATTCCATCCACTTCACAGCAACCTCTATCTGGTCTCTGAAGTATTTTGGAATTGTCGTCTTAACGTCCTGATGTATTGCTACTCTCACTCTGAAGTCGAGGTCCTTCAGTTCTATATTTTTGTAGACGCTCTTGAAAATATCAAGGTGTTTTAATTCAGCATGCATCCAGTATTCCCTAATGCTTTCTTTAGGAGGTTCTAAAGATACATCTTTTTTAACTAAATCATCAATAAATCGAGGTGAATCTATCTCATATTCTACTTCAAGCCAATATAAATCACCAGATTCAAGCGGTTTGTATGAGATTTCAAAACCATCTGGTGTTATTTTCACTGCATCACTCGTAATATCTGTTAAAGACGGCATTGATTTCAGTTTTACACTCTTTACTTTCCCTTTGAACTTCTTTTTTCTGTTTAATAGACTTTTTTTAACCCTAAAAATAATTAGCTGTTTTAAAACATCCTCTGGACAAAGAATATTCAATTCCTCACCCTCAATTTTGAAGTCTTCCCTGATGCTATCGCTAGTCAATCCTGCTTTTCTAAGCATACTCTTTATTGTGGGTTCAACAGCTGCCTTGGTTGCGGCACTGAGTATTACTTCTTCTGGTCCCATTATATTACACCTCACTCAAATTCAAATAGACTATACATTGGGACTCTTATTATTTCTTCATTTGAGTTAATATTAAGTTTTACACAGACTTCTAGTGGGGGATACTCGTTTTCTGCTAAGTCTGTTACTGTGACATTAACCAAAAGCTGCTCCTCAGATTTTGGTATCTCAAGAATAGCCATTGGTTCATAAAGAAGAATTTTCTTGCCTACAGAAGACTTCAGAAACTCTAAAAAACTGGTGATTTCTGTTATTATATTTAAATTTGAAATGTATGCTGCGAGGACAGCTTCAGCAAAATCATACATAAAATCTTCATCATTTTCAAAGGCTTCTTCAAGCTTTTTAAATAAGTTTTCCAATTTGTTTAAATACTCTTTAGTGAATTGGACTGGATTTCTGCCTATTTCGACAAATTCATCCAAAATGTCACCATATTCCGCATAATCCTCTTTAATTGATGCAAATTTTTCATTTAAATCATTCCAGAAATTTATTGCAAATTCTTCAAAATCTTCTGGTTTCTTTTTAATTATATTACTGCCTTCTGGTATGGTTAAACTCAATATTGCGGTTCCATTACCAACATTTTTTATTTTTATTTTTTTGGAAATTTTGATATCATTAATATCTACATCTATTGTAATAGTATTTGGGACATCTTCTATGACTATCTCAGGCCTAAATAAATAAATCTCTAAGCTCTTTTCAACTATCTCCCCTGAATCTGCCTCAATTACAAATTTAAAAGTCTTCCTCAGACTACTTTCCTCAAATTTTTTTGATTTAAAGACAAATCCAACATAGCCATTAGCCTCAAATTCAAAGATATATAGCATATTATTGTCAAATTTAAATCCATTTTCCTTTACATTGTACATTTCGTCTACTGTGACTCCATCTGGCAAAAATACTCTAATTTTTGCAGGAATATTCTTCCCCCATATTATATGTCCAGGAAACTCTGCTCCTTGAAGACAGTCTTGGGGAAGATACAAAGATTTTACAAAGTTGGAGTCATTCTCCATTGGATTATTTTTGGAAATTTCTCTTTAAAAAGATTTACGACAAATATGCTTCGACCATATAGCTTGAATCCATTATTGGTCTGGCTATTATTCCAACCAGCAATGGTAAATATAACATTTTCAATTCTGCCTTTCCACTTCCATTCATTAACCAATGATGATAAATCTCACAGCATCAACTTTTTCCAACAATATCTAGGTTCTTAAAAGAATATCGTAAGTGGGGATTAAACATTTAGCACCTCCCGGTAATCCTAATTATGCATCAGCTCATTAATCATGGCGATTACAGACGAAGAAAAGCACAAATTTGCATATATGAATGAAACAGAGTTCAGAAAATGCAGAAGATTGATTATTTTGATTGACGTATCTTCACCACAATATCAGCTATCTTTCAAGCAATTTCAACCAGACTTTATTACTATGGATGGCAAACCAATATTTCGCCAACTCTTTCTCTTTTCCTTTGTAATCGGGGCAGAACTTGGAAATCCTCATCCAGAAAATCCTGTTGTGCTTTCTTTCGAGTAAATGAGTTAGCTCGTGTATTACAACATATTCAATCAGCTCATCAGGGAGGGCAGCAAGCTTGATATTAAAGTTGAGATTCTTCTTTGCCGAACAGCTTCCCCATTTGCTTTTATGGGTTTTAATAAAGAACCTGCTGAAATCAACGTTCAATAAGGGAACATGTCTCTCCAGATGCTTTTTAAGCCTCATTCTGAGCTCCTCTTTAACCCAGTTCTTCAAGTAGATGTATGGGTTCCTGCCATTTGGAACTGAAACTGTCACCTTTGTATTCTCTAGAATTACCTGATATCTTCCTCTTGTAATCTGAACATCGTAATAATTGCCGAACAATAGCAATTTGCTTTCTTTTCCATTGCTGGCCAATTCCTGATATCTTCTTATTTCTCTGATTTTCCTCAGAATCCAGCTCTTCTTCTCCATTATGAAATCCAGCGGTTTAGCAGTGGATTTCTTGGGCATTACAACAAGCAGACTCCCATCTGGCTTTATTTCCAGTCTCATGTACTTCACATTACGGTAATCAACAACGTATGGAATCTCAATGCCATCAAGCTCGATAATGTTCATTTATCATACCTCGTCAGAATTTTCATCAATTTTTCATGCAACTCATCTCTTTTCTCAAATTCAAGCCTGTATTTCCTCCTTATTGCCCTCCTCACGACTCTCTCAACCTCTTTAACAGCCGAGGGCTGATTTGTCCATCCAGGGAATATTTTACCCTCCTCCTGAACAGCTCTAATAATCTCCTTCACATCACCGATTAACTCTTTCTCGTCCTTTTCAACGTAGTCCTGAATTGTTAGCAGTATGAAAAATTCGAGGGAGCTCAATCCAAGCTCTCGCTGCTTCCGCCTCATCCTGTTGTAGCTATCTATCACGTCTTCTGCCTCACGATAAATCCTCTCCAAGCTCTCCTTTCTCTCCTTCCACTTCTGAATTATTTTCTCGATTCTATCAGCAAGCGTCTCATAATAGGGATTCTGTTTTTTGTTTACCAGTATGAATCTTCTCAAGGAAATGATGATTTCGGAAACTCTGTCTTCAAGATTGGGGTAAAGCTTCTCAATTTTCTTTAAATAGTCTTCATCGATTGGTATTATCGGAAAATCTCTCCTGATTTCACCAATTTCAACGGTTTTATAGATGAATTCGAGTGTTTTTCTGTAATACTTTCTAACGTATTTCTCAACCTCTTCTGGGTCAACCTTCCTGACTTTCCTATAATAAGCGTAGTAAACTCTCGTGAGCCATTTAAAATCATCAAGATGTTCGGCCTTTATAGGATGGGCGCCAAGAAGTTCAAATTTTGAGCGTAAAGCTTTGTAAATTCTTTCAAATTTGTTGCCATTATTACCTTCCATCAGCTTTCTCACGGCCATCATCAGGGTCTGTCTATCTCCCCGCCTTTCAATGCCAGCAAAGAAAGATAGAGCTTCCTCCAAAAGAGCCTCAAACTCATTTGTTTCATCATCAATACTGAAAGCCGCCCCCTCAACATCATCAGCGCTGTAGATTGCAAAGGCCTTCTCAAGCTCGCTGAAAATGCCGACGTAATCTATAATCAGCCCGTAATCTTTTCCTTCGTAGGGTCTGTTTGTTCTCGCTATTGCCTGCAAAAGTCTGTGCTCCTTTATGGGCTTGTCGAGGTACATCACCTGCAGAATAGGGGCGTCAAAACCTGTAAGCAGCATGTCGGTAACTATCAGAATCTTTGGATATTCCTCGTTCTTGAATTTCTCGACAATCTCCTTTCTTATATCTTCAACGTCCTTATCCCCGTACCGTTCCTTTAACTCCTCCTGATACTCCTTTATCTTTTCTTCATCATCCCTGTTGAATGTCATTACAATCTCGCTGTATTCTTTCGGCAAATGCCTGTCAAGAGCTCTCTTGTAATCCACACAGGCTTCTCTGTCCGCAGCAACAATCATCGCCTTGAATTTCCCGTCCACTTCAGCAAGATAATGGTCGGCTATGTCTTTAGCTACAATCTCAATTCTTTTCGGGTTTTTGAGGTAAGCCTTTATCGCATCTATTCTTCTCTTTACTCTTTCCTCAACAATATCCCGATACTCTTCTGGTAGCTCTTCAAAGGCCTCCTCCAGAAAAGCCCTCAAAAGCTCTTTCTTTAGATGTACTCTCTCCTCAAGTCTGGGCTGGTAATCTATTCTGACGGTAAATCCATCTCTTATGGAGTCGAGGATGAAGTATCTGTCAAGGTACTTCTCATCTTCCGGTGAGAACTCTCTGTATGTGTCTCTCCCATACTTCGCAATCGGTGTGCCTGTAAAGGCAAAAAAGAAGGCATTTCTGAGAATACTCCTCATTGTCGAGGCTAAGCTCCCGTATTGGCTTCTGTGACCTTCATCAACGAATGCAATTACGTTTTCTCTTGTTAGAATCGTATCATCGCCCTCAATTTTTTCCAAAGCCTCTTTAAGCTCTCTGAGCTCTTTCTGTCTGAATTTCTGGATTAGTGTTATGAATATCCCTCTCCTTCCCTTCCCGCTGTCATGTGTGAGGACTTCAATTAGCTTTTGAATTGACGTTATGCGCTCAGCAAGCCTCCCCATTCCCAGAGCAGCAAATTCGCTGCTGAGCTGCTCCTCAAGCTCTTGCCTGTCGACTATGAAGAATATCGTAGGGTTTCTAAGTAGTTTATGTCTGTAAAGCTGGTAGGCAGCAAAAATCATCGTCAGCGTTTTCCCGCTTCCCTGCCAGTGCCATATCAAACCGGATTTCTTATCTTCTTCGCCCTTAATCGTGCTGATTACTCTGTCAACAATCTTCCTTGCAGCTCTGTACTGCATGTATCTCGCTATAACCTTGCTCGTAACACCCTTCTCCTCCCTGTAAAAGATATAATTTCCAATTATGTCAAGCAGAACATCCTTTGAAAGCATTTGCAGTGTGGCCTCCAAATCGTCTTCTATGCCTTCAATTCTCCACTCCATCGTAGCAACATCTTCAAGCCAGGAAACGTTGGGGAAGTATTTTGTTTTATCTCCAGTTGCTATGCTGAACTGAACATACTTGAAAAGCTCAGGAACAGCTTTTTCGTAATCCTTAACCTGCTTGTAGGCATCATACCAGCTTACATCTGGGTCCACCGGATTTTTGCATTCAATAACAACGAGAGGTATGCCGTTAATGTACAACACAACATCCGGCCTGATTTCACTTCTTCCACGGTAAATTATCTGCCTCGTGACAATGAACTCGTTGTTTTCAGGATTTTCGAAGTCAAAAAGCTGTATTCTTTCAAGCCTGTTCTCTTTTTCAAGCCTAACAGAAATGCCGTTTTTAAGATAGTCGAGAACTCTCTTGGCTCCTTCAATGCCAGACTGATTTTTGAGCTGGCTTATTACGTAATTTACATCCTCATCGGATATGTTGACTTTGTTAATTCTTCTAATTGCCATCTCAAGATTTTTTATAAGTAATGGCTCCTCGTAACTTCCCCTGACCATTTTTAGCTCTGGAGCCTCTTTAAACTCCCACTCCATCTCCTGAAGCCTATTCACTATGTAGTCTTCAACGGCTTCTTTTTCTGTGAACATGATTTATCCTCTCGCAATTTTTACAATTTCGTCGTAAACGTCCTCAACAGTCTTCTTGCCATAGGCCTTCAGTATTTTATAGACCTCCTTTCCGGTTGAATCGTGCTGAACATTGTACAAGTAATTTAAGATGCCCTCAATGTCTCCTTTTTCTGCGTGCATTTCGACGACTCTTTTCAGCTTGTCAGCAGAGGCTTTAACCATACCTGAGCGGTTTGTTTTCACAACCCATTCTTCCTCAGAAGCTTCATACGCTCCCTCGACGATTTCATTTATAATTTCCAAAATCTTGCCAACCCTGTCGGCATTATCAATCATCGGCTCGGTTTCTCGGAAGAACTCCTTACGTGTGAATCTGAGGTAGTTTAACTCATCAAGTAGCTTGGTTAGCTCCACGCCACTTCTATCTTTTATAAACTTCTCGGCTTCCTCTAAACTCAATCCATTTCTCTCTGCGCAGTCCTTAACGAAGTCTGCAATTTCTTCTTTAGCCATCTTCAAAAAGCGTAAATATCCATTTTCGTTTGGAACGTTTATCTGGTAATTTTTTCTGATATTGTCATCCCACATGACAAATAGCCTTGGATTTAGTAGATGCAGAGCTTTAGATGCTCCGGTTGCTCCAAAAACCTCTGAAAATCTTTTGTAAAGTGCTCTAATTGAGTTTTCAACAAAAATATCGTTTAAATCCGCATTTATCAGCGTTAGCTCTTTTAGCTCTCCTGTTATTGGTTCAGTCACTTTAATCAGTTCATAAACATCTGAAACGTGCTTTTCAAGATTGTTAAAGGCGTTTTTACCTTCATCTGAGAGAGTATACCAGACTCTGTTGAAATATATAAGAAAGGATACAATTGCAGTCGTTTTTTCCTCAACACTCCCTCGCTGACATACTTCAAGGGCGATGCTGTAGAACTTGTTCCCGTATCTACTTTCATAAAGGGCATGGGCTTTTATTAGCTCATCATAACCCATATTGATATTTACACGAATTCAACGATAAAACTTTTTTGAAGTGTATGTTGAATCTTTTTCTACTCTAAATCCAGAATATTTAGTACCGATAAAACTTCTTCGGCATCTTTTCATTACTTGTTCCGCCTGAATATTATTCTTAGCCTGTTTACAACCCTCATGTTCAGGCTTGTGTTGAAGAGAGCCAAGTTGATTAAATCCAGAGCAATATAGGTCATTAAAACGAAATTGAATATTACAGAGAACTTGAAGATGTAAAAATACGTATTGTAGGCTGTTATGAAATTATTGTTGGTCACCTCTAACTTCTGGCTGAGTAAATTGACTTGCATTTGCGTGGAGTTAATGTAGTGCTTAAGCAGTTGTATATCTTCTTTCGTTATTGTCTCATTTTTTAGTTGTTCGTATTTTTCTTGATATTCTGTGAGTTGTTGGTTTAATTGGGCTATTTCCTGTTTTAGAGCCTGAATTTCAGCATCTTTTTTCTTAAGTTCTTCTTTATAGGGATGAATTTGCGACTCACTTATGAAATTGCTTACTTGAATGGCTAAAAGTAAAACAACTAAAATAATAGGCAATGCGATAATGAGTTTTATCAAGTCTTCCAGTCCATCCATCACCCACCCTCACTCTTTTTTTCTACTGAAGTGATTTGTCAATAATCCCTCATCCTGCCATTTTAAAATCAGATTTGTAACGAAGTTTAGAGAAAAATGAGCCCATTCTTTAAGTTCATCTTTGCTGGCTTTGTCACCTTGGTTGAGGATTTTCATGAATCTAATAAAACCAGAACGATATTCATCTAAAAATTGCATACCTGTGGATGCCATTCCTAATTGATGGATGGCTTTACTTAATTCTTTTGCGAGCTCGTAAAATTCTTTGTCCTTATATTTTTCTGGATAATTTTTGTTTATTACATCCATTAGCTCTTTGTCTGCTCCGAAGTACCTTGTAAGCATACCAGCCTTCTCAAACACGTTACCAATGTCAAACGTCGCATCCATAAGAGCATCAGCACACTTTGAAATACATTCATCATAATCATCTCTTGAAAAAGCTTGTTCAGCTTCTCTGATTTTTTGTTTGAGTTGCACATTCTCGATTAATTCTGCAAGGCTTAACTCATCAAATTTTATTCCGAACTCGTTTTCAACAACAATTTTTAGAAAATCTTCAACATAACCCTTGAACTTTATCACCTCTTCATAAGGTGGGACAACTCCAGCATGCTGTGCCAAATTTCTGACATCGTGTAGACTAAATATTTGCTCCTTAAGGGGTAATTTTGTACCTTTGTTGACGATTCCATCCCATAAGTCCTTAAATCTTAATTCTTTACGGGCTGAGCCTAATACGTTGTATTTGGTAGCCAAACATTTCAGTAGAATTTCAACTGTGAAGTCAAAATGATGTATAGCAAGAAGTCTGCTTACATCGTCTTTATTCATTGCATGCTTGCAACCATGTAAGTAAACACCTTTAGCTAAAACGAGTCTTCTAATTTCAGATGATACTATTTCTCGATTAGAAATCATACTTTCACCCTCCTCTTCCCAGTAAGCAAATCATTCATCAAACCTTTCTTAATCCTCTCAAGCTTCTCCTTGCGTTTCCTTTCGAGTTCGAGTTTTTTATCAACTGTTGAGAGAATTTCGGCGATTTTTTGCTGTTCTGGGAGTGGGGGTAGTCCGAATATATATCTGCTAATAGCCTTCCAAGAGGTTCTCGGATGGTTTGTTCCTGAAGTTGTAGAAATAGCATGCTGAATGAATTTATGAGAATGAATTACATAAATGAGAAATTCCGCCAAAACCTTTTTTTCATCGTTTGGGGTTAAAACTAACAAATCTGTTGAACAAATGCCATCGAAGTCAACTAATACTGCTTTATCAAGATATGGCCTTAATTTTCCATAAAGAATGTCTCCTGCGTAAAATCTGAATTTTGAGCTTTTAATGCCTAAATCTAAGTCATAGGTATACAATCTTGTTTCTCCAGAGTTTATGTGTTCTAAACCAACAAATCTATATCTTCCCTTTCCAGAAGGTTGAATAACTTCATTTCTCTGGCTGCATACATCCCCAAGCCTAACAACCTCCCACTCCTTCGGAATCCTCCCAATCTCTGTATCCTTAAACTCGGTGTGCCCAATCCCTTTAGTCAGAAGCTCCTGCATCAAACCCTTCTTCAGCCTTTCAGTTTTCGCTATCGCCTCATCTACCTTCTCTATGGCCCTATCAACCGTGCTCAGAATTTCGGCGATTTTAAGTTGTTCTGGGAGGGGTGGAAGTGGGATTAATAGATTTTCTACGGCTTCTTTTGGAACTCTCTGCCTTCCAGTAGTCCCCCTCATCGAAAATTCCAAAATTTTTCTGAACTTTGGATGCTTCAGAATGTAAAACAGAAAAAACTTGTCAACTCCCTTACAAACAATCGGGAAAACTTCTGTAGTGGCGAGAGCGAACCCATTGGGAATATTATCAGGAACTATTCCCTGTTTTCCATTCTCCAAAGATGGTGTTATTTTCGCTAAGAGCAAATCACCAGCTTCACAATAAGTTGAACTTTTAACCTCACATAAGTTACGAATTTGATAACTTACATAGATGTTCGAGTCTGGAATTAGCTCCATTGGAATGAATGCAACTTTTTCAACATTATTCACGGATTTATTTTTTCTAATCTCTGCCGCATCACCAAGCCTAACAACCTCCCAATCCTCTGGAATTCTGCCGATTGGTGTTTCTTTGTATTTATCAGACATCTTTATCCACCTCGTAAATATTGGAGACTTCTTCAATTAATCTCTCATTTAAGGTAGACAGCTCTTCATCAATCGCTATAAGCTCCTCAAGCTCCTTTTTAACATCAATAATTTCCTCTTCAACTGTTGGAAAAACATATAGTGTGACATTCATGTTGTAATCATTCTCTTTTATTTCGTCCTTAGCCACAACTCTTGAAAAATCCTTTATTTCCAAGAAGTTCTGATAAGCCTCGACAATTTTAGATACTCCATCCTTACTGAGTTTTCTTAGCTTTTTGATTTCAGGATGTTGCTCATATTCGTTACTTGCGTTGATGAACAAAACTTTGTCCTTTCTATCTTCTGGTTTATTTTTGTTGAAAATAATGATGGCCCCAGACGAACCGCTATTCGTGTAAAATACTTTCTCAGGAAGTAAAATTACACACTCAATCAGGTCCTCCTCCTCCAAAATCTTTTGCCTTATACTTTTTTCACTTTTACTATTGCTCCTAAACAGTGCTCCATTGTCAATCACAACTCCAACTCTACCAGTGTCATCTTTGGCTGAGGCTATCATGTGCTGAATCCATGCCCAGTCTGCATAGTTTTTAGGAGGAAAGCCAAATTTAAATCTCTCCTTCCAGAATTCTCCTTTTTTCAGAGTGTTTTCGTTATATCCACTCTGATTCCACTGTGGGTTTGCCACGACAACATCAAATCCAATCAGGCCATCATCTGATTTGAATTTTGGATGTAATAGAGCATTTGAGAATTCTATTTTAAAGTCTCGTATTCCATTTATGTAGATGTTGATTTTTCCCAAAACATAATTCTCATAGCTATTTCCTTCCTCCCCAAAAAGGAAAATTCTCCTAACTTCATCTCCATATATCGCTCTTGCAAATTTGTGGAAATATGCCAGAATTTCACAAAATCCACATGAGGGGTTATATACACTCTCATCCGGTTTCGGTTCAAGTATATGAAAGAGCAGTTCAACGACCTCTTTTGGGGTGTATATACTGCCTTCTTTTGCTTCCCTTAGTCCGAAATTCATTATTACAGCCTCAAATACCTCATTGGCATACTCAGGATTTGAAAAATCACAGTCGCTTAGCATTTCAATGAGAGTTCGGAGAATATCCAAATTCCCCTGATTCTCAGCATACATCCTGAAATTAATTATGTTGCTAAGCCCTTCAAACCCGATATTATTTTCTTCCATAGCTTTCAAACATCTATCGAGTAATTCAGGAATTACAATGGTGTTTTCTCTGATTTTATTCCAAGTCAAATCTTCAGGCAAATCTATTTCATGATACGCACTGCTTCTTGCCTCTCTTTCGGCTTCTTCTTTGCTAAGCCCATCCCCTAAGGCCTCGGCGTATGCTCTTTCGAATTCAACCCTCCATAAATCGTTGACTCTCTTGAGGAATATCAGCAATAAAACAAGCTTGAAATCCACTTTGTTTTCATTAATGAAATCGAGTAGCTTCTTTACAAATGCCCCATTCGAAGATTGAAGCTCGTATTCGCTCATTTATATGCACTCCCACGTCTTTCAAGCTTCAAGAGCAATATAACCTTCTCTTTCTTATCCACCTGATAAGTCAGCCTGAAATCACCCAATCGAACTCTGTACCTGTCTTTCTGCCCTTTAAGCTTCTTTAAATCAAACCTCCTGAAAGGAACGGGATTGTCCTTAAGAACATCTATAAATTCAGACAGTCTAACCTTGTGAGCTTTTGGCAAATTCTTAATCGCTTTCTCAACTCTCGGGTGGATAAGAATTTCGTAGCTCATAAGTCGAGTTCAGCTTTAAGCTTCTCCCAGGAAATGCCGTCTTTTCTTGTTTCCTCTGCAAGTCTGTCGAGTTCTTTTGCTTCTTCTTCGTCAATCTCTTCTTCCTGGATTAATCCAGCCTCTATGAGCTCCATCCTGCTGTTCAGCCTCTTCAGCTCTTCTTTTATTACTTTGAGTTCCTCATAAATGGCTTTCAAAAGTTCCACATCTGTGCTCATTGAGCATTTATCTGTATTGAGAAAATTTAAAAGTTTGCCGAGCAGAAAGTGATGTTCCAGCAATAAATCCCACCCATGGAGGAACTGTAAGACCTACAACTAATTCCACCCAGCTTAAAACAGTCATTTTGATTGCAAAGACACCCAGATTGACGTCACCAGTTTGGGCGAGCGGGAAATAGTTGAAATATACGTTCAGAAGCCACCCTATCGTAACCAATGATGCCCAAACAAGCGTTATTACTCTTCCAATTTTTGTTAAACTCAAAATAAGCCAGAAAATGAATTGAAAGATAAACAAAAGCCAGAAAAATACATTCACTTCAACCACCGAAATACTTCAGCTCCTCAAGGTACTCTTCAATCTTCCCTTCTACTTTGCCTATCTCATCCTCAACATATCTTAGCTCTTCCCATTCCTTTCCAACATCAATTTCCTCAATCTCCTCTTTCGGGAAGACGTAAAGCGTAACGTTGAGGTTGTAATCGTTCTCCTTTATCTCATCCAGTGAAACAACTCTGCAAAATCCATCTCCATCTTTAAACTCTCTGTAAGCATTGACAATCTTCTCAATGTGCTCTTCACCAAGCCTGTTAAGCTTTCTGACTTCAGGGTGCTGTCCATACTCGTTGCTTGCGTTAATGAACAAAACTCTACCTTTTCTTTCATCTGGCTTGTTCTTATTGAGGATTATGATGGCTCCTGGTGCTCCGGTATTATAGAAAAGCTTCTCTGGAAGCAAAATAACGGATTCAATCAAGTCATCCTTCAGCATAGCCCGTCTTACCGCCTTCTCTTTCCCACCTCTGAACAGACAGCCATTGTCGATAACTACTCCGACCCTACCTTTGTCATCCTTAGCCGAAGCAACCATGTGTTGAATCCATGCCCAGTCTGCCGAATTGTTGGGGGAGAAGCCATATCTGTATCTTTCCTTCCAGAATTCTCCTTTCTTCAGCGTATTCTCTCCATACCCATCCTGATTCCAGGGTGGGTTGGCAACAACAACATCGAATTTCAGCAAAGCCTCCCCTTCTTTGAACTTGGGGAAAAGCAGCGTATCGCCGAGCTCGATTCTTGCGTCTTTTATTTCATGAATCAGCATGTTCATCTTGCACAAAGCAAAGGTGATGGCGTTTGCTTCCTGACCAAAAAGAAACAGCTTTTTAACCTCATCTTCACCATACTCCTCTTCAACGTGCTTGTAAGCCTGAATTAACATGCCACCTGAACCGCATGCCGGGTCATAAACGGATTCCATTGGTTTTGGGTCTAAAATTTCGATAAGCAGCTTAACGACCTCTCTCGGCGTGTAAACTTCTCCCTCTTTTGCTTTCTGCGGAGCAAAGTAACGAAGAACCCATTCATAAGCATCTCCAAGTACATCAGGAGAGACATTGGCAAGGGGTGTTTTACTGAAAAGCTCAACGAGCTGTCGGAGTATCTCTATGTTCTCTCTGTTCGTCGTGAACTCGATGAAGTCGAATCTGTCAACAACTCCTTGCAAATCAGGATTCATCTCCGCAAGTTTTTTGAAGGCGTTTGCAAGTCTCTCAGGCAGTTTGTTAACTTCCTCTCGTATGTTGTCCCATATAAGCTCCTCAGTCAAGGCGAAATCGTGATATGTGGGACTTTTAGCCTCCTCTTCTGCCTCCTTCTCGTCCAGTCCATCTTCTATTGCCTCCCTCTTTGCAAGTTCAAACTCCATTTTCCACTTATCGCTAATTCTTTTCAGGAAAAGGAGAATGAGAATGTACTTGTAATCGACTCTCGTCCTTATCAAATCAGCAGCCTGTTTCAGCAATCTTTCAAGTTCTTCTCTTGTTACCTCTCTTTCAAAGCCAAAATCTGTTAGCGTTGTCATGCAAATTCTCTTTATTGGCAATGTTTTTAACTTTGTTTGTTTGAATTACATTGGTAATAAAAATGAGTTACTGGCCCTGTATTATGATTGAAGGTGACTGAGAAGCAGGAATTATGAATTTATATTGCAATAGACCAGAAACTAAAAAAATAAATTGCTAAACTGGCTTTACGTAGCAGACACTCCTTAATTTCTTGATGGGTTTTCCATCACTCAATTTTATTAATTCATTTAGCTTTATTGGCTCTTTCAACTCGTCTATCTTTGTGATTTTAATCCAAGTCTCACTTTTATCATGTTTCTTTCCATTATCCCACTCACCAAAAAGGCATTGTCTACGGAAGGGCGGTACGAATTTGCGTTCATCTGGCATCTCTTCAAGCGTTTTTCGTGATATCATCCATTCAACATCGCACTTATACCTTTACTTCACCAATAGGTTTTACGATATATATGTAGCCAATGAAGGGACCTTTCAGTTCTTTTCGTGGTAGTTTGGCATCCCAGTAAACCGCCTTCGCTTTTTTTAAAAATTCGATATTTGCTTGAACATCACCTTCTTCTGGAAACATATCATCAACTTCTGGGTTTACAAATGGGTTTGCAGGCCAAACTATTGCTTTAGTGTATCTTTCCATGAGCGTTGTTAACCATTATAAACTTAAAAAATCTGTCGATTTTTCACAAATTTCGACAGTAAGTTAGTTCTCAGCTCTTTTTAACCCAACCTCTTCATATATTTAAATTTTATAATTATTCTTAATTCTATCTTATATAGCATTATTCGTTGATATAGAAGAATCAACTTCATACTAAAAATTAATTACACGTGTAATCAAAAACAAAAAGGTGAGCCATCTTGAGCATAAAATGATAGTTTGCGTTCAAAAATTATGTGCTAGCAACCATGTCATTTCTTGAAAAAAGTAATGGAGTTATTAGCCATAAATCAAAGGTTAAATCTAGCTCTAATAATGAGGTGGACCCAACCTTTGAGTTTGTGTCCACTTTGGATGCAATTGAGTTTACACGTGTAAAATTATTCACCTTAACATTTCCTTAAGGGCAAGTCATCAACAGTAAATCCAATATTCAATCCAATAGTAATATGGGGAGGGCACAACTTCTAAGTTTGTGCCCATTATTCTTACATGTGTAAAATAGGTCATGTAAAACATACAGAAATTCAAAATGGATTAGAATTGCTAGTATTTTCCGAATTGGAAAATTTGAATTGGCAAACCTAAAACTCAGCTAAAAATTAAAACGTAGAGCTATTCGAAAGTTTAATTATTGATATTTACTATGTCTGGAATAGTATGAACGTATTAATTTTGTTCTCCGGAGGTGTGGACTCTACAGCATTAATCCCGTATTATCGCGATTTAGGCTTCACAATCAAACTACTTTGGGTAGACTATAATCAAACACCTAGAAAGATGGAAGAATTAGCAGTAAATAAAATTTCTGAATATTATAATGTTAAGTTAATGAAAGTAAAAACAGACATGCCACTACACAATAAAATAGGTTATGAATACATCGGGAGAAACTTGTTTTTGATTTCAGTAGCAACTATGGTCTTTCCTTTTGATTACGGGTTAATATCTTCTGGTATAAGGTTAAATAGTAATTACAAGGATTGTTCGCTATTCTTCATCAAACTGGCAAAACAAATTGTAGAATTTATGTCAGATGGAACAATTAACGTAGATTTACCCTTCCTAATGAGTTCAAAAAAAGATGTTATAGAATTTTGTCTAGAGAACAGTGTTCCGCTTGATTTAACCTATAGCTGTGATGAGGGAGAGAGTGTTCCCTGTAGACATTGTCCTTCATGTGTCGAATTAAAAGAGGCTTATGAAGAGGTCGGGATACAATGGAGGATTTAATAGGATTGATTAAAAAAAGGAAAGAAAAGCTCCCAGACTTGAAAGAGGTGCCCAAGGTTGTATTTTCTTTTTCGAGTAAACATACTCCAGAGGTTGCTAGCTTATTGGAAAGATATTTTACACTACTGAGCCCATCATGCCCAATTTTACTCTCTTTATTCGATGTACACTATTTCTATAACCCCACAATAGTTTCTGACATTTTAAAAGCGTCAAGGGAAATCATATTGGATAGTGGGAACTTTGAAGCAAATGGAAATACGTCAGAATACCGTTGGGACGATTCGATTTATGTTGATGTTTCAAAATCACTCATAGAATCTCTAGAATCATCTTCAACCACTCTCTATTTAGTAAATTATGACACACGAGATGGACTTTCCAATCAGATAGAGAACTCAGTGGAGTTATTTTCAAAAATTGGAGGTAATTTTGAGAGAATTTTACTTCTGCATCCTGAAAAAGAGCGTTGGAACAAGGAAAATCTGGAAAGGATGATTAAAGAGCTTGAAGATTATGACGATGGATTCGATATTTTGGGCCTGTCGCAAAGTGAAATCGGCGAAGATTTCTTTGATAGCATAAGGAATGTATTCAGAGTGAGAACGTTACTCAATGATTATTTTGAGAACTACATTCCCGTTCATATATTTGGCTGTATTGATTCAAAAAGTATTATATTCTACACTTTTGCAGGTGCGGACGTTTTTGATGGACTCAATTGGCTAAGATTTTACTACAATAGATATTCTACATACCATTGGACAGAATTTTACATGGATTACTTTAATGAAGAAGTCTTGAGTTCTGATATGATTGAACACAATGTGGAATATATCAAGAGATTAACAAATGACTTACATTATACTCTTTTCACAGAGGATGTAAATAATTTTAAGATTGAACTGCAAATGTTAGAAAAATTGTTAGGAGGTGTTTGATTTGGGTGGTGGCGGGAGATTTAGTGGTTTTAGTAGAATACAGGATAAAGATGAGAGTTTGAAAATAGGAAGAAAAACTGAGATTAATAGCTACCTTCAGGAGTTGCTTAGTGAAGAGATAAATCAGAAGGATACTGAAAAAATAAACCAAAGAAAAGAGAAGATTCTACGAAAGATAAAGGAAGAATTTGAAGGTAGTTTCGATTTAACTACTGGAGGCTCATATTCTAGGCACACTTATGTGAATGGTCTAAGTGACATCGACATTTTAATTAACCTTGGAAATTACTCTGATTCGAAAATTCCTCAAAAAGAGAACTCAAAAAAGGTTTTAGAGTATGTGGCTGAAATACTTAGAAAGAGATACTCCAGAACTGAGATTATCGTTGGTAAAATGGCGGTCACTTTAAGATTTAGTGACGGTATCGAAATCCAAGTTCTCCCTGCGTTCCAATATCATAGTGGATATAAGATTCCAGACCCCAAAAGTGGTGGGTGGGTAACAACGTTCCCCGATAGATTCAAGGAAAGACTAACCAGGTTGAACCAAAATTATGGAAATCGTGTCAAACCAACAATTAAGCTTGTAAAGTACCTACTAAATAAAAATAATGTCGAAATAAGTTCATATCATCTGGAGAATATTGCATTGAAGGCCTTTGAGAAATATAACGGAAATCTAACGTATTCAGATATGGTGCTCTACCTACTAAATTACGCTAAAAGAAGAGTGCTAAAAAGAATGTCTGACCCCTCAGGCCAGTCGGATTATGTAGATGAGTATTTGGGGGGAAGTTTTAGCCCAAATAGAACAAATCTAGCCAGAAAAATTGGGAAAATTGAATCAAGGTTGAAAGAGGCTGAAACAAGAGAGGAGTGGGAGAGGATTATCAATGGCCAATAAAAATAATTTGCTAGACTTCTTGGATAAGTTAAAGCATAAGGCCGAGATAACTCGAAATGCTCATAGCTATTCGGGGAGAAAATATGAAACAAAGTACCGATTTTTCAGAGGCTTCGTTATAGTAGGTGCGGCAATATCAGCTATACTGATTTTTGCAGACTATACACTGTTTTCAATTATTTTTAATTTTGGAAATGAGCAAATTTTAAGATTGGGTGGTGGTATATTCTCATTGTCTGTTTTTCTAGTTTCTTTACTTGATTACGTGCTTGAATATCAACATAAATATGAACAGCACTATCAGACAGTTAGATTGCTCACTTCATTGATTCGCGATATTGACATGAAGAAACATACCGAGAATTTGGAAAATTTAAGAAAAGAAGAAATTGAAAAACTTGAGAGTAGATACAATTGGATAAATGAACAAGCACCGATTATCCCAGACAAGTATTTCCTAAAATCTAAACAGGAATTCCTACAGAAACTGGAAATAAGCAAGGCTCTTGACGAAAATCCGTTTAGGGATATAAAAGAAATCAAAAAAGAACTGTCGAAAAAATATAATGCTAAAATAAAATAGTGTTTCAAGTGGAAACGTTTACTGAGGCAAATTTGCTATATTTACCAACTAACCTTCCTTTCTTATCATCAGATTTGTCATATCAGTCATTGTTCCAGATTGAGGATTTTTGTATCAAGTGTCCAAATAATCAACCCTAACAATTTGAACAGACTGATTTCTGTAGTCTTACTTTGGGAAATATTTTATTACTCTGTATTTGTCACCGTATTCTCTGACCTCTTCCTCTTTAGTTATTCTTTCGTATTCAACTATTATTCCCTCACCCATGTTTATCTCAAAACCTCGAATTCCATCTGTGATTCTGGAAAGAAAGAATCCGAAATTCACATGAACAAAATTAAAGTCATCTATAGTCTTTATTAAATATTCATACAATTCTTCACTATCTAACCTTTTATCTTCGAGAAGATATTTAATATTATATCCACCTCGTGTATAGTAGCCTTTGCGTATCCACGTGTCCGCGATTTTAATCAAATCTCTGATGAGTTCTTTAAATAAATTTTTTTTCAACTCTTTAATTTTTTCATCAAGTATCTCTAAAACACCCTCGTTTAATATATCAGAAGTTTTTAATATGTCATCGCTCACTTTTTAACCCCTCGTCAATCCGTCATAGCACTGATAAAAAATTTATCTACACTATTTAATAAAATTTTTTTACCACTTTATTTATCAGAAGGAATGATTATTTACAAACTCTCCTTAAGCTCCATTAACTTCACCCTAAGCATCGGATTTCTCTCCATCTCCTTCACTATCTCATACATCTCCTTGAGCGTTGTCAGCATCTCAGGATTCTCCACAATCTGAGAGAAGAGCTCGTTCATCACCTTGACTTCTTCCCAGAGAGCATTGAACTGCTCTCTCAGCTTCTTGTTCTCAGTCTGCACCTCCTCAAGTATCTTCTTGTACGTCTCAAGCCTCTCCTCAATCTCACTAACATCTTTGGCAGCTCTCGAAATGCTGAGCTGTGCCTCAACCTCAGCATACATCTGTCTAACTTTCTCAGGTGGTGGAATCAGATAAGCCCCATTGTACGGAATCGAATGCCCCATCATGAATTCAACAAGCACCGGGTCGAAGCCGCTTAGCCTGAGCACCGATGAGAATGCAGCTCTTAAAGCGTGGGGTCTGTAGGGGTTGAAATCCACTTTCTCCATCTCCTCCTTCGAAACCAGCCCGGCTTTAATTGCCGTCTCTCTCAGCATGTTCTGGATGTGGTGGGGGCTGATTCTCTCACCCTTCTTTCTCTTGGCCTTGTCCTTGATGAAGAGGGGCGTATCGAATTTCAACTCTTCACCCTTCCTCACCCTATCATTCAGGTAAGCCTTTAAGGCTTCAACAGCATCCCTGCCAACGAAAGTGAAGTACTCAACCTCCTCTTTCCCTCTTACAACGTGAATCATCATTGGAACCTTCTCCGCCTCAAGCTCTCTGGCAACGTCTCCGTAATTCAGGCTGCAAAGGGTTGAGACGTCAAATCCGCCCTGAAACATGAAAAGGATTATTGCCCTATCTCTGAGCGTTGGGGCGTGGTCGACCAACTTTTTCACAACTTCCGGAGTTATTATTGCCTTCCTGTTCTCCTTCTTAGGAGCAGCTTTTGGAGTTTTAACGTTCAGAGGAAAGCCGTTCCACTTGTAAAAGCTCCTGACAGCTGTAAAGTAAAGGGTTGCAGACTTCTTTGCCACTTTCTTTTCGCTTATCAAATAATTGTAGAACTCCATCAGTCTCGCTTCTGGCTTACCTCTTTCCCTTCTGGATTTCATCCTATCTTCTTCAGCTTCATCGAGAAGCTGAACAGGATTCATACCTGTCCACTTACAGAAAAGTGTGAGCCCTGTTTTGTACGAGTTTACTGTGTTACCTTTCACATTGTTCAGCCATCTTTGAACTTCTTCAAATTCTTCGAGGTTCATGTTGGTGTTTTGACTTTTTTAGCTAAAAAGTTTACTGTAGACTTAACCTAAATCAGACTATTGTAGGATTGAAAGGTGAAAAATCACCTGCCACGTCCGTTTATCGAACCCTTGTTCATTCCTGAGTTTGTCGAAGAGGCTGTAAAGGCAGTTCAAATCAGACTATAGGATTGAAATTCGCAAAGGCTAATTTCAGCATTAGCATCATCAGCAAATTCTAATCAAAATTAAAACAAATCAGCAATCCGCTATACTTTTAAAAAGTACATAGTTTAGCAAAATTCCGTAAAGGTGACGAGGGCAGTGAGAATTATGCGGAATAATGCGAGGAGCATTAAGTACATCGCCATACCCTGGACAGTGTATGTTCTTTTCTATCTCGGTAGAATGAACCTCCCTGCCCTCATACCTGCTATAATTGAGAAATACGGATTTACAGCCACCCATATGGGTATTGCTACCTCATCACTTTTCCTAGCTTACACGCTGTTTCAGATGCCTTCAGGCTTTCTCGGAGACAGATTTGGTGTTAAGATTGTTCTAACAACTGGGGCGCTCCTTATCGCCGTCGGGAATCTCGTTGTAACAACATGGATTTTCCCAGCCATCGTTTTAGGCATGTTCATTAACGGCATTGGGCAGAGTACTGGCTGGGGTCCACTGGTGAAGATTAGTTCAAAGGGAGGGGGCAAAGCTATAGCTCTGCTGGGTTCTTCTGTTCCCATAGGCACCTCCCTAGCCTTCATTCTAGCAAAAACTCTGGCAGAATATGACATAGAACTGTCATTTTATGTCCCAGCAGCTATAATGCTTTTGTTAGCCATAGTCCTTGCACTTAAAGCTCCTGAGGAGGGTGGAGGTGGGAGTTTTGCTTTCATAAAAGATTCGAGGATTATTATACTGTCTTTTACCCAGTTTGCCGTCTTCTTTGCCATGATTGGGACCTTTACCTGGGCTGCCCTCTACCTCACTACCTTCGATGTCTCCTCCCTTAAAGCAGCCGGCTATGCATCAATCTTCCCTTTGTCCGGCGTAATCGGTGCAGTTATTGGCGGTATCTTTGCCGAAAGGTTTGGGGCGAAAAAGACTATAACATGGAACCAGCTGCTTGCTGCAGCATCCTTCGCAGCCTTGCCCTTTTCTCATAACCTATTTCAGGCAATCTTAATCCTCTTCATCGCTTCAACCTTCTTCAGGTTTGGCGTTGGTGCAACATATTGGCTGGCCACAAAGATAGCTGGAGAAGAGAACACTGCATCCGTTTCTGGCTTTCTCGTATTTTCTGGCAACGTTGGAAGTGTGATATCGGGCGTTTTGTCAGGATTTCTGATTGATGTAGCTGGTTTTGCCCCTGTCTTCTTTACATTTGCAGCCATCTTTGCCCTTAGCGGCATAGCATCTATAAAGTTGGCTGAATAATCTTTGAATAATTCTACCCAAGAATGATCTTACCCAAATCCTACCGAATGGTTTTTCTCCATTTTGAACATATTTTCTTGATGATTATCGCCAAAACCCAGAGAGGGCTAGAATACGTGGCAGCTTCTCACGTTAAGGATGTTCTTGGTGATAAAGGTGTGGATGATATAAAAATAGAGGTACGGCCCTCCGGCTACCTCGGCCTGATAATAATCCACAGTGACGAGATTGAAAGGGTGAAGGAAGTACCAGAGATAGAGAGAGCCATACCGGTCATAACCGTCTGCAAAGCTGACCTTGGTGAGATAACATCGAGAGCTGAAGAGATCGTGAAGGCCATGGGTTCTTTCAGCAGTTTTGCTATCAGAACCACAAGAAGAGGCAGAAAACATCAATTCACCAGCGTGGACGTAAACATCAGGCTAGGTGCAAGGATAAAGGAGTTGAGTGGAGCTGATGTGGCCCTGGATTTTCCGGAAAAGGCAGTTTATGTTGAGATAATAGATGACACAGCCTACATTGGGGTGCTGGACGGAAAGGAAGAAAGGAAAAAATACACTCCAGATAAAATTGACTCAAGAAAGCTTTTTAAAAAGGTCAGCATCGTTCAGATCCCCTATCTTGAAGACTACACTGCTGCTAAAGAGATGGGTGAGAGGATAGGAAGAGCTGCCCAGTCTTTCGAAATTAAGGAGCTGGTCATATCCCCGTTTGGTTATGTTGATGCCTATCAGCTATCAGAATTCATAAAGGGCGTCAAAAGGGGGTTATTCAGCAGACTGGAGATCCAAAAAAAGAGCTATGACAGAGAAGTGAATGCTGTAAATGTCTTACTCCAAGATCTCTACCAGACGGTCAGAGATAAGAAGAGAAAAGGCAACATCCTGATAGTCACAGATCCAACGGGAAAACAGGTCTCAGACATCAAGGATGAACTCGGAAAGGATTTGAGACTTGCAAAGGAAGTTGTTGTGTTCATCGGGAGCAGAACAGGAATACCGAAAGGTATTTTCAGATTTGCTGATTACGTTATCGACTTGAGTCCCCACATCACCTTCGCCACCGAGCATGCAATTCCTGCAGCACTAATAGCACTCATTGGAGTTTTTGGGGAGCAAGAAAGTGGACAAGAATGCTAAATATTCCAAAACTTAACAAATACTTAACAAATCCCATTTCAAAGCCTTTCCAGTTCTCTCAGAATTACCTCCTCACTCTCCCTACTGTGGGGCGTGGCAAGATGACTGATGAAGTGGGGCAGGTAATCGCGAAGCTTGTCTGGCTCAACTTCAACTTCAGGCAGCATTGCCTGATTTGAGCTGATTACAGCATAAACGCCATCATTCTCGTTGCTCCACTTCTCGATCATTGCAGCTATACCTCTTGATTCCCCCTTTCCGTAAAGTAGGAAAGCTGAGTTTCTTCGCCTTACCGGGTTCAACTTCTCAAGTATCCTGAAAAGTGCTTCTTTGTCCTTCTCCTTAACCCTGCAGGAATTGAGACGAAGCATAAACTTTGCTTCAGGAACTACATTCTGCATGAGGGGTGGAGATACAGCTACAACATAGCTGGCTTTGGATGCAAGAGCCAGCAGACCACCGAGACTGAATCCAATGGCGTATACCTGCCCAAACTCCCCTGAAAGTGTAGTTATCACTCCATCAACATCCGCAAGTGCATTCTCATCGAATGGATTTTCATTTTCACCGTGACCTCTGAGGTCAATTGCGACAGAATAAAAGCCTCTTTCAGCAATCCGAAAAGCCAGACCCAGCATCTCCTCTTTAGAGGATGCATAACCGTGAACTATGACGACAGCCTTCCCATCTCCCTTGACGACGTAAGCGGGAACCTTAAGACCGTCTTCACTTTCAAAATACCTTCTTGTAACTTCAAGTCCCATGCCATCGTCACTTCAGTAGAATATTTAACATTAACTTTTTCTCTAGTTTTGTAATGTCACATAGAAGTCCTATTCCTCCAGAAGCTTCTGCAGGAGTAATCGGGATGCCTTTTTCACAGCATCGTACACTTCCTTGGAGCACTCTTCGCCAAGCTCTGCATCAACTATTTCGATTGCAATTATCTCAATATCTGGCATTTCATCTGGAAAGAGCTGGTAGCCAATTTTTAACGTTGCCGCAAGATCAAGTCCATGAGAGCCATACAGATGCGTCGAATCTAGATATGCTGAACCCAAGTCATCAATTCTCAACACATGAATTCTCCCGTTTTTTTCACCCTTTAAGGTGTCAATTATGAACGCCCTATCGTAACCCGCAATTTTATCAATAACTTCGAAAGAGGTAGTAGAAAGGTAAATGATGTCAACATTAAGAGCTTTCTCTGCCACATCCTTCTTCGCCATCTCCACCATTTTTGCAACCCTTATTCCGGCTGAGTCGTTGCCGAAATGTGGATTTCCTATGCCAACCACAATCGCCCTCATGTTCTGATCTCTAAAAATTACTGAGTTTTCTGATAATATTCCTCTCTGAATCGTAAATTTCAACTTCCAGCGGAAGTTTACCATTTATAGAGTGTGTAGCACATGCTATACACGGATCAAAGGCTCTGAAAGTCATTTCAATCTGATTGAGAACCTCGTCTCCAATCCCATCTTCACGTTTCCCATTCTGGATGAACTTGCTTGCAACCTTTTTGATTGCAATATTGATGGCCCCCATGTTGTGAGTAGTAGCCACAATAAGGTTAGCATTTCTCACAATCCCTCTGCTGTCTGTAATATAATGATGGATGAGAAGTCCTCTGGGAGCTTCGACAATCCCAATTCCCTCTCCGGTAACGTCTGAAATTTCAGAGCTGATGCTCGAATCAGTGATTTCCTCATCCTGAGATAGATCATACAGCTTTTCAGCTGCATAAAGCAATTCAATGGCTCTGGCCCAGTGGTTAAGGATGATGTTTCGAACTGGCCTTTCCTCGGCAAATTCAAGCATCCTTTCCATTGCTTCCTGAGCAAGAGGAGTTGATAGCCTTTCTGCCACATTAAACCTAGCAACAGGCCCAACCATGTACAGACTTGTCTCTGAACCTTCCACAAAACCCTTCCATCCAGCATTCCTGAGATACGGTATCTTGCTGTAGCTCCACGGAACGACCCTTTCTGCAATAATTTCCTTATACTCTTCCCCTTCAAACCTCCCGATCTCTTTGCCTGATGGATCTACAATTCTCTGGTACCCGTTATACAAGTTCATCTCCCTTCTTCTGTCCACTGTCCCAATATAGTTCAGCTCTAGCTCAAAGGCTTCCCCATCTGATTCATCCAAGGCCCCCAGACGATCAATGATTAAGTTCTCCACGATATCCACAGTCCTCATACCCAATTCCAGAATCTCCTTGGAGTACTTTTCGATTTTCACCCTCTCTTCTTCATCAATTCTCTTAGACCATCCTCCAGGAATTCCAGAAACAGGATGAATGTGTTTTCCACCCAGAATCTCAAGTATCTTTACCGCATAACCCCTCTTTTTGAGTATATCTCTCCCAACCTCTTTTCCAAGCACTTTGAAAAGGCCGAAGATATTCCTCTCCTCTGGGCTCTCTGCTGAAATAAAATCTGGAAGACCGAGTGCATACAGCGTTATCGTGTGATCTTCGACAAAATGAGAGTGCATCAGCATTTCCCTGATCTTTACCGCCGTATCTGGAGGTTCAACTCCATATATTGCATCAGAGGCCTTTAAAGCTGCAACAAAATGGATGGCTCTGCATATACCGCAGATTGTGGATACAACTCTCGGAACCTCCTCGATAGGCATACTGACAAGAAACTTCTCGTATCCCCTCAGCTCAGTGGCTTGGAAAAAAGCATTTTCAACTTCTCCCTCGTCATTCAGGAATATGGCTATTTTGGCGTGTCCCTCAATCCTAGAAGCCGGATATATCTCAACTCTCTTCATCAATCTACCTCTCTTACGTGATATTTCCTCACCCTACCGGGAATGAGTGCAGATGGAAGCGTGTAAGCGTAGATCAGCCTAGCAAGGCTGGGATATGCTCTGGAAATCTCATCTACAACTCCATCCTTCTCGATCAGGGACGAGATAAAATCGATAACTTTCGCCCCATAATCTCCTGCACTTGGCATTGGCCCACCACAGCCCCTGCAGGACATGTTAACATTTATACATGCCGCCCTACAATCACCCTGGGATGCCGGCCCAAAGCAGAGAAATCCCTGTTCCAGAAGACACGAATCATCAGAAGGTATTTCCAACACCCTCTTTACCGAATCCATCATTTTTATCTTTTCACCCTTCGGAACCGGATTTCTGGGACAGACATCACATACTGCTCTGCCAGAGGTGATCCATGAACCCTTCTCCGGAGGTTCTTTTTTCAGAACCTCAAGCACCTTCGCCACGTGATCGTAGTGAGGAGGGCAGCCCCCAACGTAGTAATCCACTTCAACGATTCTATCAATCGGCACAACCCTTTCATAAAAAGTAGGGAGAGTAAGCTCGTATTTTCCGTTCAGAAGAGTTGTTGTTTGTGGATAGACTCCATCAGGATTGTCTACTGTCACACTCTTCCGGTATACTGTTTCAAACACTTCTTCTCTGGAGTGGAAATTTGAAAGTCCAGGGATGCCTCCTGAGGTAGCACATACGCCAAACGCAACCAGTACTTTACTCTTTTTTCTTAAAAGCCTCACTATTTCCTCCTGCTCGTCAAGTTTTATGCCTCCTTCTATAAAGGCAACATCAATATATCTATCTTCCAGCTCTGCAAGATCATGGTATTTGGAATCCATCAAGAGTGGAGCAGCCCATACGACCTCTAGCCCATCCATCACATCCAGCAATCTCTCAGATAAATCCAGAAATGACATCTCACAGCCTGAACAACCTGAAGCAAGGTAGAATGCTATTCTATTCATGTTTATCCCCTCTCAACGGAGTTGGACCGAGCTTTCGTATCTGCTTATCAAACTCCTTTGCAAATTCAACGAATTTTACAGCATCAGAGCTGGATACGTGCTCAAATCTGAGTCTGGCTGATTCAATGCCGAACTCTGGAAGAATGTTTCTCAGCATGGCAGTTCTGATTTTGGCAATCCTGTTTCCAAATCTATAGTGGCATTCGGCCTCCGGACATCCGGCAACAAAAACGCCATCTACTCCAAGTGCAAGAGCTTCAAGTACGAAGGCTGAATCAACCCTGCCAGAGCACGGCACCCGTATGAGTTTGATAGTCGAGGGATATTCGTACTTAAGAGTGCCTGCCAGATCTGCACTCTGATAAGCACACCACTGACACGCAAAGCCTATGATATTGGGTCTGAATTCATCACTCATCTTCTCCCACTCTCCAGTATTCTCCCTATGATGTCCTCTTTTGGAATTGAACCGATTCTTACCACACTATCAGGCTCTATACCCATACAAATCGCCAGTATCTGGGTGTAGTAAAAAACCGGAATTTGAAAACCAACCTTACCCTCTTTTCTGAGCTTTTGTTGAGTTTCGTCAAGCTGAATGTAACAGGTGGAGCATCCAGTGACAATAAAATCAGGATCGACTTCCTCTTTTATAGACATCAGCTTTGTTAAGACGAAATAAGCGGATTTTTCGTAGTCAATTGCTCTGATGGATGGTCCTGCTCCGCAACAGTATTCTATTCTACTGTAATACGGCGACTTGGCTCCCAATAACTCAACCAAATTTTTCAGTTTTTGGGGATAAAATGGATTCTCCTCCTGCACATCCATAATTCTTGTCGGCCATAGCATGTGACAGCCTGGCTGAACAGCAACGACCATTCCGTCAAGAGAATACTCGAGGTTCTCCTTCAGCTTCTTTTTTCCAACAAAATCGGATAGGACATGAGTGATGTGGTAAATCTTTGATTTTCCTCGGTAAAACCTTCCAACTTTGCCGAGAATTCTGTTGACCTTCTCCCGTCTCTCTTCATCCTTCAGAAGGTATCTCGCATGGCTCAAAACGCTGTAACAATTATTGCAGCCTGTAACAATATCTACACCATTTTCCTCAGCTATGGAGATATTCCTAGCAGAAATCGCCAGCCAGGCATCCTCATCGAAGGAGGGGGCAGAAACCCAAGTGGGGCAGCAGGAGTATCCTTCAAGGTCAATTATCTTTACCCCGAGGAGTGGGAGGGTTTTTCTTATGGAAACCTCCAGATCAGGTCTGATGAAGGGAATCTGGCAACCCAGGTACAGCCCAAATTTCATAGCTACACCTCAGAAGAGGGGTAGTATTCCGAGTTCGGCAATATCTGTGTTCCTGAGAATTGTTCGTATCTCCTTAAGATCCTCTGGAGATGATAGGGCAGATTTTGGAAGTTCTGAAAGGCCAAGCTCCTTCCTCAACTTCTCCACTCCAGTTAGGGGAATTACATGCCCCGTTTCATAAAGCAGTCTCAATGCCTCTTCTGCAACGGATGGGATTGAAAATTCTCTGGCTTGAATCCTTCTGAAGGCGAAATAGACAGAGAGGGGGTTCACATCCTGTGAGCACACCTCAATGCATCTTCCGCATGCCACGCAAATCCAAGGAGAAGGGTCTTGCAGCACTTCCTCCCTCACACCCAACATTATCAATTTGAAGAGTTTCTTGTTGGGATAATCAAATCCGGTAATCGCCACCGGACAGACACTCATGCAGGAGCCACATTGAATACACTTTTTTACACCTTCTCCACCAAATTTTACAACTTCTTTTACGGGTTCATCTTTAAACTCTTCCTTAAGCTCCTTGAACTCCTTAAACTTTCCTAATTTCACCACGTATTTCATACTCTCACCGCCATAACACCTAACATAGCGCCTATTTGAGCAGAGATTTGGTCATCGTCATAGCCACTGAGGGAGATGGCCCCAGATGGGCAGGATGACACGCAGATACCACAGCCCTTACAAGTTCTGACATCTCTTTTAACCACTCTCTTTTCGGTCTCATCAGAACCCTCTGCCATTTCGAGAGCATTATAAGGACAGAGAGATATGCAGATACCACAACCTCCGCAGAGCTCATTAGAAACTTCAGCAATGTATGGCTCAACCCTGACTTTATCTCCTGCCATTAAAGCTGCAACTGCTGTGGCCGCAGCTTTTGCCTGAGCAATCGTCTCGGATACATCCTTTGGACCCTGGCAGCATCCTGCAATGAATATTCCATCCAGAGAGCTTTCAACAGTCCTTAATTTTGGATGGTCTTCTTTTAGGAATCCAGAGGAGTCAATATTTATGCCTAGCTTTCTTGCAAGCTTCCTTGCATCTTCGGGAAGCTCTATTGCCGTTGCAAGCACAACAAGGTCTACTTCCACCTCAACTGGAGTCCCAATATCAGCATCAAAACCCAGAATCCTCAGCTTTCCATCAGGAAGAACCTCTATTCCTCCAACCTTACCCCTGATAATGTTGATGCCCAGCTGCCTTGTTTGGACATAGTACTCCTCCAGATCCTTTCCCGGAGCCCGGACATCTATCATGTGGATATACACGTTAATTTCAGGGTTTTTCTCTTTCACAAGCCTAGCCTGTTTCAGCATGTAAAGACAGCAGACCTTCGAACAGTAGGTGTGATATCTGGCATCTCTGGAACCCACACAGGAGATGAAAGATATTGCATTTGGCTTCTGCATATCGGATGGCTTCAGAATCCTGCCTTCTGTTGGACCGGTAGGCGAGAGAATTCTCTCAAACTGTAGTGCAGTGATGACATTTGGTGAATGCGGTGCGTATTCCTTAAAAACTTCCTTATCCATCACCTGGTACCCCACAGCAACAATTATGGCACCGATATCCAGCTCGATAATTTCCCCCTCAGGGTCCCACCGAATCGATCTATTAATTGCTCCAGTAGGGCAGGCTTTTTCACATGGAGTCAGATATTCCTTTCCGTTTCTCAGAAATCTCTTCGTACCGAAGGTCTTTTTTCCACAATTGACGCAGACATTTGGATCGTGAACAGCCTTCCTCGGAACGGCATGAGGAGAAGGAATATACATGGCAGTTCGCCATCCTAAACCCTCATTGAATTCATCTGGAACCCTAGCTTTAGATGGACAGACAGTTGTACACGCTCCACATCCGATGCACTTATCCCAGTCAACATACGTCTGCTTTTTTCTCACTCTTACCCTGAAATTCCCGAAGGAGCCCTCTACATCTTCAATTTCAGCATACGTGATGAGTTCAATCAGCGGATGAGTTGCCACTTCCGCCATCATCGGTGAAACCACACATGATGCACAGTCATTTAATGGAAATATCTTGTCGAATTTGGTTAGCTTCCCACCTACAGAGGGTTCTTTTTCAACAAGATACACCCTATAACCCATATTCCCCAGATCTAAGGAAGCCGTAATACCCCCAATACCTCCCCCTATCACAAGAACGCTCTTCTCAATACTGAAGGTAATATCCTCCAAGGGCTCGAGAAGTGCAGCTTTAGAAACTGCACTCCTCACCAGTAACTTGGCTTTTTCTGTGGCATATTTCTTTTCACTTTTATGAGGCCAGCTACATTGCTCCCTTATGTTTGCAATTTCAAGCATGTATTTCGACAATCCTGCTGCTTCCAGAGCAGATCTGAAAAATTTTTCGTGATTCTTTGGCGTGCATGCTGCAATTACAACCCTATCAACCAGCCCGTTGACGATATCCCTCCTTATCATCTCCCAAGCCATTTCTGAACACATGAAAAGGTGATCTCTGACCACACTGACCCCTTCAAGACCTCTGGCAAAATCTATGAGCTCTCCAATGTCTACGGTGTCAGAAATATTATTTCCACAGTGACAAACGTAAACCCCGGCCTTCATATCCTCTAATATCTTCAATTACTGATAATTTATAAACCTGCCGGTAATTATCTATGTTTTAGCAATGCATGTTTCTTAATATTTGAGATGAATTACATTTTAAATCATGCATATAACAAGTTTAGAAAAATTTATAATTATCGTAGCCAATCCACAGATTATGTGGGAATTCATTTTGCTGGTGGGAATTGTCTTCTACGCAACGTCCTTATTCTACCTCTTGAGAGAGTAACTTCTCTCAATATTTTTTTTATCACCTTAGGGACGGCTTTCGCAACAGCTTCAGAGAGACCGATTCCCTCTCCAATATATTCAGCCTCAACACCAAATATAACAATCTCTGGAACTTCTGAAAAAGTTTTGACCATTTTAACAACACTGAAAACATCAAAGTCATGAACTGACGCGACATTACCAGTTTTAAACTCAAGGAGTTCTTCCAGCTTAAACCGGTACACTTTCCCGGGCTTCTTCCCGAAACTGACAGCATCTACGATAATTATTTTATCATACTCGTCAAAAAAATTTAGAAGCTGGAAACTCAGGGTTGCACCGTCCATCACATCTACATTTTCTGGTAGCCTTCTTTTTTTCAGTTTTTCCACTACCCTAACGCCTATACCATCATCTCCCATCAGTAGGTTACCTACTCCCAGCACCAACAATTTCTTTCGAGATTTCCTTCGAGATTTTCTTGCTTGAACTCCAGGCAACCTTTTCCCTCCTCGTCCCATAAATCATTGAGTGCAACGTATCGAAGATTGTAGCTGCATAGGCGTGGAGAATTGCCACAGTGATGTATAGGAACATTGTGAACCTGTGCAGACCCCTCACCAGTGCGTAACCATTGATTCCAAAGAGCATTGCCAGCCTATCGGCGAAATTCATAAAGGGCTTGAATAACTCTGGATCATACAGTACAAGGCCTGTTAGACCTATCACCAGCGTCAAAGCAACATATGTCCACCATACAAGCACCTGACTTGGTATCACCTTTTCAACATACTCCTTCCTTTTGGGGTCATATGCTCTTGGATCTTCTACATGATCGCCCCTGACCCATGCTACCGCCTCTTCCATGACGAATTTTATGCTATAAGGAATTCGCTTCGGGGTAATCCACTTCCATTCCTCTGTCATGGCGAAGTAAGCGAACAGCCCCCATAATCCAAGGAAGACGATGCCAAGCCTGAGATGTAGAGCTTGTGGATCGTCCACTATTTCATATCCAAAGGCAAGCTGAATACCGGTAAGTATCAAAAAAAGACAGGTTAGGACTATGCCCCAGTGGCAGCTCCTCACGAACTTGGAATGTCTCAGAACCTCCACCCAGTCCTTTTTGTCCTTCAATTTTCTCACCTCTTCCTGAGGACATGGACTGCACAGGCTATACATGGGTCGAAGCTCCTAATCACAGTCAGTGCCAAGGAGGTATTGTACTCTGATCCGTTCACCGGCTCCATGTTAACCCTGCCCAGATTGAGCTGTTCCAGAGCAGGCTTGAGGACATCTCCCCAGCTCATCTTCTCGTTCACACCAATAGGTGAGAGGTCTATATCCTTCTCAGGATAGATGATGTTACAGACCTCAGGAACGCTCACATCCCTTGGAAGCCATGTTCCTTCAAGAGCCGTTTCCACAGGGCCGGGCTGGCCAAAGTCATCTCTCGGCCCGAAATTCCAGGTGCTGGGAACAACTGCCTGATAGTTCTCGATTTTGTAGTTCTTGATTTTTATATAGTGGAGCAGTGCGCCTCTCGGTGCCTCCCAGAGACCAAAGCCTTCACCTTCCTTGACGTTTTTCCTATAATTCGTAACCTTTTCACCCATGTAGCCCTTCAGCTCAGAAATCCACTCAAACATCTTATTCGCTATCAGCAATGTTAAGGCAACTCTTGCAGCGACTCTGTCGATAACTGAACCCTTTGGATTCAGAACTCCGTATTCAAAGTAGCCGAGGTCTTCTTCTGTCACAGGATTTCTAATGGGTATCTTCCATTTCATTCCGAAGGTGTTGATCATCCTTGCCAGCGGACCCACCTCATAAACCTTGTTGTCATATCTTGGAGCTTTCAGCCAAGAATATGCTTCAACCTTGGTTTTGTCCGGAATTGGTGTGGTTTCGTGCTTTGGATTCAATCCGCTTTCATTTTTGTACCATGAATATTTCACAAACTCAGCAATCTTTTCCAGATCAAACGACTTCGCACTTCCATCCCATGCTCCAGCATGAATCAGTGCACTCTCCCTTTTTCCTGGACTATCGAGGAGTGAAAGCCAGTCACCATAGTTTTCGTGGTCAGGGAACAATCCGTAGCTCAAGAAATTACCTGTTGAGGTTCCGAGATCCTGAAGTCCTCTGAATTCGATGTCCAGAAGGGTGCTGACAGCCTCCCCGATGCGTTCGTTGGCCGTAAGAAGGCTTCTGAAGTCTCTAACCATCACCTTAGCAACCCATGACCAGAGTTCAGTCATTCTGGCGAGAGTTGATGCGATCCTGTCTGCTGTGGGCCTCACAGTCATTCCTCCCGGATACTCAGTCTGATGGTGAGGGAACTTTCCGCCCCAGAGGGCAACTATCTCGTTGGCTTTCCTCTGTATTTCAAGAGCCTGAGCGTAGCTCGATCCCAGATTCAACTTCTCTATACCTTCCTTCCCCAGTGCTGGAGGAACCATTGGAAGATATTTAGCAAGAATCCCGAGCTCTGGGCCAATGAGGAGATAAGTGTGGATAATATGGTCATAGATGTAATAGGCACCATGGAGGATATTCCTGATGAGAACCGTCACCGGGGTTGGTTTGACGTCAAATGCAGCTTCAATGGCCTGAATTGATGTTTCACCATGAGGTGCTGGGCAAACTCCACATATCCTCTGGGTTATGAACCAAGCATCCCTTGGGTCTCTGCCCCTCAATATTGTTTCAATACCTCTGAACATCGTTCCGATGCAGTAAGCTTTATCGACAATTGTCCAGCTTCCAGTGGCTGTCTGGACCTCAGTGGGCTTCATTTCCACTCTAAGGTGTCCCTCTATTCTCGTAACAGGATCAATAACAATATTACTGCTCATCCTCTTCACCTCCCTTACCTCCCTTCAGAGTCCTCCTAGCAGCATGCACACCTATTCCGGTAATAGTAGCGGCAAAAATTCCAGTACCAAGCTTGGTTGGGTCAACAACCGCCGAAACCAGAGACGGGACTTCATTATAGAACGGGGAGAATTCGTCGGGCCATCCGGGCTCTGAACATCCTATGCACGGTGCTCCAGCTTCAACACAGTAGCTCGTATTCCCATTCCATTTCCTTGAAGGGCAGTCAGTCCATGTTATGGGTCCTTTACAGCCAATCTTGTATTTGCAACCCTCTCCTTCTCCCGGTACCTCTATAAACTGGCCTTTATCATAATACGGCCTGTAGGGGCAGAGCTCATAATGCATGTTTGTTCCGAAGAACATTTTTGGCCTTCCGTATTCATCAAGTTCCGGTATGGCGCCCATAATCACGGCAGCCAGCGTGATCACAACATGTTCTCCATTAACGGGGCACAGGGGCAAGTTGATAACAGTCTTGTTAATTCCAACCTCCTTCAGAAACTCAGATAGTCCCTTTGCATTGGTTGGATTTGGTTTTGCTGCAGGGATTCCACCAAATGTGGCACATTGTCCTACAGCTACGATAGCATCTGCAACTTCTGCAGCTTCAACAACATGGTCTCTGAAGTCCTTTCCGGCAATGATGCAATATCCTGGGTCCTGTACCGCACCTTCTACTACAAGGATTCTCTTACCCTTGTTGCCATGTTTCCATTTCTCTTTCAGCCCCTCTGCCAGGGTTCCGGAAGCGATGTGTATGGTTTCCATGTAGTCAGGCAGAACAATCGGCAGTCCCGAATTTCCCACCGTTATCTCGGTTAAGACCTGCAACAGGTCTGGATTCGAAGCTTGGGCAAAAGATATCGTACAGCCAGTGCATGCACCACCGTTCAGCCAAGCAATATGCCAGTAGTCCCTTGCCTCGGTTATTGCTTTGACAATATCTGCCTTATATGTTGTTAGGAAAGCTGATGCACCCATTGCAGAAACCAGTTTCATAAAATTCCTTCGTGTCAGCCTCAGGGATTCCACATTATCACCCGCCGACCGATATAACAGAGCAGATTAAAAATGATTTTCAGACTCAAAATTGCATGATATAATATACTTTTTAAAAAGTGTACTAATTCAAATGTATTTTATTCAATAAATTCTTCAATTATCTCCTGAATGCGCTGAGAAACCCGGATACCTTTTTCAGTTAATTTTATAATTTTAGTTCTTCCTTCTATAATCGTCTCCACCAAGCCAGCCTGCTCAAATTTCTTCACCATTAGCCAGACATAGCTGTGGGGACTATTTATCCTGCTGGCAATGTACTGTATGTAGACATTTTTTCCATCGAGGTTTTCGTAGTAAATAGTCATAAGAATTTCAACAGCCTTTTCCTTGAATAATAGCTTTAATCCCTCCTCTTCTCCGACCATTCTGTCGAATATCATTATTATTATTTCAAAGTGCAATGTGTTATAACAATTTCTAAATCTAAAGGCAAACCTTTAAATTTCTTCCTCCTGGAACCCAGAGCATGCCTTTTATAAAGGAAAGAGTTAAGATCCTTATCGCCTTACTTCTCACTCTACCCTGGTTTTCCTTATGGCTGATGGGTTATACACTTCCCCCATACCTCGAGGCGTTAGTTGCCGGTATAGCAGTTATTTCGGCATCATTTCTTCTCTCATGGGCTGCCGAAACTGCAGAAATAGATGTTCCCAGAAGTTTCAGTCTTGCGGTGGTTGCTTTACTTGCAGTCCTTCCGGAATATGCCGTAGACATGTACTTTGCATGGATGGCAGGTCTGAATCCGGATAGCGATTATGTGCATTATGCAACGGCCAACATGACCGGAGCAAACAGATTGCTGATAGGCATAGGTTGGAGTGCTGTGATGCTCTACGTTCTACTGACCAACAAAAAAAGAGAGATTGATCTGGATGAGGGGCTGAGGCTGGAAGTCTTCTTTTTGTTTTTGGCAACCCTTTACGCTTTCCTCCTACCATTCAAAGGGAATATCTCCCTCTTTGATACCCTGATTTTTGTTGGGATGTACATTGCATACATAAAACTGGCTATGAAAGCACCTCATGAGGAATTTGAGCCAGAAGGTGTGCCAGCTTACCTCTGCTCGTTTCCGGTGAAGAAGAGAAGAGGCGGCGTTGTAGCGTTTTTTCTCTTTTCAGCTTTCATCATTTTTATCAGCGTTGAGGCTTTTGCAGAAGGACTGCTGGAGACTGCTGAAATAATTGGCCTCGACCCTTTCATCATGGTGCAGTGGATAGCTCCGCTGGCAAGTGAGGCGCCAGAATTTATAGTTGCTTTTTATCTAGCAAGAAAAATGAGAATTTCTGCAAGCCTTAACGCCCTGATATCCTCTAAGGTGAATCAGTGGACCCTTTTAATAGGCACCATAGCCCTAGTTTACAGCATTGCTTATGGCGGTATTGCTGCTCTACCTTTAGATGCCCGGCAGAGTGAGGAGGTACTTCTCACCGCTGCTCAATCTCTATTCGCCACAGCAGTAATTCTCAACCTCAGAGTTTCCAGACTTGAGGCCTTAAGCCTGCTCTTCCTCTTCATTGCCCAGCTCCTATTTCCGGGTGTTGAAGTGAGAATAGGAATATCCATTGTGTATCTCCTCCTTTCGATACCCATTATGCTAAGAGAAGTACCGGACATAAAAGCAACAGTCCGAGCTGTAAGAACTATGGCGAAACAGACCGGGCAGCAATGACTTCACATATCAGCTTAGCCGCCAAACTCTGAGTTATCTTTTCGGAGTCTGGAATGACCTCAACAACATCAAAGCCAATAATTCTGCCGCCGATCTCTTCTATCACCTTCAAAAGATGGATGGGATGGAGTCCAAAAGGCTCAGGAGTTGATACGCCGGGAGCGAAAGATGGGTCGAAGGCATCAATATCTATAGAGAGATAAATGTTCCTGTAATCTTCCAGAGCGTCAATAACGTCATCTACACCATTTTCAAGTATCTGCCAAGAATAAAACACTTCAATACCTTTCTCTTCAGCAAAAGTCCTCTCTTCTCTCGTCCCACTCCGCACCCCAACTTGAATAATATCAACTCCAAGTTCCTGGATTCTCCTAGTATTGCACGCATGATTGTAGGGATTGCCGTCAAAGCTGTCTCTCAAATCGAAATGAGCGTCAAAAACAAGATAGCAGAAATTACTCATGTTCCTTACAACCATGTAGCTTATGCTGTGCTCTCCGCCAATGGCAACAGGCACAGCTTTAATTTTCCTGAAAAATTTGGTTACCTTTCCCATAACCTCTTCAACACTGCCATCCACGTTTATGTTTCCAGCATCGCACACCTTTACCTCATCAAAACTGAGGTCAAAATACACAGAGTAATCTTCCATGTTCCAGCTGGCTTCTCTAATGGCTGTGGGAGCAAATCTGGAGCCAGATTTAAAAGACTGAGTTCCATCAAATGGAATACCAAATATAACGTATTCGGCGTCCTCAAAATCAGAATTGGAGATGGCAAAAAAAGAATCTATGTGCATATCCAATGTCCAAATTATCTCAATTACTTCTCCGCAATTTTCCTCTTGCCCAGCGACTCTATATAAACTATCTCGTTACCTGGCTGAACCTTATCTGCCACTTCATTTGGCACTTCAAGCTCGAAAGTCTCATAGGTCTCCAGATCCATAAGCTGGGCAATATTCCCCATTACACTGATTACCTGGGCCCTCTTTCTTTCAACAATTGGGACATATATCTTGGCAGTTACAGGCTGTACGATGCTGCGCTTCTGCTTGTCGAAGATTCCTATGGCATCGATTCTCGCTTTCGCCGCCCCATGTTTTCCAGGTTTGCTTACCGACATGCTAACAATCTCACATGGTTCATCATCAATAATGACATAACCACCCTCTTTTAACGTTCTCACTTCAGTCTGCATTTTCATTTTTCAGCCCTCCCGCAAGCAGCATAACACCCTTCCATTTAAAGCTTTTCCCATTCTCCATCGTTACATGTCAGAATGGCAGTAACACTTAGTGATTTGTGTGAATTGAAAAGAGCTAGCAATCCCCCGGACCTTAACCCAATATTAATCCATTTAACCCCACTATCGCAAGCTATTTCTTTCTGAAAAGCAGTGCATCTCCATGCAATTCGCAATCATCAGCGTCGGTAACGAAATTCTCAGTGGGGACATAGAAAACACCAATGCAGCTTACATGGCAAGACGGATAACTCTGAGTGGACACAGAGTAGAGAGAATTGTAACAGTTCCGGATTCAATCCCAGATATTGCTGAAGAGGTGAGAAGACTGGCTGAAAGATACGATTTTGTCCTTGTTACTGGTGGGCTCGGAGCAACACATGATGATGTAACTGCTGAGGCTATTGCCAAGGCTCTTGGAAAGAAGCTGGTAAAAAATGATGAAGCGGTCAGAGTCCTCATGAAGAAAACAAATAATAAAGATGTTATTGACAAAATTGCAATGCTTCCCGAAAGTGCTGAGATAGTTGAAAACGATGTAGGCGTTGCTCCCGCCTTCGTTATCGAGAACATTGCCGTCATGCCCGGAGTTCCGGCGGAAATGAGAGATACCTTCGAAAAGATATTCTCCAGATTCGAAAGAACGGATCACTTTGTTGAGACTCTTAGAGTGGAGGGTTATGAAGAAGATATGCTGGAGAGGCTTAATGAGGTGGTAAAGCAATTCCCAGATGTTGAGATAGGCTCATACCCGAAACCCGGATACGTAATAGTAAAGTTCTCTGGAAACAATTTGGAGAGAGTTATGCAGGCTAAGAGGTTTCTGGAGGCGTTGCTTAAATGAAAGAAAAGCCATTCGTGTTTATAAATGTAGCAGCAAGTGCAGACGGTAAAATAAGCGACGAGAGTAGGAAACAGGTGAGAATTTCATGTAAAGCAGACATGAAGAGAGTGGATATGCTGCGGGCAACCAGCGATGCCGTAATGGTAGGCATTGGTACGGTTTTGTCAGATAATCCCAAGCTGACTGTCAAGGCTGGCGATCTCATAGCTTTGAGGATGAAAATGGGAAAAAGTAGGCAGCCCTTGAGAGTTGTGGTAGACAGCAGATGCAGAATACCGCTGGATGCTGAAGTGCTGAGTAGCGAGGCAGAGACCCTAATCGCAGTTAGCCAAGCAGCAGATGAGGAGAAGGTGAGACTTGTAGCAAAGAAGGCAGAAGTCGTCAGACTGGGGAAGGACAAAGTAGACCTTCTAGCCCTCATGAGGCATCTGAGGGAGAGGGGCGTTGAAAAGCTTATGGTGGAGGGTGGAGCTACTCTTAATTATGCCATGCTTAAGGAAAAGCTAGTGGATGAGGTCTCAATATACTATGGCAGTATGATTATAGGTGGAAATCTGTCACCGACAGTTGTTGATGGTGAATCTTTCAAAATTCCTCTAAAACTCAAACTTATTGAGTGGAAAAAGCTCGGCGAAGGGTTGCTCGCCAGATGGAAGGTAATTTATTAATAGAACATTATTTATAATGTATCCTTATAAATCATAGCCTTATAAATTTTAGATCTGATTAAAATTAAACAAACTGCACAGAAATAAATAAAATCTGGTGTTCTAAATTATTCTCGTCGAATATTCTCTACCTATAATTGGAAAGATTTATCAACATTGATAGCTTTCAGTCATTAATTATTTAAGAAATCAAATTTTGGTGGTTAATCATGCAAATTCCCAATCGTGTCTCATCTGGAGTTTATGGCCTTGATGATGTCCTTAAGGGTGGCTTCATTCAGGGTTACCCCTATCTAATAAAAGGTGGTCCTGGCAGCGGTAAGACTCTGTTCGGACTCCATTTTTTAGCAGAAGGAGTCAGGAATGGTGAGAAAGTAGTATACATTTCCTTCGACGAGAGTGTGAATGAAATAAAGAGGCAGGGGAGAGACTTCGACATTCCAGTGGACAAAATAGACTTTGTAGATATGCTTTCATCCTTCGGAATACTCACCAAAGATCAGATCTATCTTTGGACCAGTAGCTCTTTGTCAGAAATATTTGATTTCATAAAAGCAATAGAGGAGGTTGCAGGAGATGCAAAAAGAGCTTTCATTGATGGCATAGGTGTCCTTTCAGATGTTATCAGAGATGGTGCACTTTACCGCAGAATCATATCAACCATTGTCCGCAGACTTTCATCCAACGGTGTCACAACCCTTCTTTCTGCTGAAGCCTATGAAGACCCCGGTAGAAGTATGATAAGTTACGTCGTCAGCGGGGAGATTATTCTGGAAGTGAGGGAGAGGGATGGAAGAGTACTGCGATTGCTAAAACTGCTGAAATTTAGAGGGGATGCCTATATCGGAACTCACTATTTTGATATAAAACAAGGAAAAATACAGGTTTATCCGATAATAGAATTTCCAATCCAGAGGAACTGGAAAAAAGAGATTGTCAGCACTGGAAACCTAGAGCTCGACAGAATGTTCGGTGGCGGTATCCTCAGGGGGTCTCACATAATCGTGAGCGGAAAGAATGGTGTAGGTAAGACAAATATCTGTCTCCAGCTATTAATGGAGAACGATAAGCGGGGTGAGACAGGGGTATTCTACTCCTTTGATGAAAGTGAAGACATTATTTTTGAGAGATTCAAGAAGATTTTTAATTACGAACCTAAGAACTTAGTTTTCAGAGAGTTTGAGAATATTTCCAGCATTGGAGAGTTTTACGCAAATGCTGTGGAAGATTTAAGAAATCTAAACCCCTCCATAGTGGTGGTAGATCCTGCGAATGTCTTGGAATATTACTCGGTTTCAAAAAATGAAATTGTTGGGGCCATGACAAAACTCGAAAACCTAATGAAGCAGAGCGGTGGCATAATGGTAAGCGTTTTGGAGATTACCGAAGCCATGGATGTCTTCCACTTTACCGGATACGGAGTCAGCCAGTTTTCAGATTACTTACTTTCTGGAAGGCACATAGAACTTGACGGAGAGCTTCTAAAGGCAATAGCCGTGGTAAAGAACAGGTTCGGCGACCATGAGCGTAGCTTCAGAATTCTCGAGATAAAAGATGGTGAAGGTCTGAAGATCGGTGAGCCGCTGAGAGAGTTTGCAGGAATAATAAGCGGGCACTTCCAGAAAGTGAGCTGATTTTGGAGATATCTTGGAAAAGACTAGAAAGATAAACCATTTAATCCTTTCATTTTATCCTGCCCACCCAGCCCCCCTCCACCAATCCCGGAGTTTCATTTTTGGTAATATCTCATTCACACCAGCTTTCGGGCGGATGGGTAGACTAAGTATTGAATTTTGATGAATTGTTGATAAACTGGGCGCTAAACAACAGATTACTTGTAAGCCAATCCTATTGAAAATATTGTAGAATACTGCATCCAAAGGATAAAATGGATAAAAATCCAAAATATTATAAATTTTCAAGACAAAACTGCTCCATGGGCTACTGGGTTAGTACGGCAGAGAAAATAGAGGAGAATTTGAGGCTTAAAACACCGGTCGTTGGAATAAAATTCCTCCATAAGCCCGATTTTCCAGAGAGATGTTTCAGACCGTCTGAGAGAGGATTCAAAATGGCAATGTGCCAAGCAATAAGCTTTGCAAGGAGACATGGAAGAGTTGTTGGAGTTACAATAGAGGATATGAATTGTCCACCAGCCCAGATACTTTACGGCTGGGCGCAGTATGACTTTTCAGAGGTAGTAGTAGAGGTTGGATTTGCTCGGGATGCTGAGGTAGCGAAAAAGCAGATGGAAGGTATTCCAAAGCTCGAATTTGGAAAATACAAGGCAGTTCTGATTTCACCGCTGAAGATTATGGCTGAAGAGCCAGATGTGGCAGTAATTTTCGGGAATCCCGCTCAGATAGGCAGACTAATCCATGCAAGAGCATACTATGGTGGAGAAGTTGAGGCAAAGCTTCAGGGAAAGTTCGCTTCATGTGGAGAGGCAGTCATAGATCCTTTCATAGCTAAAGACTGCACAATAGCAGTTCCAGGAGCGGGAGACAGGATATACGGAGCTCTTGAAGATGATGAGATGGTTTTTGGTCTCCACACCTCATGGCTGGAGAGAATCGCAGAGGGTCTCAAATTGGCTGGTAGAGGTGCAGGAATAACCTATCCTCCACGAACCAACCTATTCTTCGAGCCACGCTTTCCCAGATTTTACAGGGAAGCCCAGAAGAAATTCAGGTTTCCAGATGAAAGTCCTTGACCTCAAACCTGATGCCTTCGTCAATAAGGCTCCTGAGTAGATCATCAAGCAAACTTTCGGTACAGGCTACAATAACCCCGCTACCTTGGTGAGCTGCCTCAATACATACATTTTTCGCACCAAAGTAGATTGGTTCGATACCTATTTTTCTGCATGTAACCAAGGCTTCGATGCCGAGTGCCACGACTATGCTTCTCTGTCTGGCTTTCACAAGCTTCTTGAACTCGTCTAGATCTACTTTCCTGCTGCCCCCCTCTCCCACATCGGGGACCTTAACAACAATCACCTCACCCTTCCTAGGGGGTTCAAAACCACCTACTGCCTTAACCAGAACATCTTCACCGTGCCTCGCAGACATCAATGCAACCCCATTTCCTTTTTCACTCCTAGTGGCGAAAATGTATCCGTCTTCAAACCAGTACTTAACGCTATCTTCCACTCCAATGTCTCCTTCAGCTATTGCAACAATGGATCGAGAGTATATCCTGTTTACTAAGTCTTTAGAGAACATATGGAGGTCAAAAAGGTTTTTACTAAGCCAGTCATAGCCTTTTTCTGTGACTTCATAAAAGCCTTTGTGAAGAACTCTGATGTAACCATCTGAAATCAGCTCCTTAAAGTGTTCAGATATGGCCTGAGGGGTTAAATTCAGCTTTGCAGCAATATCTCTCTGATTACAGTTTTTGTTCATTACAAGTTCGGAAAGTATAAGAAGTCTCAATGTATCCCTTCTACTAAGAAGAACTCTCATTGGAGAGTGTGGGCTTCTTCAAATTAATAAGATTTTCCCATTTGTATGCCAATATATGAGTTTGTATCATTAAACCATTAAGTTTTTTAACCCTTTAACATGCTTTTTTGAGGGCAGAAGGTGATAATGATGCACAAAGAAGAGCTGGTAGTTCTGCACTTAACGTTGTTTCAGGTAAAAAGGTTTTTGGAGGGGGCAGGAGTTGCAAACGGCCATTTCAGAGAATATGACAAACTTGGTGTAAATCCCGTACATATACACAAAAGCAAAGCCGACCACAAAAGAGCAATTTTAATGCTCTGTAAGGGAATTTCGGATGTATTCAAGGATAAATCAGCAGAAGATCTTCTGAAAAATCCGAAGATTAGAGAGGTTCTAGAACTGCTCCCGCCAGAGATCAAGGCACATTAAATATGCATCCTCTCCATCAGAGTAGTAGGAGGGGATTGTGTCGATTATTTTAAACCCTCTTTTTTTATAAAATTCTTGAGCGGAGATGTTGGAGACCCTGACTTCAAGCAGCAACCTGCCTTTCCCTCTTTCCCTGCACCTTTTTATAGCTTCATCCATCAGCATACTCCCAATTCCTCTATTTCTGAACTCTTTTTTCACTGCGAAGCTCATAATCTTGGCATCCTTTCCAGAATCCATCAAGACTAAGTATCCTATGACTTTCCTTCCAATGTCTGCCACAATGATGTCACTTCCATATGTAACATAGACAAAAAGGTCAAAGGTGGGGTTTGTAGAGTTGAATGCTTCTCTGTCTATTTCGATGATGTCCGCAAAGTCACTAAGTGAACAGTCTCGAATACAGTACATCCCAAAGGTTTATTATTGCTATCTGAATTTAAAGCCTTGTGATTCCAGAGGTGATAGCCGAGTACATACTAAGTCGTTACACAGGAAAAGTGGTGGAGATTGGTATTGGTTATTACCCAACCGTTGCTCTGATGCTGTCGGAAAAGCTGGATGTCATCGCTACCGACTCCAGAGAGGTCAGAGTTCCTTCTAGGGTTAAATTCTTTGTTGATGATATTTTTGACCCAGATTTGAGAATATATCAAAATGCTTCCCTCATTTACTCAATCAGACCCCCACCTGAGCTTTACAAGCCGCTGGTTTCCTTAGCAGAGAAGGTAGAAGCAGACTGTCTAATCAGACCTTTCGCCAATGAAGCGCCAGAAGGTGGAAAGCTATTAAATTATAAAGGAGAGAGGTTTTACATCTTCAGAAACATTTTCAGAAGTAGTAGTAATACTCCCCCTTAGCCTTCTGCTCCCTGTCAAGCCGGGAATTCAGCTTGTTCACCCTAGGCCTCTTGGTCTCCTCATCCCTCCTGAAGGTTATGCCCAGATTGCCCAGAAAGAGATTCATTCCGTTTCGCATATCCATGGGTTTCCTTGCAATTCCTTTCTTCCCGGGTTCACCCTGAAAAACCATTAGGCGGTCGCTTATCATGTCTATCAGGTAGATATCGTGATCCACTACAAGCACCGTTTTTGAGTTGTTTAGGGCAAACCTCCTGATTATCCTGGCTACTTCTGTTCGCTGCTCAACATCGAGATGGGCTGACGGCTCGTCCAGCAAATAAAGGTCAGCATCTCTGAGCAGACATGCTAGTATAGCGACTCTCTGAAGCTCTCCTCCGCTGAGCTCATCCAACTGCCTTTCAAAGAGGTCTTCAAGCCTCAAAGGTCTGATGAACTCGGTTTTATGGTAGGATGAATCAATTGCCGGATTTATACTCCTGAGAAAGGCTCCAACCGGCATGCTTACATCTGCTTTGACGTACTGGGGCTTGTATGACACTTTCACATTCAGTTCAACCTTCTCATCATCGTCCTTCAAAACCCCAGCAAGAATTTTAACAAAAGTGGATTTTCCGGTGGCGTTTGGGCCGACAACACCTATAACCTCTGCCTCTCTGAACTCCCCTGCTTCTGCTGTGAGCGTAAAGCCTTCGAAGCTCTTCCTGAATGACGGATATTCGATGAGGGCTTTCTCAGATGTGCTATCTCTGGGCATGAAAACTTCAAACTCAATGGGCTTCTCCCTGATTCTGATATTCTCTTCAGCGAGATAGCCCCTGAGATACTGGTTGATTCCAACCCTTACACCCTTTGCAACTGTTATTATACCATATACGCCCGGCTCTCCGTAGCTTATGTGGACATAGTCTGCAAGCATATCCAAGATGGCTATATCGTGCTCCACAATGAGCACGGGCTTCTTCTCAGCTTTTTCCCTAATCACCTTGGCCACTTCAGTCCTCTGGTATATGTCCAAGTAAGATGTCACTTCATCCAGAAAATAGAAGTCGGCATCTTTCAGCAGGCAGGCAGCGATGGCGAGTCTCTGGAGTTCACCTCCGCTGAGCTCATTGATTTCTCTATTTATGGAGTTTCTCAGGCCGAGCTTCTCCACAATCTCATCCATGATGCCAAGTTCATCCACCTTAGCCAGCAAATCTCTGGCCTTTCCGGAATAAACCTTGGGAATAGCTTCTATATACTGGGGCTTAACGCTCACCCTCACATTTCCCTCTGAAAGCTGTTTGAGGTAATCCAGCAGCTCAGTTCCGGCGAATCTTTCAAATACCTCTTCCCAGCTTGCCTCTCCTTTACCTAGATTTGGCTTGAGCTGACCCGACAGAATTCTGACAGCGGTGCTCTTTCCGGTTCCGTTTGCTCCCAAAAGCCCGACAACGCTGCCCTTTTTGGGTATCGGGAGATTATACAGCATAAACCCGTTTATCCCGTAGCGGTGAACCTCTTTTCCTTCAAGTTCATGAGGAAGTCCAACGATAGATATGGCGCCAAAGGGGCACTTCTTGACGCATATTCCGCAGCCAACGCAGAGCTCCTCGCTGATTACGGCAATCTCATCAATGACTATCGTTTCATCTCCAGTTCTGACCCTTGGACAGTATTTGACACATTCCTGGCTGCACTTCTTCGGCTTGCACTTATCTCTGTTTACCACTGCTATTCTGTACCCGCTGGTTCCACCCATCTCCCCACCTCACAGGTTGAGGAGAATTGTCCAGGTGATGTACCAAGTTGTAAGAGTTAGAAATCCTACCGCCAGCCAGTCTTTTCCCGAACCTACCTCCTCCCCAAATCTAGGAAGAACGTATTTGTGAAGATAAATAAACACCACCAGAATGATTATTCCAAATGGGTCTCTGCTCCTGAATTCCCCTGTCAGCAAAAATGAGATTACTCCTGCAATAATGCCCATAAGAAGCGGCAGATACGTTTTTGCGGACATGATATCACCTACCTATTTTCCCCCCATATCACCTGAAACTTGGCCTCTCGGACAGTAGCATTGGTAGTGGTAGAGGCTTGTATGGCTTACCCCTGCATTCCTCAGAGATTCTGGAAATCAGCTCTTCCGCTGTCGTCCTAACCCTCTTCTGCTGCTCAAGCGTGGACTCTGCTCTTACCGTAACGGTCATAAAACCACCCTTAACCTCCTCTTCTCCCAGAACTACAATATAAGGCACCCATTCTCTTGCTGCATCCCTTATCTTCTTGCCCAGCGTTTCATCTCTGTCATCAACATCCACTCTTACTCTTGCTTTTCTTAGCTTCTCCGCCACCTCCAGTGCAGCATCAAGAAAAGCTCTGCTGATGGGGATTATCCTCACTTGGGTTGGAGAGAGCCAAACCGGGAGCATTGGAAGTTTTCCTTTCTCCGCATCCATGTGGGCCTTCTCCAGCAAAGCATACATGCATCTCTCAATGGCTCCACTGGCAGAGCAGTGGAGTATGTAGGGCCTTTTCCTGCTGCCGTCTTCATCAACGTAACTGATATCGTACCGCTCAGCATTCTCCACATCTATCTGGACCGTGCTCAAAGCTGAAGCCTTATCAAGGGCATCAACAAAGTTGAATTCAAATTTCAGAACGAAGTAGAAGAACCTCCTATCCCACATTTCAACAAGAATCGGTTTCTTAAGAACGTCAACAAGAGAGTGAACGAACTCCTTATTTTCATTGTAGAAGTCTTTGGTCACTCTTATCGCCACCTCATAATCCTCTGGTTCAAGGCCGATTTCCTTGAGAACCTCAACACTCAGCCTGTACTGGTCAAAAAACTCCCGCTTGGCCTGATCCATGTCCTTTGCAAGCGTATGCATATCTGGCATGGTAAAGGCTCTCAGGCGTCGCAGACCTACAACTTCTCCTCTCTGCTCCTTCCTGAAGGAATAACGGGTAAGCTCGTACATTTTCAAGGGGAGATTTCTGTAAGTTATAACAGCATCACTCTTCATCAAGAACTGCCCGAAGCATGCGGCGAAGCGAAGGAAGAAGTCCCTCTTATCACCCTTTATTATGTACTGCCTGGCAGGAAACCTCTCAAGGTATTTTCGAAGCGTTGGATGGTTTCTGTCGTACATGAGTGGCGTTTCAACTTCCATGGCACCATACTCCACACACTTCTCCGTCACAAAGGTCTCCAGAAGGCTCTTTATCAGCCTTCCTTTGGGATAGTACCGCATGTGCCCGCTATCGCTTGCCTCCTCATAATCGGCGATCTGCAATCTCTGCATGAGTTCAACGTGGGGTGGTATTCTGTCAACAGCCCGTTTCTTCGCCATCTCGTAATTTACGAACTTCTTCAGGTTTTCGTAGCCTTCAAAGCTGAATTTGCTTACTTCCACCAGTTCCTTCTCAGGAGTCAGGATATACCAGTAGCTAACAACCTCCTCCTCATCCTTCAAAGCTTGGGTAACCTCCTCTTCACCCTTTATCTCTCTGGAGAGCTCGCTGAGAGGATGGCCTTTGCATGAAATCGTGAAGGACTTGTACCAGCCAAAAGGTGCACGGTGCACTTCAAAGCTGTTTGAAAGGTTATCTGCCAAAAGTTTCAGCATTCTGACAGCCGTTTCAGGATCACTCAAGTTAGAAGAGAGATGGGCGTACGGATACACGAGAATCTTTTCAGCTCCAACCTTTTTAGCAACCTCTGTTATTTCTTCGGCAGCTTTCTCAACTACCGCTTCACTATCTCCCTTTTCTACCGCCGTGAAAGCAACAAGCACATCATCAACTCTTCCGCCTTCACTCTCAAAGGGTTCAGCAACTTTGGTTTTTTTCTCAACTCTGTATTCCATGAAGTCAGCATGGATGAGTAGAAGCTTCATAGCACGCCCAACTTTTTTAGAGCTTTAAATCTTTCTGTAAGCAGAATTCAGCGATACCAAAAATATGAAAATTATAATTTGTCTTTCAAAAGATTATTTACGAGAAATATTTATAAATACAGTGATAAAAAGCTAAAATATGGGCATATGGAGTCATGCAATACAGAGGCAGCCAGCGTGGGAGAGCTACAAGAAGTTCTTTTTTGGCTCTGAAGGTGATGAGTTTGCAAAAGCCTTCAGAGACTTTATAACCTGGATTTTTCCTGAATCCACAACGTATTCATCGTATCTGCTTGATGTTTGCCGTGCAGGGAAAGTATCAACCTTTGGACCCCCAATCTCCCTGAAAATTGATGAGGTCGCTGATGTTACTAAAGCTCTACGCCTATCTCTCTTCTGCAAAATAATGGGAACTGTGCTGGCATTTAAATACAAGCTTGACCCCAAAGGCATCGCTTCAGACATTGCTGAGACCATACGGGATAGTACATGGCTCCATAGCGGAGACCTGCTTGAAGCGGAAGGAGAGGATAAAAAGAAGCTTTTCCATCTGACAAAGATTTTTCTGGAAAGAATATCCTTCCATTTCAACGTACTTTTCTCCGAGATTGACGAAGACCGAGTGTTCAATGTGGTCTGCGAACTTTCGGCCTTTATAAAAAGTCTCATAAAAGATGATGAGGCTGCTGTTGACTTCATCGAATCCACAACAGGTGGAAACATATTGGATTGGTTGAGGTCAACAGAAGTGTCGAAGAAAGTAGCGGCTTTGAGATTGGCTTTCTCCTCCTTGTTCACCAACGGAGAGACGGATAAATGTGAGTGCACCCTCGAGCTTTGCAAGGAAGGTGTAAAGGTGAAGATGTTGGCGAACCTTCCAATAGTCGGGAAGAAGTTCGTAGAAGTGGGAGCGAGATTTGAAGAACTTCAGCAGTTTTGTATGGAAGTTGAGAGAATAGAGCCATCAGAGAACGGTTTCATAATAAAAGGTAGACTGCTGGAACAATAAGAACTGTTACGATAAAAATAAGTACTCTTTCATCGCAACTATTCTGTGTTCACCCATTTCATGTTTGACCTTGATGGCACCCTCGTGGAATTCAACATACCCTTGGAAAAGATAAAGAGGGAGCTTGGAATAGAGGATGGATATATCTTGGAGCATATCCTCTCATCTCCTGAGCACGAAAGGGAGAAGAAGCTTGAAATTCTGAAGAAGTATGAGCTTGCGTCTGCTTTTGAGTCTGTTCTCATGCCTGGAGCAAAAGAATTTGTGAGTCATCTTGAAGAGAACAATTTAAAGAAGGGAGTGATAACCAGAAACTGCCTAGATAGCGTGAACATCATCACTAGAAAACATCTCCTCAACTTCGACTATATCATCACTAGGGAAGTGGCACCACCAAAGCCTAATGCGGAACCTATCAAGCTTGCAATGAAGATTGCAAAAGCAAAGAGGGAAGAGAGTGTTATGGTAGGAGATCACTTGGTGGACATGCTTGCTGGCAGAAATGCCGGAGTTGCAACTGTACTAGTAATTAACCGCAAAAATTCATCCCGAATTGATGAGTTCTCGAAATATGCGGATTACGTCATAAGAAATTTGACGGAACTCTCCGATTTCGTGAAGTTTATATAATGACTAATCACTTGAGAGATATGGACGAGAGACTCCGAACTTTTCTTGAATCAGACCCTTTCAGGGAGTTTTTGGGTGGGGAGGTTCTGGAGATAAGGGAAGGTTATGCCAGAGTTAAGGCTGTTGTGAAGGAAGAACATCTCAATTTCCACGGCGTAGCTCATGGTGGCTTCATAGGTGCAGTTGCAGACTTCGCCTTCGCTATAGCATCCAACAGCGAAAATTTCAGAAGGATGGCGGTCAATATAAACATGAACTTCTATAACTCTGCAAACGTGGGAGATAAGCTGGTAGGAGAAGCTGAGAAGGTAAAGGGTGGAAAAAGAGTGGGATTTTTCAGGCTCAGAGTGTGGAAAGAGGGAGGAGAAGAGCTTGTGGCTGAAGGGACAGCAATCGTTTACGGAAAAGGAGAAAAAATCATCACATAGCCAGCATCTTCTCCTCCCATTTCTTCAGGTACGCTGAGCTCTGTGTCACATCCACGAAAATCTGGGAGGCTCTTTCCACGTCCTCAAGGCTGACCTTTCCTGAGTTTCTGAGCTTTGCATACTCGTGGGCTGGAGCCAAAAGCTGTATTGCGTAACGCAGGCTGTTCTGGACGCCGATGTCCATCAGCTTCTCCAGTGCATCATCACTCAGCATTATGCCTGACTCTGCAGCCCTGATTTCAATTATGGTTTTTATCTCATCTTTTGTGTAGGGTTCAGTTGTTATAATCAAGAGCCTGTCCAGAAGGTCTAGAGGTATGCCGTGAGGTGCGACGATATCAGTCCCTCTTATCTTGCTGAAACCCCTGTTTGACGCCAAGATTATGATGGGGGCCATCTCAGATTCCATTGCTCTATTCATGAAGGCAAAGAGCTCTATGTCCATGAGATGAGTTTCATCGATGAACAGCACTCCCGGCACAAGCTCTGCTCTTCCTTCCTCCACCCATTTCTTAACCTGATCGTCAACAGCTTCTCTCACTTCGTTATCGATCTCCCTGCTTTCTGCTGAGAACAGGCTGAAGATACTCCCACGCCTTGCGTTGGCTTCGTCGAGGTTATATAGGGTTACAACATATGTAAACTCCTTCTCCTTCTCCACCTTGCCCGACGGTATCTCGACAATGTCTGCATTTCCTAAATCGTATTTCTTGGATGCCTTCTCACTCCTGCCCACCTTTGCAATTCTGCCCGTTTCTTTGTCGATTACTATCACATCTCCGACCTCAATTCCCTGATACATGAATTGAAGTGCTAGCCTGCCACTCACGCTGAATGTCCGCTTGTCGTCCTTGGTTGCCAGAGTTAGAGTTGCAGACTCCGGGATTTTCTGGGTGGGATTGTAGGGATTCGGTACCATGTTGTAATCCAGACCAACGATTTCACCTTCTAGCACTGTCCGAGTTTCCTTAATCCTCACACCTATAGCCTTCCTCATTGTCTGAATTAATGCCTCTGTCTTTTTCATCTCGCTGCTGTAGAATTCACTGGCAGCTACATGGACAAAGGGTATGTCTTTGCCAAGCTCCTTGCTTATGGCCACTGCAATTGCTGTTTTGCCGGTTCCGGGTGGGCCGGCTATCAGTATGCCTCTCCCTGCCATTTTGCCGCCCTTGATGAGCCTCACTATGACTCCTGCAGCCTCTCTGGCTTTCTTCTGACCCACAAGCCCTTCAGCCACATCTTTAGCCTTCAGATTCTCGTCTAATCCAAGGCCGCGAATGTGAGAGTGTGTCCCTATACGCTCGAATTTTGCTGCAATCTCCCGTATGTCGCTTACCATCCTCACCACCAGTTAGCAGTGGTAATGTGTTTCTATATAAATTTTGAGGAATTGGTAAGATTTAAGTAAGATTTAAGTAAGACGAAATCCTACATGGGAACATGGTCAAGGTTAAGGCATCATCAAAGGGGCAGATTGTTATACCCAAAGAGATTAGAGAAAAGCTTGGCATAAGGCCAGGAAGTATTCTGAATGTCACTCTGGAGGGAAACAAGATAGTTATCGAACCTTCTATCGAGCCTCCCATAATCCAAGTTGAAATCGGAGATAGATCCGGTGAGCTTCTCAGAGAGCTGAGAGATGAGAGCGAGGAAAAAATAAAGAAGCTTCTAAAGGATTTGGGTGTCGAGATTGGCTAAGGTTGTAATCGACACTGGTGTTTTTGTCGAATATATCGATAAAAGAGCTTCCTTCCACAGTCCAGCAAAGGCAATAATAGAATCAATAGGAGCAATTGAAGTGTTTTTACCACCCATAACTCTAGCTGAGGTGTGTTATATTGCTGCAAGATTGCTGGAATTCTCTGGAGCTAAAAATGCCTTTGAAAAGGCTTCTGAATTCGTAAACTGGATTTATACCCACCCGGCAGTGACTATCATAAACGACCTGAGCCTCCATACCGAGGCTGCCAGAGTAAAGCTTGAATACAACATGGCTCTTGCCGACTGCTACATCCTAGCATTATCCAAACTGAAGAGGTGTAAAGCCGTTTTCAGAAAGAGGGAGAAAGAAATGTCCGAAGAAGTCGAAGAGGAATTTGATACACTCTTCCTAGAAGACTATATGTAAATTGTGTAGGTGTCGAAGATGGATGCTGGTGTAACAGGTGTAGCGTTCCCGATACCGAAGAAGTACGTTAACAGGTTTTTTGAAGAGGGTAAAAACGTATTCGTTAAGCCTGCAACAGCCTGGAAACAACTGAAATCGGGAATGAAGTTCGTTTTCTACCAGTCTCAGGAGGATACAGGTTTCGTTGGAGAGGCGAGAATAAAGAGGATAATACTTTCAGAGAACCCCATGCAGTTCTTCGAGAGCTATAGAGACAGGATTTTCCTCACAAAGAATGAGCTGGAGGAATACATGAAGTCTCAAGGGGAGGGGAAAAGAGAAGGAAAAAGCAAGTTGTGGATGGCAATTGAGCTGGAAGATATCAAGAAGTACGATGAGCCTGTGAGGTCAGAGAGATTCGTGCCTGCCAGTGAGCAGTATTTGAGAGGGTGATACGTTGTTTGATTATTGGCAATGCACGTCGCTCTTAACTACCCAGCTTGAATTCGCTAAGTTTTGATACTCCCCAGCCCAATAACCACTAATAACTCCATTAATAACACTAATAATCACCCACTGAAGGCTTTCTGAGAAAGAATCCCAGAAAAAGGGCAACTCCAGCCATGATGGCAGCCAGCAGAAATGCCCTGTCGTAACCTCCCAGAACGTCAAAAATGATTGAGCCGCTGAGGGGGCCGAGCAGTGCTGCAGCCGCAACTGCCGTAAATATCAATCCGTAATTTGCTCCCAGATTTGCCTTTCCAAAGTATTCGGCAATCAGCGCTGGAAAGAGGGACAGATTGGCTCCGTACATTATACCGGCGAAGGCGATAAGGGCGAATAGAGCAGTATTTCCAGAATAAGGGATGAGAAACATGAAGATTGCCTGAGACGCGAATACCAGAAGCATGGTTCTCTCTATTCCGAATTTTCTCGAAAGCAAGTATATTCCGGGCCTTCCGAAGGCGTTGCTGACTCCAAAAACACTTGATGTCAGAGCTGCCAGATATGGGCTTATCCCTCTCAGCTCGGCATAGGCGGCTATGTGGCTGAGAACTATGAAGCCAATAGAAATCATCAGGCAGAAGTTCATCCAGAGGATGTAGAACTGCCTAGTTTTGATAATGTCTTTTGGGCCCATTTCTATGTTTGTGGTTTGACTTTCACCACCAGCCAAGACCCGAGCCTCTCTGTCGGGATTTCTCAGGATAAAAGAAGGTAAAACAGTCAACAGCAAAAGGAAAAAGCCTATGTAAAGAAATGCCCCGCCGATTCCCACATGGTCAATTAAATACCTCTCCAGTGGGGCAAAGATTAAGGCACTCATCCCAAAGCCCATGACAACGATGCCAACAGCAAACTCCTGTTTCTCTGGGAACCATTTCACTGCAACTGGACTGCTTACTGAATAAGCGAGTCCGCAACCTGTCCCGGTAATCAGGCCGTAGGTGGCATAAAGCCACAGCGGGGATGGAATGGTGTCAATCAAAGAAGCGAGGATGAAGCCTGAGCCTACAAGCAGCCCACCAATCACTGCCACCTTTCTCGGCCCGAATCTGTCCTGCAGGTGGCCAGCTAGGGGCATTGTGAGGGCGAAGATAACGTAATAGACGGTGAAAACTAGGGTCACGTCGGTGGCACTCCAGTTGAATTCCAGCATCAGAGGGCGAACAAAAACGCTCCAAGAAGTTATTATTCCTAGACCCAACATCATAACGAATCCGGCAAGAAGTATGACATAGCGATTCATTGAATATGCGTAACCTGAAAAATAGATAAATATTTTCACAAATTTACATAAATCAGGGATTAAAGTTCTTTCAATCTCTTTTGTGGAATTGTCATGTCCCTACACATACCTATGACGTCGCTGACGCCACCGCCGGTCAGCCATGAAAGCTACCGCAATTCTTAAATTACCCCCGAATTTCACCGAATCTTGCAGCAGTGCTAAGTTGCCCTCCAACCTACCACTACACCAACCACCCCCACGTATCCCACCACATCTAGGCCGCCGTAGCTCAGCTGGTCGGAGCGGGTGACTTGTAATCACCAGGTCGCGGGTTCGAATCCCGCCGGCGGCTTATTTTTTCAAATTCAACAACCTCAGCTAGCTTTTCTTCTAAAAAAGCACTAATGTTGATGCCCATTCCCTTAGCTTTTTCCACTAGAGTTTTATCAACACTCAATGTTAATTTCTTTTTCTCGCATCTATACGTATTCCAATACGTATTGTCAATCACTCTTCCACCAACTTAACCTTCCAACAAACCCATAAAACACTTTTCTTGGGCGGGTCAAAGGGAGGGCTATAACCCGTATGCAAAGCATTCGATGAGAGAATAGAGAATATAGAGAATAATATAGAGAATAAGGAGAATAGAATAGTTGCAAAAGAGAATGTGTGAGAATGTCTCTAAGAGGTTTTTACTCTCCATTTTATAATGAATTCCTCGAAGATGGGCAAGATATTGTCCAGTTTCAAACTAGCCTGGGGCTTAATTAATATTTATTTTCCTAATAAACTGAAACAAAAAATTTATTTTTGAACCTATCATAATCTATACAATTTGGAGGTGTTCTCATGCAGAGGAAAGTTACCATGCATGAGGAGAAAATTCTTGACAGCTGGTCAATCATGATAAAAGGGGCTCAGGGCAAAGCTGGAGAGATTTTTGAAAAAACGATTAAATACATTGAAGAAGCGAATATTCCAACAATACAGTATGAGATGGTTGAAGTCAGCACTGATTTCTTAACCAGAATTGGAAAGGCTACCATCGCTTTTGCTACTTCAACTATTGATTTAAAGAAGACAGCAAAGTCATTTAAAGGAATCATGAAAGGAGTCACAGGGATAAAGGCTATTGAGGATGCAGCCGAAGCTTTTGCCAAGAAAAAGAGAGAATATTTAATGGTTACAAATGCGACATTGAAGGATTACAGGATGTATATCGGTGCACGGGATTACGGAAATCATTTGGATGTTTCTTGGTATCTAACCTGTGAACCAGGCTTCTTCAAAAAAGCACTTTCTGCGCTTACTACTGGCTCAGATAAAGTCCTTTCGTTTGCCTTAGACCTCTTTGATCAGCAAGATTTACAGGCTTATGTTACTGTTGTTCACCATTGCCTGCTTGAAGCAGTAAGTGAAATTATGCTTGACTTAAATCAGGACCCCTCAAAGATTGAGAGAAAGTCGAGAGGATTTTTAGGAGTATCTTAATGGGGCTCTTTGATAGATTTAGGGAAAATAAAAGAAGTAAAGCTAAAACAGAAGAAGTAGGGGAGAAACTGGACAGAGTAGAGGAGACAGAAAAGGGCATCTCTAAAGAAATCATAGAAGGAAACACTTTAGCTTTAGGCTGGTATTACAGTGAAAACAGGGATGAATGGCAGATGGCAGAAATAGAAGAGAAAGATAGAGCAACTCACCTCTACATTGTTGGAGCTTCTGGAACAGGAAAATCAAAGTTCTTAGAGTTTTTGATTAGGCAGGACGTACTTAAAGGAAATGGATTTGGGATAATAGACCCCCATGGAGATCTAGTAGAAGAAATCAAGGGTTTTCTTGCCTTAGCTTTAACAAAAGAAGAAATAGAGAAGAGAGTAGTTTATGTTGATCCAGCAGACGAGAAATACACCATTGCTTTTAATCCCTTGGAAAGAATAGAGGGAATTATACCAGCAGAAATAGCAGCTGAGCTTATTGAAGCTTTCAAGAAAATCTGGTGGGACTCATGGGGAGCAAGAATGGAAGATTTGTTAAGGAACACATTAATTGCTTTAATTGAAGCTGAACTAACCTTGGTTGACCTACCTCGATTTTTAATTGATGAAGATTTCCGATTGAATGTTTTAGACAAAGCTGAACATCCAATCACAAAGCAGTATTTCAAGAGATTTAACAATCTCTCACCCAAAACAAGGGATGAATGGATGGAATCAACCCTAAACAAGGTCAATGCCTTTCTTTCAGATGACCGGATACGAGACATGTTCTCATTCAAAAAATCCTCCTTTTCATTCAGGGAAGTGATAGATAACAGAAAAATCCTCCTTTTAAAGCTTGACAGGGGAAGATTGAAAGAGAATGCTGACTTAATTGGCTCTCTCTTTATGACAAAGATAAAACTAGCTGCCTTTTCCCGTTCTGATATTCCTAAGGAGAAGAGAACGAAATTCTACCTTTATATTGACGAGTTCCAGAATTTTGCCACCCAGACTTTTATTGAGACTCTTTCAGAAGCAAGAAAGTATGGTTTATCCTTAATAATGGCCCATCAAAACTTATCCCAATTACCTAAAGATTTACAGGACTCAATTCTAACAAACTGCGGAATTCAGATCTGCTTCAGACTCTCAAGAAGAGATGCTGAGATAATGGCAAAGGAGTTCTTTGAAACAACAGGCACAGAAATCAAATCTTATACTGTTTCCCCAAAGTTAATTAATGCAGAGTATTACACCTATCCAGAAGAATGGGAGATGTATTTCCAAGAACTCCAATCTCTGCCAAATAGAGTTTTTTATGCTAAGCACAAGATAGAAGGTGGAGTAATTCCCTTGCTCACAGATGAAATTCTTCCTGCTTATGAATTGGCTGGAATTGACAGGGAAATGTATGAGGAGATTTTCAGAAACTCCTATTTCGGACTGGAGTATCTAAAGCCAAGAGGGAGATTTGAATCAGAAAAAGTGCCAGACAAAGAAAAGAAAGCTAAACAGATTAAATCAAAAGAAAAAGAAGAGAAACCAAGAACCTTAGAAGAAATTATTGCTTCAATGCCTCCGATTGAAAAAGCTATTTTATGGGCTATTGGAACAGGCAATTACAATGCCTCAGAAATCTTTGAGGAAGGAAATAAGAAGTTGAAGGCAATGGGTTATTCAACAGCCCATTATTCAGAATTTAAAAAGAAGTTCTACGAAATGGCCAAACTACCACCTGAAGGTAAAGGGCTGATTGAATTCACAAAGAAAGGTAGGTCATTCTACTACTGGCTCTCTGAATGGGGAGAGATAGCTTTCGCCGAAAAATTTGGAATACCTTCTGACAGAGCAATGAACGAAATGGGAGGCGGAGGAAAGCTATCAAAGGCAGTAGCTTTGGAGGTAATCAAGGAATGGCTTGAACCTGAAGGCTATACAGTCAAAAAGGAAGATTTAATCGAGACACACCTAACAGAGAGCCATCGAGGTTATACAGATTTAGTAGCTGAAAAAGATGGTAAAATCCTGAGAATTGAAATTGAGCACCGCTCATCAAAAGAACAAATTGAAAAGAACATCAGAAAGAATCTGGAAGTCTCAGATGAATTATACATCATCGCCAGCGATGAAATCGCAAAAAGAAAAGCAATTCAGGTTGCTTTGAAGGTTTTGTTTAGGTTAAGGAAGGAGAAACCGGATAGATCATTGAGTGTGAAAATAGCAACAATTGATGAGCAAAAGAAGAGTGGATTTAAGAAATGGTTTGAAATAGAAACTTAGAGATTATTAGTCAGTCTTGTTATAATCAGCAGACATCCTGCAGCACTAACGCAATTCCTTACATTTTCTTTCTCCTCCTCCACCCTTTTATATAATGGTGGTGGTAACGAAAGATTTTTAAACCTTAGTAATAACAAGAAAATATGGATTACCCACTCCATACATACCAGAAACTTGCTGAGAGACAGGGATTTGAAAGCTTAGAGGCATTTGAGAGATTTCTACTCTTGAAAAGATTTGGGTATGTAGGTACTGACAAACTTATGTACGAGCTTACAAGAAATTTACTTAAGAAAGCTCAGAACAAAGACTTAGAAGATTTGGTGGAGAAATATAAACCTAAATATGAAAACCATCTCCTTAGAGGAGCATCATTTTATATGAATTACGACGATAGAGAGAGATTAGGTATAGAAGTAGCCAAGATAATCGATGATGAAACTTTAGTCAAATTATTGGATGAAATTCCCCCAGAGTACGATATAACAGGGTTGGGACTATTTAGAGGAAAAAATTATACTTACACCATAGGTGGAGAATTGGAGTTAGAATGTAGGTGGGATGAAGTTTATAATGAAACACTCGAAGTAATTGAAAAGACAAAAGGAAGAGCTTACCATTTTCTCAAAGCAATCATATTTCTCTATAATGTTGATGAAACCCGAAGGTACGGCTACTCTTACGGTCCTTCTCTTGCAGAAATTCAAACAGTAATTCGAGGCGATGAAGGTAAACCTATTATGCTTGCTCCTCAAGACTATGTTTTACTTAAAGCCTATCGAATATATTACAAATCAGGATCTAAGAGATACCCTGGACATACAGTACCACTTGAGATTATTCCGCCAGTGGAAAAAGCTTTAAATAATTGGGAAAATAAAAGGGAGTGAAAAATGGAGGCGCTCATAGTAACAATAGTAGTAGGCGTCTTAAGTGGGATACTGAGCAATACGCTATGGGCTGTGGCGAAATTTTTATTTAAAGCGATTAAAAAAATATGCCTCTTTTTACCCACCCCCCGTAGGTGGGTGGTAGAAGATTAGTTTGTGTGTTTTTTAAGAGTATTTTTTCTTTAATAATCTTCTTCTTTGAATGCTGTCCAAGCGTGGATGTAAGTTCTGATTATGGATGAGTAATATAAGGAAATTATAGATTAGATATAAAAAAATTAATAAAACTGTAACGGACACTTTCGTAGTACTCGAAAACCTTAATTAGCCTTAATAAAATAATAAACAAAAAGATAGAAATAAAAGTGGTTCGAACAGATTACGTCAGTGATAAAAACATATATAAATGAGTCTTAGCTATAATCACTACTAGAGTAACGAAGTATTGGTTTAAGAATGTCAAATGAAGCTCAATGAAGAAGCCCCAAATAAAATACTACTTTCCAACGTATGGAAGCCATAAAAATATAAAGGGGTGGTTCAGTATCACGGGGAAATTAAGACTAATAAAGGACCCAGTATATGGTAGTGTGCCTTATACCGATCTTGAAGGCTATATTCTCTCTTCAGTAACCTTTAATAGGTTACATTACATTCACCAGAACTCTTTAGCTTATTTTGTTTATCCAGCTGCTAGAACGAGTAGATTTATTCATAGTATTGGAGTTATGCATTTAGCTTCGAATATATTCAAATATAGTCTTTTGAACGCAAAAGAGGATGATCGGGGTGATTTTTTAAAAGCTTTAAAAAGTGAGATTTCAAAGATTGTAGAAAGAATAAAGGAAAACGCAGAAAAAGGAGTCTATAAGGGTTATGGCATCAAAGGAGAAGTGATTAGTGAGTTGCAGGAGTTAGTAATCTCAAAAGGTCTTGAAGCTTTTGGAGACATTCTTTACCAATACAGGGCGTTGAAGTTGTTTGCCCTCTTAGGTCTTAAAAAGGAGGAAGAACTGGTTTATTATATTACCCTACAAGCTCTCAGGATTGCAGCATTAGTCCATGATATAGGCCATTTATCATTTAGTCACATTTCTGAATATGTGCTACAAGGGATATTGGATGAGCTTAAAGAAGAAAAGGAGAAAAATAGGGGAGATGAAGAAAAAATAAAGAAGATAGATGATTCAGATGTATATAAAATTTTAGTTAAATTTCATGAGGCGAGCGGAAAAATACATGAACTGATAAGACTAGATATTCTTGAGTTTATGCTTGCTGAAGAGATTTTTAATATTTTAAGTAGAGATATAAAACCTATTTCCCTGATCCTTCTCCAAAAGGAGCTGGTTAGTGAGATTCTGAGTTTAGAGGATTCAGATTTTACTGCCCTAAAATCACTTTACCAGATAATTGCGGGAGACTTAGATGCAGATAGATTAGATTTCATTAAAAGAGATCTAAAAGTTTCTGGTCTGTCGGAGGAGGCTGGAGATGTTGATAGGATCATAAAGTTCTTTACGCTTGTTCGAGACGATGATCAATTCTACTTCTTGCCGTCGATCCGGTCTTTGAATAATATAGAGGATATACTCGAGAATAGATTTGCATTATACAGATATATAGCTTTTCATCATAGAGTTGCTTTATACAATCATCTTTTAGAAAAAATAGTAAATATCCTGATTAATAAAGTAAAATACAGTAAAATAAATCGCGATTTAATTGCTGGTGACGATATATTGCAATTAGTAAGAGTTTGTGGACGGGAAGAAGAGAGAATGCACATGTATATTTTCTCCCAAATAGATGATTATTGGCTATTAAATCTCTTAAGAGTTAAGTATTTTAAGTTGATACGGAGTATAAATAAAGAAGATAAGGATATGGACGAAGATAAACTATTGAAATTTTTTTTATCCGAGTTTTTTAGACAATCTAAAAAACTTGTCAGCCTTTGGAAACGAGATTATGAATTTAAAATCTTTTTTATTCGTGAGATTTTAAGTGATTCTAAGTTTATTTCCGAGTTGAAAAAGAATATTGAATCACTTAAGACAGAAGAGGTGCCTCAAACTAAAAAGATAATACAGGAATTTGACTTATTTCTTAAATTTCAAGAAGAAGGTAATGACGATGAGTCTTATTTTCATTTTATAAGTACTCTCACCCTAATAGCAGATCTCAGAAAGAGTTTTAGGCATTTTGTAAAATGTATAGAAGAAAAAATGCAGGAAAAAATAAAGGAGAAAAGAATTATTTGCGCTCCAGTTTTAGGTGAAGTTCAGATTGGTGTAGAAAACCTAAGGCTTTGGGATTCGGAAGAACAACGTGCAAAAGACTTTATTAAAATCTCTCAAGTTCATAATTACTTACTTAGGAGAGTGGCTAATGCCGTTACTTTTTATCTTTACTTTCCATCTGATTTAAATATAAGTAATGGAAAAACTAATTTAGATGAGATGAGAAATCAAATTAAAAAAGAATTGGGAGAGGTGGTTAAAGACTGTATCCTAAAATGGTTAAGTTCCTTGACATAGATTTTTAGATAGATATGATAAAAATAAAGGAGGTGGAGAAAAAATGTGTGAAGACCATGATCGGGCTGTAAGGGTTGCTAATGAATTCATAGGGACGCACAAGGAATTTACCTATAACGAGATCGTGGAAGAATTACGGGAAAAAGCACATACGACGTGGTTGGGCCCATATTACCACGTATCTGATTTTTTAAACCGTCTTACCAACCATTGGGGAATTTTAAAAAAGAGAGGAAACCTGTATATAAGAGTTGACAAATAAACTAAGGTTAACATTCCTATCTTATTTTTTAAGAAAAATTTTAATGCTTTAAATGGCATTTTAGGCCGAGCCGTCTCGGCTTTTTTAGATGGTTTTGTATTTTTAATACTTATTCTAAAACTTAGTAAATGAGTATGGGCAGGTTTCGCCCCTCTCCAGCCTTTCTATATCCAAAAAACATTAAGTTTTTCCTATTTTTTAAGTTTATCTCTATAATTTTCTATCTGGATAACAAATATAAGAATTTAGTATTTTCTTTTCTTTTTTGAATATAATTTTTCAAGCTTTGTTTACTCTGATTTTAGAATTGCAAATTTTAAATTACATACAATCCATTCTATAACTGTTATGCTTTTACTCTCTGAAATCTTTCCTGTGAAATAAGTTTGACGATGACAATTATTTTGCCCAACCTATCCTTTACTCCACTTTCTAATCTTTTCTCCTATCTTGTTTCTCTTTGTTGAATATCTTAATCTTGAAACTTTGATTATCTTCTTTTCATTTCCTTGAGATTTGAAATTAAAAGAGGTGGCAGTGTTACACCTGAAGAAGGCTGGGTTTTTTCGTTAATTAATCCCACTTTGGAGTTATTTGACTCTTAACAAATGTGGATTCATAAAATACTGCTCCAAGGTGTCTTAATAAGCTATTTAATGTTAGATCTCCCAATTCCATAAAACTAACAATTGCGTAAAACTATTTCTAGATAACAAACTTGACTTTAGAAGTGTAGGGTAAGAAGATATTAAAATGTGAATAGGAAGGAGAGATTATGAACCTACTCAAGTCGAGGTTAGAGCGTGAGTTAAACCGAATACTCAAAGAATGTATCGAAGGAGAGCGTGTATTTAGATACGGGAAAATTCTAGAAAAAATTGAGTACGAGATAGATAGAAAGGTTGACCTTAAAGAGATCATAGACCCCAACCAGTATAAAGGCAAAGAAAGAGATCTCATTTTTACTGGTCATGTTGACTTTGTTATAACCCTTAGTAACCCAGAAAAAACTGTAGTGTTTGCTGTTGAAGCTGACGGATTACAACATAAGCTAAGCAAGAGGCAAAGAAGGAACGATAAAATAAAAAACAAGATCTTTCGAGAGAATTCTATACCCTTATTCAGATTTCAAAAAAGGCACATATTGCCAAATAGATTTGGTGAAACCTTTGTGGAGGCCTCCATGACACAATGGATAATACATGAACTGTTCTTTCTGAGTGGAATACAGACATTATCTCCTGACGAACCTGAACCAGCGGTTCCTATTTTTGAGCATGAGGTGGAATATTACAAAAGGAGATTTTACGAAAAGATTGAGGAAACGCGTCGAAAATATGGAGAGATGCCTGTAGAGTTCATATATCCCAAAGAATTTCCGAAAATACTTGAGCAAGATTCGGAGCTTTGGATTGTTACTACGACAGTAAGATTAGGAGACGATGAACTTGTAAGAGTTACATCAACATGCTCACAGTACGAACACGTTGAGCCTCTGTATGCTGCTGACGAACTTTCATTCTTAGGTTGTTTGAAGAAATGCTGTGATGAGGACTTTTTGTTTGAAAAAGAGAGCATCTTTGAGGTCATAGATAGATTAAGTGAAAAAGGTAATGTTGAATTTACAACTCTATTAGAGAAGACAGGATTACCATGTGAAAAGCTAGAAGAGATTCTAGAGGATCTGATAAAGGAGAACAAAATTAGAGAGGTAGGGGATGGAGCTTTTGAACTAGCTTTTAGAGATTAAATTTCCTTTTTTATTTCTTAAAACTCGGACCCGAGCGACGGTGACAAAGTTATAGCCGAAAAAGGCTTTGTTGTTCTCCCATTTACAGCTAGTTTGATGTAAATGCGATGTTTATCTAATCTTATTAAATCTTTCTTTGTAAACTCTGGATAAAATTCTTTTTCCAGAAATTCAGCATCTTCAAGTCCTATTTTAAAGGATATGATTGTTCCAACATTTCCAAAAATTGCTTTTCTTAGTTTTTCATCAAGCTGACCGATGTACTGATGGGCTAAAGTCAGACACAATCCATATTTCCTGCATTCTGAAAGAGCTGAAGTGAAGTTCTCAGGAATGAAGTTGTGGAATTCATCAACAAACAAAAAGAAATCCTTCCTTTCCTTTTTGGGAACATTCTGTCTTGATAGAGATGCTAGATAAAAATTGTTTAGCAGTATGGTTCCGAAGAATAAGCAGGCATCTTCACCAATCTTTCCCTTTGACAAATTTGCAATGAAGATCTTCCTTTCATCAATCAGCTTTCTAAAGTTTATTTCACTTTTTAGTCCATCAACAACCTTTCTGACAACAGGATTTGATAGCAAAACTCCTATCTTGTTCAATATTGGTGTTACAGCTTCAGCTCCAAGGCGAGAGAAGTAGCGAGGATACTCCCTTTCCCAAAAGGATTTAACGAATTGATCCTGAATTTCTCTAATAACCATCTTTCTGAAAGCGTAGTTTATCAGCAATTCAGGTATATCTTTCAAGGTGTAATTCCTCTCACCATCCAGCAAAGCTAAAATTGAATTTCTCAAAATGTATTCCATTCTAACTCCCCAAGAATCCTTCCAAATCTTTTTGAAGGCAGATATCAAGCCTGAGGCAACGAGATGATTCCTTTCATCAACTCTATCCAACACATTCAAGGCAATGGGCTTCTTATCAGGTTCAAAGTAGATTAGAGCCTTCATTCTTTCTTTAGGAATGTGCTTTACCAACATTTCAGCTAAATCTCCGTGTGGATCAATAATTCCTACACCTTCTCCCTTTAAAATATCCTGAATTGCCATATTAAAAAGCAGGGTGGACTTTCCCATTCCTGTTTTTCCTATGATGTAGATGTGCAATCTTCTATCTTCTTTTTTTATTCCAATCTTTTTACCCTGTCCTCTCCAATTTGTTTTAGCAAAATAAGTAACGGACATATTTAGTTAAAAACTAAATAAAACTTATCATATACAAAAATTGCCAAAGGGCAGGTTTATCCCCTTTGGCATTAAAATAGAATTAAAATCGAATAAAATTAAGTTTTAAACTCCCCTTTAAACTTTTCAGATATCCTTCTCATCTTTTGTTCTCTTTCCTCGCCAGATGAACTTATTATCTCGCTAATAATCTCTGAAGCTTCTGTTTTAGTTAAACTGGCTGGGAGAAAATCTACTCCAAGTTCTTGTAATAGCTTTCTTTGCTTTTCAGTTGCAAACTCTGATCTTCCGTCCCTATTAGTTTTTGCTTTATTCTCAGTCTCGCCATTTTGAATTACCTTACTCTCGCTTACTTCGTTCAGCTCATTTCTGTTCTTTTCTCTCCTAAGCCTTGCTATCAGCTCACTCCTCAAATCCTTTGCAACTTCACTCAGCACTCTTAAAGCAATTTCTTTTGTATCAGAGGTTGACTTCAATCTTTCATAGGCTCTAAGATATATCTGACAGTAAAGTTCTATCTTGTGTTCTACATTCTTATCTAATTGCATTTTCTCACACCAACCCATTCAATTCATCAAAATTATCTAGCAACCTTCCACCAAACTCTTCAAGCCTTATTTGTTCGTCAATGCTCTCTACTTCCCTTGCCAAAGTTGTTACAGCATTGATCAATCCATACTTTGTATGCTCTGAGAAATGCATCAAAAGCTGATTTTTCTTTTCTTCACTCAAGCCAATAAGCCTTGCAATGTTGTTTACTGCCTTTATCGGCTTCTCGATCACTATTTCTGTACTCTCTCTAAGTTTTTCAACCCAAGACTCAAAGATTTGTTTGTCGAACGTAGCCCGGATAACATCCCTCACTTTAGCCCATAACGCTCTATCTTCAAGTTCCTTTGTTTCATCTGACCAATCTATTGCGCCTTCATCCATCTGTCTTCCCAAATGGACTTTTCTTAAAGTCTGAGTTGCAATTAAGCCATTGCTGCATACTTGTCTGAGAATAAAGGGTTCAACTCTCAGCGATGAAGCCCCCACTTCTGAATTTCTGATTATTAAGCCGCCAGAAACCAGATCATCGTTTCTTATCCCAGCTGTCAGAGTTCTGTCAATTGCCTTCAAATACAGCATTGTTTCAGTCAGGTCAGCGCTATGAATCTCGATTATTTCTTTTTGCTTGAACTCATCCAAAGCCAGAAAAATGACATCGTAGTTGTCCATTATTCTGTATCTGTCTGAGAGTATTGCTCTTATCTTTCCATCAAGGATTCTTATCAGCCTTCTATCTCTTTCTCCAATCCAAGCATTGATGTTATCTGCAAGTAAATCCAGTTTGCCAGCATTTCTCATTCTGTCATAATACTTCTTCGGAATTCCCAATTTCTCGGCAAGTTGCGAATGGGCCCATTCTGTTAGTTCAAAGCATCCATATTCCGGTATCTTGATTGTTATCTTCCCGTTTGCATTTGCTCTAAGCTGTCTTGAATCTACAATTAAATCCAAGCTGTTTCTTTTCTGTCTTTCTAATTCCTCAACCAATCTTACAAATTCCATACTATATCCCTCCTTTGGTGGATTATTCCACCAGAACAACCTCTAATGACTCATCAGTTGTCATAAGAGGCTGAATTCGTGGAACAATCTGAGAAAAATAATCAAAATCAGCAATCCTCATTTATTGTCAAGCAGGAACAATCTTCCACTCTTTTTCAAGAATCCAGAGCTGTTTCTCAACGTTTTTCGGAACTCTTATCCCTTTTAACTTCTTCAACTCTCTTCTAAAGCTAAACTTCCCAGTTTTAACCTGAACAAGCAGAACTTTTGATTTTGAAAGGGCAACAACATCAAAAGGGGAGTGGCTTCCAGCAGAACGAAAAACAGTGTGGAACTTCTTTGACTTCTTTATATTCCTTATAACCTCAAGTTCCTTCAAATAGCCCTTTCTGTAAGCTGATTTGGTTTTTCTTTTTCTCTTTTTGATAGTTTTGTCCTTTTTCTTCTTAGCCATGAAATGTTGGATAAAGCTTATTTAAGTGAGCTGAAGCTGATTTGCTTGCCTTCCAAAGATTGATGATGTTGGTCGATAAACAAACTGATAAACTACATCCAAGCTTTTCAGAATGGAGAGAGCTTAGATACCAATCAATTAACTCCTTAATCTCCTCCGGCTTGTATCTTTTCAATTTTCCCTTAACAACCCTTATATCCTTGTCCCAGCTTATTTCAGGCTCAAATCCCTTCAATCTTTTTACTTTTTCCCTAAAATAAGAAATTATTTCCTCAAAAGGTGAGAATTCACCTACGAAAGTACTATCTTTAATATTATCTCTTACTATAAGAGTAGACTTAGTTGTCTCTTCAAGAGAAGACAACGTTGTCTCGTCTGAGAGCGACAGTTCTGTCCAATCTGGAAAGAAGTAACGATTATTCTTTCCTAAACCCTTTCTCTCCACCTTTAAACCTGCTTTTTCTTTTAATTCCTTTAATCCTCTTTCAACAGTCTTTACTGAAACTCCCAAGGCACTAGCCATATACTTTCTTGAAGGAAAAGCTTCAAAATCCGAATTCTTTCTTGTCCAAAGAATTCCAGCAATCAGCTTGGCTTTAAAACTCAAATCCTCTCTTCTAGCTATTGATTTTGGAACTGCCCAAAATCCCTTCATAGGATCTGGTTTACTTTTGCTTTTAACGAATGCTCAACAATTGTTAAGGCTAAAAGCCTGACATAAATCCGCATTTTATCAATTTCCTCATCGCTGAGATTTGGATTTCTGAGAATCCTCCTGTATTCTTTGTAAATTGATTTCTGTTTCTTTTTATTTATCATCGTAATATTATGATAAATTAAAGTAAAAAAATTTCGTCAACTTTCCTTTTTAATGCTTTAGCGATCTTCATTGCGAGGTATACATTCGGCATCCTTTGTCCTGTTTCAATCTCTGAAATCTCAGATTGAAAAATACCAACTTTCCTAGCCAAGGCCATCTGTTTCATCCTTAACTGCTTTCTGAATTCTCTGATCTTGTTTTTAGGTTTTCTTTTGAGACACTTCATAAATCGTAGAACAACGATATTATCTCAGCTTATATCGTTAAAATACGGTTGTCAATACAAAAACCTGTGGATAATTAGTAATTACCGATAAAATGGTTAGATAAGTAAAATTGGAGGGAGGTTTTTAACTTTTACCTATCCAGCCCTCCACCATCGTAAAAAGACGATATAACCTTAAGCTGAAACTGAAAAGATTAAAAAGGCCAAATAGTAAAAGAGTGTTTATTAAGGAGTATAATGACTTAAAGACGACAGAGATATATACTTATGTTTCATAAAAGATTTAAGTAAGATTAGAAGAGAACTCCATATGCTGGGGGTGATAAAACATGAATTTTGCATATCTTTTCAAATTGGGGCAAGATGCGAATTTCACATACCCTAACTTATACGCCGTTTGGGTTAAGAAAAAGGAGGTTTAAAAAATGTCAGAAGAAAATTTCTTTCCAGATATAATTGCGAAACTACCAAAAGCAGATATTGGCATTGAAGGAGTAGACGCTTATCTTTTTCAAGGTGAAAAACAACAAATCCTTTTTATGAATTTTAAAAAAGATGTAGAAATTCCAGAACATTCACATGAAGCACAGTGGGGAGTCATTTTAGATGGCGAAATAGAATTAACCATAGAGGGTGAGAAATACGTTCTCAAAAAGGGAGACACTTATTTTATTCCCAAAGGCGTAAAGCATAGCGCCAGAATTAAGAAAGGTTATAAGGACATAACTCTGTTTAACCAAAAAGATAGATATAAAGTGAAGTAATATGGCCCAAACGGCGTATAACATGTGCGTATGCGGTTTCGCTCCTCACAGTTGCAACACCAAAATCGCCTCACTTCGTTTGGCAATTTCGCATACGCCTCAGACGTTAGGCGAAACCCATGAGGAGAGTGCACATGAAAAAAGAGTCATTCCTAAAAATATTTAAGGACTCACTAAGAGCAATTACTGATAAACGATATTTTTCGACGGAAAGAGGATATCAGGGACAACTCCTCATAGAATTAAATAAACGACTTGAAATAGAACCAATTTTCCCTAGCGAGGTAATTGTGGAACAAGAATACCAAAAAGTTTTAGAAAAACATGGAATTACGATAAGACCCGACATTATTATACACATTCCATATGAAGAAGGAATATATCCAAATCGTCGTACTGGCAATTTTATTGTAATTCAACTCAAACTAAGGGCTTCCGAATCTCAAGCAAGAGAGGATTTCGATAAGTTAGATTTGATGTTCGAAAAATTAGAATACCCACTTGGTATCTTTCTAAACATTGATTCGAATAAAACATTTTTTGACTGCTACTCGGGTAATTATAAGGACCGATTACACTGTTTTGCTGTCCAATTAATCAATAAGGAAGTGGCGCTGTATGAATCTCCATAAAGTTTGCTATCGAGCATGCCTAACAGAGTCTATCCGGATTCACTTCTGGTCCAACCTAAATCTGCCTTCGACGGGCTTTAGATCTCTCTAGAGCGTTGTCCGAAATACTTAAGATTTTGTCCACTTAAGTACATGGGTTGATAAATATGAGTGATATAAGTGCCACGGTGTTTGTGCTGGGAGCTGGAGTTAATCAAGTAATCAGAGACAGAGATGGATTGTCGCCCCCACTTATTAACAACTTCTTCCAAATAGCTTTAAAAAAGGAAAAATATTCAAATGTACACTATACAAATAAAATTCAAATAGTATACGAATACATTAAAAAATATTGGAAGAAAAATAAATCTGCTCTCATTTCTACTCCTTTTGATTTGGAGGAGTGTTTTACCATGATTGACTTACAATTCAGAGAAGCAATTGATACGAATGATATTAAAAAAGCAAGAGAATTAGCTACTGTTCGATTTAGGCTAAAATCTTTTATTGCTGAAGTTCTCTCAGAGTTTGAAACATTTGCATATACATCAGATACAATGCGACAATTTGGAGAAATTCTCTATAATGAGAAACCCATTATCATAACATTCAATTATGATTGTATCATTGAAACCGCAATCGAAAGCGCTTCAGGAGTAAATCCACACGTCTCGAGGGAATTATTTGATAGAAACTCACTTCAAGAGACTAACGTGTCTAATGAGGAACTAGCCTACAGTCATTATAATTGGAACAGGCCTTTGGGATATAGTATAAAATTTGACAAAGTTCAATTACACCGAGCTGGAGTACCAATATACATTGAAGGCAAAAGATTCTACTCCCATCCTAAAAATAAATTGTATTCATGGTTCATACTTAAGTTGCATGGGTCCTTAAACTGGTTCCGGTACTTGCCAATACGTGCATACCCAACTTTCCCAGGTCAAGAAGAGATTTCATTACCAGAGGAAAAGAAAAGAGAAATCATATTAATGGATGCCAAATATAGATGGTGGTTTAATGAACCACCTGATTTAGACGGCTGGTATATTGATCCGATTATTATTACACCTACTCTTTACAAAGAAGAATATCTGCGAGATCCCTTATATAGTCGTGTCTTTTCCCCATTATGGAGGAAAGCTAAAGAAGTACTTTCTAATTGTGAAAGATTAGTTGTGATAGGATATTCTTTTCCAGCTACAGATTTTCCAACGAAAAAGCTATTTTTAGAGTCTTTCTCAGAGAATATATTGGGTGAATTAATCGTAGTAAACCCTGATACTTCTGTAGTTCAAAAGGTGAAAACTCTTTGTCATTTTGAAAAGCCCGTTATCGTCTGTAAAGATTTAAAAGAGTTCCTTCAGTTAAATAAAAAAGATGACAGATTAAAATTAATGTAGTATTTTGCTCCCTGTAGACATATGATTTGCAATCGCTCACTTAAAATTCTTCACCATGCTCAGGGCTTTCGCATACCTGCAAATCGTTAAACGAGATTCTAGATCTGTTTAGATATTCTCTGGGCAAAACTGTATTTTTCATAGAATAGAATTCAGAAATACATAGGTTCTAAATAGTTGACATCTTTTTTGGATAATGCTAATATCAGACATCACCGATAATCGAAATGCCGATATGAACTTTGGACAAAAGTTAAGAACGCTAAGAGAGGAGAAAGGCTTAACCCAGCAACAGCTTGCTGAGAAGCTTGGTTATGTGACAAATAGCTACATTTCAGATGTTGAAAAAGGTAAATTTATCCCTTCAGAAGAGAAATTGAAAAAGATTGCTAAAGCTTTGAACGTACCATTTAAGGAAATAGAAGATCTATTAATCGACTCAAAGATTGAGGCTTTGGGGATAAAAGAGCCTGAACTTAAAGAATTATTCAAAGAAGTTCCAAAACTGCCAGAAAAGGATAAACAGGTAATAATAAGGACTTACTTGTTGATTAGAGGGAGGAAAAGAAAGAAGACTGTATAGATAAATCAATATGGAGAAAACAATTTAAAAAGCTATGAAAATTTACAAGAAATACGAGTTAGATGTTGTTTCCAAACTAAAAGCATGATTTTTGAGACTCATTATTCTTTACAACCACGATCAAAGAAGTTTGCTTTCCAAGTTTAAGAAGAACTAATAAACTAGAATGGAATTTGAGTAATTATAAAGAACTATTTAAGCTAAAAAGAGGAAAAGTTTTTGTGGTCATATAAGAGTTATAAAAGAGATGTGTCGCATTACCACTAAATACAGATATACTATAATTCATACCATTCTAAATTGAAACAAAGGGCGAATTTCTAATAGCATGTTATCCGAAATGGCAGAGCCCCGCCTTAAGGCATATATATAATTGAATGAAGGTGGTTATAATGGATATTAAGCAACAAGAGATTTATCAGAAACTACTAAAAATAGATAAAAAAGCAGCAGAGGCTTATAAAGGTGCTTTAAAAGTATTAGAAGATCGTGAAAACCCAGACAGATTTTCCCAATCTGCACATTCTCTAAGAGAAGTTACGGCTCTCATTTCTCGTAAAGTTAGCATACCCCAAGAAACAAAAGAAAGTAAAGAATCTCTCAGAAAGAAATTAGAGAAGAAATTTATAGAAAACCCTGACTTATTACCATTTCCATCAGAAGAAAAATCAAGGGCACTTATTAGAGAATGGGGCAATCTGCATGATTTTTTTGTAGCTATCGCACACCATGGGAGAGACGTAAGTGAAGAAGACTTTTTCAGCAAATTAGCAGACTTTGAGGCAATATTACTCCAATTTCTGAAACCGGTGCCTATAACATTGGAAGAACTAGATTCATTACTAAGTATTCAATCCCCTAAGCAAGATGACATTAAAAAGTTATCAGAGCTCCTCAAGCATCCAACCCATGTAGAATACTTTTTTTCAAAGCTTACTTCACCACACTGGCTTATGCCTCTTAAAGAACATGGTTTCTTTTCCAAACCTCCCTCAGGTATCAGGGAGGGCAACTACATTATATTCCCTGTATGGCCGTTATCCAAATATTTGATTAAAGTCGCTGGACACAAGCCTCGAGAAGTTATGGATATTATAAAGAGTATGCAAGAAACAGATAACTTCAGGGTGCATATTGATCTAATACACTGTGCCCTCCAAATGCCTTCATCCATTGCAAAAGAGATAATTCCTTTGGCTAAGAAGTGGATGGCTACACCATATTCGACACTCATACCTACTAAACTTGGAGAGTTGACTACTAAATTGGGTAATGAAGGTGAAATGGATTATGCTTTAGCTCTATTAGAAATTCTTTTAGATGTTAAATATCTAGACGAAGAATCCAAAGAAATTTTATTAAGAGAAGCTATACCTAATTTTGATTTGTGGGAATATGAACAAAATTTGACCAGGGTTGTTCCTATTATTCTTCAAAAAGAACCATGTAGAGTTATTAAAATACTATGCGATGTGCTGTATAAAGCGATTAACCTAGAGATGAGAGTAGATGGGAAAAGCCCTAACTACGATTTTTCTTACATCTGGAGGCCTGCAATTGAGGATCACCCACAAAATGGGGATTTAGAAGATGTAAAAAACCTTTTAGTTACTACTATTAGAGACAGTTTTGAAACTATAGGTAAAAAAGATGAAAAAATATTTAGAGATTGTTATAAATTATTATCCAAATATGACTATCCTGTTTATAGAAGACTTGAATTACATCTTATGAGAACTTTTCCAGATTTACTAAAGAATGAAATTCAAAGTATACTTTCTGATAAGAAAGCTTTTAAGAGTGTACACCTATGGCACGAATATTATCATTTATTACGAGAGCAATTTTCAAAGCTTCCTCAAGACATTATGGACAATATTTTAAAATGGATTGAAGAGGGGCCTGATTTAGAAAGATTTGAGTCTTTGTATAAAGAGGAAGGTTTCTTACCTACCCAAGAAGAGAAAGACGCCTATAAGGCACAGTGGCAAATAAGGTACTTATCTGCTATAAAAGACTCTGTCCCTCCAGAATGGAAAAAAAAGTGGAACAAATTGGTAAACAAATATGGGGAACTTGAACATCCCGATTTTTATTCCTATTCAGAAATTAAGGTAGGTCCGACGTCTCCTTTGACAAAAGAAGAGATTAAAAAAATGTCACCTCAAGAAATCGTAAAGTATCTTAAAACTTGGAAACCGCCTAAAGAGCCTTTTGCTCCATCAATGGAAGGATTTGGTAGAATTTTAAGTGAAATAATCAGCGAAAATCCATGTGATTATGTTGAAGTATGTCAGGAATTCAAAACATTACATCCTGCTTATATTTATCATTTTATAGGTGGCTTCAGGGAGGCAATAAAAAAAGGAAATGTCTTTGAGTGGAAGGCAGTAATACAACTCTGTAAAGATATTTTGACAATTTCTGAGCTATCTAACATCCCAAATAATGGAGACAAATATTACAATTGGAAAAGTGTTAAAAGAGCAATTGCCGATCTTTTAGAGGGGGGATTAAAAAGCAAAGTTACATTACCTTCTTTTGAACTTAAAGACGCCATATGGGAAATAATAGAAATACTTCTTCATGACGATGAGCCCAATTTAAATTACGAGAAAGAATATTTGGACGAGCATATGAATCCAGTCACTCTTTCTCTAAATACCGTAAGAGGTAAGACTATGCATGCTCTAATTCAATACGCCCTATGGTGTGCAAGACAGTCAAATTTATCAGAGAGTGATGACAAAATAACCCTAGAAGTTAAAGAAAAGCTTGAAAAGATGTTAGATCCTGAATTTGAACCAACTAAGACTATAAGGTGTGTTTATGGATTATATTTTCCAATCTTATTTTATTTGAACAAAGATTGGGCAATAAAACATATACCAACTATTTTCCCACAAAACAATAGAAGTCTGTGGAGAGCAGCGTGGGAAGCCTATATAACTTACTCTAAGTATTTTGATGATATTTATAAAGCAATGCGACTCCAGTATAAAATTGCAATCAATAAATTAAGTAGTCCAAAAATTTCAGTCAAAGCTAAAGAAAGGCTCTCAGAACATTTAATGATGGCCTACCTCAAAGAATTGGAGAAGTTAGAGGATGACTCATTAATAAGATTATTTTTCGAAAGAGCACAGCCTGAAATAAAAGGACATGCAATATGGTTTGTTGGAAAAATATTGAGTGATCTCTCAGAAAGTGATTTAGAAAACAAAATAGACAAAACGACCAAAGGAAGGATTATCAAGCAGGCTATGAACCTATGGGAGTGGAGAATAGAAGAAATAAAGAAAGTAAATGTCCAGACAAGAAAAGACTCCGCCCAAGAACTCAAGTGGTTTGGAATGTGGTTTATTTATAGTCCTTTTGATAAAACATGGGCAATCTCTCAATTACGTAGGACGCTAGAATTAACGGGAGGGATAATAGAGTTCACTAATGATATAGTAGTTAAATTTCAAAATTATATCGAAGAACATCATTTAGAGGTATTAAAAGTATTGATTTTACTCATAAAAGGTGATGCTCAAAGGTGGTTACTGATAACATCCAAGGAGAAAATCGAGGAATTAATAGATCGGATAATTAAGGAACATTCGCATCAAGAAATTAAAGACCCTATAAATGAGTTAGTAAATGAGCTTACAAGGAAAGGATACCATGAATTCGCAAAGTTTTTTATCAAATAGGAATAGGGCACTTTGGTGCCCTTCGCTATTTACTTCGAACCTATTTGTTATTCGGATAACAGCGAGTATATAGCTTCACTACGCTCCACTCAATTTCACCTGGGCTGTATAGAAAAGCTTATTTGATTTTAATCAAAAAGTGGGAATCAAGATCTTTTTCAAATTTATTTGTTTAATAACTTATGGCTTCTTTTATCACTGGATGTCTTCACCAAGCTGTAGTCTAAAATACTATGTCTGTTAAATTAGTAATGAGTATAGGGTAAGTTACTATATCCTCTTCTTCCTCAAATCGTGGAATAATATAATACAGGAACTGTAATTCAATAAATCGCGTTCCATAAATCTTTATACTTCTATCACCTGTGCTTTCGGCCACATAATATTCTAAACCTGTTTTTGCTTCAGTGACTTTTTCTGTTATAACTACCAACTCTGGAAGATTTTGGAGTAGTAAGGGGACTATCGTATCTAATTTCAGAAGTATGCTTAATGCCTCTTTTCTGTCTTCTATACTTTCCCGAAGTTCTATCATCGCTTTTGCATGGCTTGCTAAGTTTAACGATTTTAGTGCTTTCTCTTTGATGAGGAATCTTTTCATCTCTGAAACTGCTAAATTTACGCTCTCACTAAAATGAGGAGGTAAAGCGTTCCAAAAGTCATCAGTCAAATTATTTTCGATGTAATTCATTGATAACTTCAAGAGAGAGTACCAATCGCCAAGAGTAAACTCAATCCTCCCCTTCTTATAATTATTAATCTTCTTTCTTAGCTCATCTGAAATACCTTCTACATGAGTGAGCTTTCCTAAGAACTCTTGGTATTTTTCTCTAATTTTCTTCAATTCCTGCTCTTTGTTATAATACCAAATGTGAAATAGTGGTCTATCAAGAAGAAAGACATATTTGGGGATCCCTTTCGATACTGAATCCTCATAATGAAGCACAAGTGAAATAATGATAAATAACCACTCTTCCAAAATCCTTTCTAGATAAGTTCTCCCATCTCTAAGAATATCGATAATCTTCTTGATTAGTGAAGAATCTGCTAATTCCTTATAATTTTCTTTAAAGTCTTTCACTTCCTCAAGAAACGAGATGATATCAGTTCTGACACCTAAACTTGAGGTTGAGGGAGTTTGAAGGCCATAAGTCTCCAATATTAATCTTATTGCGTTTTCTTTTGTGATATTGGGCTTATCAAGTGAGGCAAATTTATGAAGACTTCTTTTAACACAAATATTTTTAAACGTCTCAAAGTCATCGTCAAATATCCGTTCTAAATATCTAACGGCTCCAGTTTGCAGTATATCAATAAGTAATTTCCTAAAATCCTCTGAAGCTAATTCTATAGATAGAATGTCAGCAATATCTGTTGCTAATTCAAATGCAGGTCTTGCAAGCCAACTTTTTGGTCTTTTTATTATTCCATTCTTAGTTACTTTTAAATCTTCAATTTCTGTTTCTGAGTTAATTATCAGCGTATTATCAGCTATTAATTTATTGAGCAAATCAATTACTTCCTCATCCATAAAGAATAACCCACTTAATTGGACTATCTGATAAAACATTAAGGGTATTTTGTCTTCTTTGAGTTGTTCTTTAAAGAACTTTATGAAATTAAGTAACTCTCTCTTAAAATCCTCATAAGGAAATTCAAAATCAATTAAAGCTAAGTAATCACCATACACTGGATAATTTGAGGTAACTTCATTAATTTTCTTGTTCAGCTCCTCCAGTAAAAATGAGAATACTTTAAATGCATCTGTTCTTTCCCAATCAATAATGTCCTCACCAGTATGAGTTGTATTAACCAAAATCGCTAAGATAGGCTCATTACTCCTAAATATTTCCTTTTCTCGATAATGCAGAGAGAACAAAAAGCCTAATGGACCAATTGTTAGGTGCTCATAATGTATAACAGGTGTAGGTTGGTTAAAGAGATAAGAGAAACCAGCTGTGTAGGCCTTAGAGGATGTATATTCTACCCATTTTCTAATAAGCTCATTCTGACTGAATTTAGTAATTACCTCGGCTGCATATTTTCTTAACTCCGACTTTTTCCTTATTTTTATTTCCTCACCGAATAAGAAATTATAGAAAGGGGAGAAGCTTTTAATCCACGTAGTTTCCCAAAAAATATTAGTTAACGCTTTGTAAAATGAATAAAGATGCGCAACTTCAATCGGCGAATCTACTCCTAATACATCTTCATAAAGACCTATGGAATTTTCTTCTAAAATCTCTGAGATTCTATCATAATTTGCAGTTTTTGGGATTTTGACACCAAAATTACTCTCAATGAAGGAAATTAAATTTATTTTTTTACTAAATTTTAATTTGATATATTGTAAGACGCTATTCTCAACAAATTTAAAGAACCCTTCTTCATCTTCGAATATATTAAACCAGATACTCATAAAACAACTTCATGATAGAAATTTAAATATTTTTCAAGTATCCCGTAAGTAAAATCCCCTTGCATCTTGGCTAATACCTATCCTGTAGACTAATTAGTTTTAATTGATTAGTTTCTGAAGCCAACTGTTAGTCTCCCGTAAGAGAAATTAAGTGAAGTACCGTCAAGATCTTCTATAAAGTAACCTAGTAAATAAACGTAGCACATCTAGGTTTGTCCCTTATTCGAGAGGGGTTGACCTCATAAGTGCAAGTGTGTCCTTCGCCACTAGAAAAACGTTTGAAATATGTAGTTTTTTCAAATCCCAGATAAGAGCAGGTGTTCTTGGAAACATATAAATTTGCCTCTGGAATTAAAGTAGGACATATCTGGAGAAGAGTTAAAGGACGGAAAAAAGCATAAAGGAAATGTTAATTTAAAGGGAAAAGTATTGAACTTAATGGGTAATAAAAAATTAAAAATCTAGGTGACTGAGGTGAATACGAGTCCTCAAGAAGTAATAGCTGAACTCATCCGGCAAGGAGAGAAACTCCGAGACGAGGCTATCCGAGCTCTCTCCTCAGAAATTTATTCTGATGGTACCTCTATAATTAGAGATTTAATCGTCAAAACCGTCGTTCCTCGTGGATTTAGGGGGTTTATCCGAGGCCTAGAAAAAACTGGACGTAAGATGACAAAAGCTAATCTAAATACTTACTGGCTAGGGGTTGTGGATAAATTCCTAGAGCAATGCGAATCCCAAGTAAAGCAAATGTCTATAAAAACTAGAAATCTTACTGTTTCTGGAAATTCTTCTCGTCTTCTTCGGAAATTTAACCGTGTGCATCGTCTTAAGGGTCCTATAGCCCGTCTTGATGCAATTATAGCCGTACTCAGGGAGATTCAAAATCTTGATCTTATATGGAATAAAGATATTCCAGAGGAGATCGCTAGACGTAAGGCAGAGGCTGATGCAGAACGGTCAAGAAAAGCAATTCTCAAGGAATCAAGCCCCGAACTTGTCCGTCTTGCTTCTGCTATTGAATTGCATGACTTTCTCTCTATTGCTAAGCCACTAGACAAATATCCTACTGTCAAACAATCCATTATTGGTGCACTCGATAGACTTCAGAGTAATGCACCAGATGCTGAACGTCATTGTATAATTTCCTGTCGTACTGCAATTGAGGAGTTATGCATTCAAATTGGAGGCGATAGAGACTGGAAAAAAGCCCTAAACAACATTTTTCCATCAGAAACTGATCGTAAGGCTGTGAAAGGAGTATGGAATTATCTAAGTGGTAAAGGTGCTCATGGTGGGCACACTCCAACAAAAAGAGAGGCTGAATATGGGCTTCAGCTTACTATTGCCACCCTTATGTGGATAATAGACCGATTTGCCACTTCATGAGCATAATGCTTCTATTAAAGTTAGAGATCTAAAACAGTTTATCAAAGCCTTAAAATAATATTATTGAGAGAAAAAATTCATGTGAATCGATTCTGCAATCGATTGTGATGCAAATAAACTCAAGGAGGCTTCACAGAGGAAATAGTGAACAACCCATTTTTATTTGATTTCAGCTACTAAATTTGATATGATGCTATAATGAGAGCCTTGCCAGTACATTAGACCGTTAACAAAGGAAAGATAGATGACCTAAAAAGCATTCAATATTTTATTTCGAAATTAACTAATAAATAAACAATTTAATGAAGAATGCTTTAGCCTACGTCAGAGTATCAACAAAAGAGCAGGCTGGGAAGGGACTATCAATCCCAGCTCAACTTAAGGCAATAAGAGAATATGCTGAATCTCACGGCTTTAGAGTTGTTGGAGAATACATTGATGAAGGAGAGTCAGCTAAAACCAAGGACAGACCTGAATTCTTGAAAATGATGAAGAGATGCCAGAAAGATAAGACAATCGATGCCATAATTGTCCACAAACTCGATAGGCTTTGTAGAAATTTAATAGACTTTGCAGCTTTCAAGGTTATCTTGAAAAAGCAGGGAATAAGGCTTATCTCAGTAACAGAGAATGTTGACGAATCTCCATCAGGACAGTTCATTGAAAACGTGATCGCTGCTATAGCTGAATTCTATTCAGCCAATTTGTCTGAAGAAGTGTTGAAAGGGATGAAGGAGAAATTTGAAAGGGGAGAGTGGCCAGTCAAAGCTCCGATTGGCTACAAGAATGTCAAGAATGGAGATCATTCCTATGTTGTCGAAGACAGAAAGACTTCTTATCTAATCAAACAGCTCTTCAGACTATATGCCACTGGAAGGTATTCTTTAGGCTATTTAGCTGAGGAGATGGCAAAAAGAGGGTTAACGACGAAAAATGGTAAGATCTACTCCTCAGAGAGGATAAAAAAAATACTGAGAAACAAGTTCTACATCGGAATAATGGAGATGTGGGGAAAAGAAGTTAAGGGAAAGCACAAACCAATCATAGACGAATCCTTGTTTAATCAAGTTCAAAGAATCTTAGAAGAGAGAAAAATAACACAGGATAAATGGCAGAAGAGAGACTTTCTTTTGAGGGGTTTAGTTTACTGTCAAAGTTGTCAAAGGAGATTAACTGCTGAAGTCCATCCAAGAGGAACTTATTACAGATGTCAGCCAAGCTTAAATCACAAATGCAAGGAAAAGTACATTCCTTTAAGACAGCTTGAAGAGCAGGTAGAGACAATTTATGAGATACTTCAGCCCTCAAAAACCCTTATAGAACTGTTAAAACTAGAAATAGAAGAAATTAAAAGAAATTTTGAAGCAAAATCAAAGAATGAGATATATAACCTAAAGAAGAGAATCAGAGAAAACGAGGACAAACTTGATGTCTTAGTTGATAATCTCGCCACAAGAACGATAACTCCTGAATTATTCAAGAAATACAGTCAGAAATACGAAAATGAGATAAGGAACGCTAAAGATAGATTGGCCGTTTTAGAGAAGGATTACAGCTCTAACTTTGATTTCATTGACAAATGCATTATTCTGGCTTCATGTTTAGCTAAGTTAAACAAAAAACTCGGTTTCAGACAAAGAAAGAATTTAGCAAGAGCTTTATTCAAAAGAATATGGGTTAAAGACAAAGTAATCAAGAAACTAGAGCTAAATCCGCCCTTTGATTTTCTCCTTAAAAACCAAATCAAAAAAGCTCAAAGCTATTTCCCAATCCTGTTCGAACATCGTCCTGTTAGGGGCACAACTAAGGATATCTTCGAACATTTGGTTAACTCTGTTGATTCTGAAGTTCTCCCTTTAGTAGAAGAATTATTTAAAGAGACAGTGAAGAGGAGTTAAAATAAACCAACAGAGTTCTTCTTCACGGATGTAGTATCCATCGCAATGAAAAAAACGCGAGTCTGTCGATAATCTCCAGTTAGTATCATTCAAAGACCAGAGCAGGTCTCTAAACTGCTCTTTTTTATTTTGTAGTAAGTTAGATAATTTTAAGTAATTGATTTGAATAGAAGTGTCATGGGAGAGAAGAGGTCAATAACACCCTATGGGATATATATCTACGGATCAAAATTAAAATTATTAGAAGACAAAACCAGACCTTATACCTTGTTACTCTCTTTTAAACCCAATATTAAAGAAATTAAAAACCTACTTTCAGGGATTTCTGTCCTTGAGGATGTGGTCCTTTTTGAGAAAATTGGCAAACATGCACGTAAGTGGAGGGATTGGTTAGAAAAGGAGAATGCTCTTCCTCTCAGTGCAGCCGTAGAATTATTAAGAGCTATAAGTGTATGGGAACGAGAATTTACAGACTCTTTGCAAAAATTAGGGCTCTGGTATCTGAATACAGCTACCTTGGATGCCGAGAAGCTACTTAATGGCTTAAAATCTTTTCTTACAGAGGATGAAATAAACTGGTTAACAGATCTAGAAAGAATTAGTCTTGAGGATAGTATATTCTGCATACTCACTGGGCGAGCAACTCCAGCAGAGTTTATGTGCGTAAGAGCTGTTGAAAGTATACTTAGACGCTGGTATAAATGGAAAACAGGTCGAGATGTTGAAAAAAAGACATTTGGTAAAGTTCTTGGAGAGCTAAGTGATGAATATGGAAGAGACCACCCCGAACAGTTAAGTTTGATGAGATATCTTAAGAGTGTCTCAAGAGATAGATTAGCCCATCCAGAAAAAATTTCAACGCAGGAGGAGGCTGAACAAACCTTTAGCCTTGTAATAAAGTTAATAAAAGAGGTCTATAAAGCTGGAGTGGACACTCAAAATGTTTAGTTGTGTTTACTTAATAGATTTTTCGTGCAATTGGTTAATTAAATATGTATAAATTCGTAGTCATATACCAAGAGAGACAAGTTGATACTAAATCTCCTATTAGTGTTATTAATTTTCTCTTATAATTTTATAAAAATAATGTTATCATGATATAAAAGGAGGTGATAGATTATGGTAGATGGAAATGACATCAAGAAAGCCTTAAAACTAGCCCAAGCGATTGGAGAGTTAGATGAATTAGTTTTTGGAGAAGAGTTAATAGACCGGAATGGGATTGAAATAAGAATAATCAAGGCAAAGCCAAAACAAGAGGATAATTACGTTCAATACGTTCCAAAAGAGAAAAGCAAGACTGGGAAGGATTATTATGAGATATTTGAATATATTGATAAGATAGTAGAAGCAGAGATCCAGAAATATAGACATATTTATCCCCAACCAGAGAAAAAATGGGAGGATTTTTCGCCATACACAGAAGAGGATTTCTTTGTGGCAATCGCAGCTCATGAAGTAAGGCATCGAGTTCAATCGAATCTCCAGATTTCTCTTTTCTCACCTAAGGATGTCGATAAAACAGAAGACCCTTACTTAAGGTTTCTGATTGAGCTTCTGACAATAGAGTTCAATTTAACTCCAAGAAAGGGTGATTTCTTAGAAGAGTTTGATGCTGAAATTATCCAATTCTTAGCGGTTGAGATATGGAGGAAGTCAAAAAGTCCCTTTGAAATTGCAAGGCTTGTTAAAAAAGATGCAAAAGAACTCTTAAACCAGAAAATTATTTAATAAGAATTTGGGGTAGAATAATACCCCATTTTTATTATTATATATTCTGAGACTTTTGATTTGACCTTTTCACTTGTATTTCTCTCTCCAATTCTTATATGCGTTCTCTATTGACTCCTCCTTTGTTGGACCTCTACCTTCGGCTTTTCTTCCTTCACTATCATATACTACGGTTTTATAGCACCTAGTACCTGGAAGTCCAAAGAAACTATCTGTGGTTGTATATTCCTTTCTCTTACTCATTTTATTTCCCCACTACTAATAAATTCCTAAACTTAATAAATCTTTTGGTTATGAGTAATTATTACTACTACTAATAAATTCCTAAAAAATTTATTTAGTTATGAGTAGTTATTAATCTTGTAATTACATATAATTAAACATAAGTGAACATTTGATTAGTTGATGGCCATGTTTTTCCATTGGTTGAGGGTTTGGCTAGAGTAAGGCAAAATATCATTATTTTCTATAGAACTCCGACGAAGAAGGGAAAAGTTATAAAGACAATAAAATTAACTTGGCTGTAATACTTTCCATTGTCCATTTTCCTTCACTAGTTTCATATATAATTCTGAACTAGTACCTCCTGTTGTAAAGATTTGTTTGTATACCACCGTAGCTTTATCTCCTTGTATTTCTTCACGAACAATCACAATGTCTTTGATTGCCTTTCGAGCTTCTTGAGAAGCTTTCTCAAAACCAACTCTTATAAATTGTTGTTTTAAATTATCACTGCTTAGTTTAAAAAATTCTTTCTTGTCTCCTTCTAATAAGGCCTTATGCCACCTCTTTGCCACATCACTAGAGCTATCCTTTGGAAATTCCTGAGGCATATTATTCTCTCCACCCATTGATTTCTGTTCTTCTACCTTTGCTGATGTTTTGATATATTTCTCTCCTGGTCCTCCTAAAAGGGCTATGGATTCCAGAATGATTCTATCTCCGCTCTCAGTAATTTTATACCTCACTTCATATCTAGTTTGCTCCCATTTTATTAAAAGGGAGCCGCCTTCAACTCTCCAAGTACCCATGACACCCTTTTTGATTGTGGAATAGTATTTTGTTGCTGAATGATCTCCCTTTAGCTCAAGGGAATCAGCTCCTAGATAACCTTGCCTCTTATAAGTTCCTAAGCCCTTTTCATTAATTATTTTCTCGTATTTTCTTGTATAGTCATCAAACTTTTCTTCTTTCACTAATGTATCTTCATTGGGACCAACCAAGACTCCGTCTTCAATTATTTGGTATTTGGCTGCGCCTAAGGTAGTTGATAAAATTATTGAGTTGTCAGACTTCTTCCATTCACCAGTTATACTTCCAAAGGCTTTACTTTCAGCATAAAAAGATCCATCATCGTGCAATTCCAAATAATTGCCTGGGCCAAGGTAGAGATTATAGTATTTCCCCTCCAATTTGCTCCCAACACACCCAGCAACGATTAATCCTAAAATAACTCCTAAGAGTAACATCTTTTTCATTTCCTTACCTCCCAATCTACTCATTATCCTCTATCTCCTCCTTGCCCTGCTCCTTTGCCTCTCTTAATGCTTCAGCCACACCATCTCTGATAACTTCCTTAGCATGCTGTTTTTGGGCTTTGTAGGAGATGTAGAATCCAGCTAAGATCATTGGAACCCCTATTATAGCCCCAACAATAGTAATGCTAAATAGAAAACCAATAATGAATAGAGCAAAAGCCAGCATTATCCTTGCAAAATAGCTCATCTCTCCCACTTCCTTTTTTCCTTACCATGCATGTTTTTGCTCATCCTCCCACCATCCAAGAATGCTCTTGAATTAGCACATTCCTAAATAAATTTTTCGATCACTTGATTTAGTGTATGCACATGACTGAACGTGATTAAACGTATATGAACAGAGAAATCATTAAAAACAGACAGATAATCAAGTTTAATCGGGGATAGAAGATGCTGAACGGAAATCAAATTGTTGTAACACTTGCTTTAATAAAGTTAAAAGGAGCGGCCACAGCAGAAGAGGTGGCTGAGCTAACAGGCTTTTCTCAGTCTCACACAAGAAGAATACTGAAAGAATTAAGAGATTTAGGAATCGTGGATTCAATCAGAGTAAGTGGTAAGTTCAATCTAGGACGTCCGTTAGCCCCTGAAAAGCAAATCAATCCAAGAACAAAACTCCATATGCTGATGCCAGAGATTGAAGATCTGTTAAAGGATCATCCAGAAATCCTTACTTGGGCCAAAAAATTATATGGAATCTCTTCATTAGATGACTTGAAAAAGCTTTTGGAGGAGTGAATGGAGTCAAAAGAACCTATTGCAATAGATCACAAGCCAAGTTTAGGGGTAGGTTTGGATATTTTACCTCTGGAATTGGCCAAGGACGTGAACAGAGAATTGATAAAGGAGTTTAAAACAAGAATTAAGCTGATAATCGGTCCGTTGCTGAAATACGGAGAAGAATTTGAGCAAGTAGAACCAATGACTAACTTAGCAGTATATTCCTGCAATTTAGATGATCATATCTTAACCCATGAAAAATCCCACCAAGAGCTTGTTAAAAATGAGCCATATTACGAAAGGAGAACTGTCGAAATCATGGATGATGCTATTGATCTCTCAGGAAATTGGTGGAAATCTGTAATCAACAACTATCTTCTCTTAGTTTCAACTATTCCAATTGCTGAGTTAAAAGCGATCTTCGTAGATGAATGGAAGCTGTGTGATAAAACAAGAAGGGAAAGAATTAAAGAACTTGGAGAAATGAGTAAAACTGAGCTTAAAGAGAATAGAGAGATATGGCCCTATTATTTTGCCTGTAAACTCTTTGATATTAAGATTGAAAAGAAAGGAGTAAAGCAAATTGATAAAGCAGTGAATGATTTAGTTAGCCAAGTTTTCAATCAGGCCAAAGCATTTGAACTCGGCCAGCACGACGATTGGTCGGTTGATGAAGACAAGTTTTTAAGTCCGCTGTTGCATACATTTAAGAACGTAGCTAAGCCCATTGAGTTTTATCCTACAATTTATGAGGATTACAGCTTAATAATTCCCCACAGCTTCTGGAGGTTTTCGAGGATCTATTACAATTTGGAGAATCCAGAAATTGCTGCTCTTTACGAATTGGGTAAAGTTATCAGGGAAACATCAGTTTTAGTCTTAGTTGACCCAAAAAGCAAAAAATATGATTTAGGAATCAAATTTCCTCAGCATCTCCTAAACAACAAACAAAGAGCACTAATTCTAAACGCAATCATTTGGTCTAAGATTCTACATCTTCATTTGTATCCAAGATTGGAGTACAGAGTAGAATTCAGGAAGATACCTAAAACAGATATTTATTTCCCAAGACTAAAAAGAACCAAAACTACTGAGAAAGAACTTAAAGAACTCGAAAATAAAGAGAGATACCTTGAAGGTGTAGAGAACTTAAGAAAGAATTTAACGCTTTATTATCATCAATCTAAGCTTAAAGAGAGATGCAATAAGGTAGCAAAGGCAATTGATGGTTTTTTAAAATGAGTCACAACGCGAGCCCGAACAGAGTGAGGGCGAGCGAAAAGAGAGAAATACAAGATAGAACTAAGTTCCATTATCTTCTATATATGATTTAAAGCTACTATTGTTCTCCATTTGTTTCCATATTGCATCTATTTTCAATAAATAGTAAAAGAAGCTAGTATCTGAATATTTTTATGCCAACTTTATCGTAGATCTTTTTTAGGTCTTCTGGGTCCTGAAAATCATAGTGACTTAGATCCACATCTCTGTTTATTGAATGTCCCATTAGCATCTTCTTTACACTTGTCGGACCACCTAGTCTGTCCCACTCTTGACTGAAGAACTTTCTCATGTGCTTAATTCTCAGATCTCCTATTTGGGGATAAGTTGTAAACATCCTCTTTAAGCTATCAAAGGAGAAAAGATTGCAATCTCCTTTATACACTTTGAGATATTCCTTTAAAGCCTTTTTTGCCTCTTGATTGAAGAAAGTAACCCTTTCCTCATAGTCCTTAACACTCTTGTCTGAACCAGCAGTTTTGCCAAAGCTAATGTAGATTATCCTCTCTTTAATGTTTAGATCCTCGAGGGTCAGTGAATAAAGCTCTTCAGCCCTTATTCCTGAGGTTGCAGCAATTGTAAACATTGCTATTGCCCTTAATTTTCTTTCCTCATTTTTCTCATATTTTCTGATGTTCTCGATTATCTTTTGAACCATCTGTCTTTTTATGACAATCTTTCTCCTTTTAGGAGTCTTTGGTAGCTTTATTTTTGAAGCAAAAGGAGCATCCACGCTTATCAGTAATCTCCTAACATCCAATACGTATTTGTAATATCCTGAAAAACTGTGTTTAAGCTTCATTTTTTCTAGAAAACTGACAACATCTTCAAAATTACATTCATAGTTGATTGCTGTTGCAAATTTTTCTAATCTCCTTCTAACAGAGTCTATGTATCTTTTTTCTCGATTGGCTGTCCTCAAAGAAAGAATTATATCATTTATATCATTTTCACTAAATCTTATTTTATTCAGGCTACTTTCTATGTTTTCTCGGTTATTCAAGCTTATTTCTTGAAAATCTCCTGAAATTGACTTGTAATCACCAGGTCGCGGGTTCGAATCCCGCCGGCGGCTTATTTTTAATAAAATTACAACTACACCCCATTTTACACCCCAAACTCTGCCAACATCCTGTGATATTCCTCAACCTCCATAAGGTTTCCAAAAGCCCACACGACCGCTTCACTCAGAGCAGGGTGTATATGCATCGCTTCCAGCATTACCGAAACACTTGCTTTAGCAACCATGAGGTTCACAATTTCTTGTATCATGACTGAAGCATACTTTCCAGCGATATGGGCTCCCAAAATCTTCCCTGCCCTGCTGACAATAACCTTCACAAACCCCTTTGCATTCATGGCCAGCCCCTTACCTGTCGTCTCATACTTCTCATAGCCAATCAGCACGTTATCCTTCCCGTATCTTTCTATTGCCTCCGCCTCTTTCAGCCCAACGCTAGCAATTTCAGGCTGTGTGAAAGCTGCATGGGGAACTACATCGTAATTCATCATTCTTCTCCTACCCATAACAGCGTTTTCGAAAACAACTCTCGCTTCATGATTTGCCGCGTGCTTGAACATGTACTTTCCAATTGCGTCACCCAGTGCATAAACTCCTGGCATTGATGTCTCGAGATACTCATTAACGACGATCCAGCCTCTTGAGTCTGTTTTTATTCCACCATTTTCCGGTTTTAGAATGTCTGAGTTAGGCGCCCTCCCTGCTGCAACCAGTACTTCTTCAGACTCTATTTCCTTTTTATTGCCTTCTGAATCTACTGCTACCACTTTTTTCAGACCATTCTCCTTTTTCACCTCAATAACCTTATAGGAAGTATAGATTTCGGCAATTCTCCCAAGCTCCTCCTGAACTGCCCACGATAGCTCAGGTTCTTCATTGTAAAGTATTCTCGGAAACATCTCGATTATCTTCACGTCACAGCCCAGTCTAGCGAAGAAATTTCCATATTCAACAGCGATATACCCGCCTCCTATAATGGCCAAGCTTTCCGGCATTTCCTCCAGTTCGAGAAGGGTGTCACTTGTGATGAAGCCAACCTGACTCAAACCCTTAATATTTGGAATCAGGGGCTTTGAGCCTGATCCGATGAAGATTTTCTCGGCCTTGATTCTTTCATTTCCGACTTTAAGCTCGTAAGGAGCTGTAAATGTGGCCACATCTCTGTAGTAATCAATGTTCGGGTGCTCTTTCAATGCCTTCTCTATCTCTTCCACATCTTCATCCACAATCTTTCTCATTCTTTCCATAATTTTTCTGAAGTCCACACCCCTGACCTCTACATGGACTCCAAGCTCCTTCGCTTTCTCGATGTCCGAAATAAGTTCTGCTGGATAAACGAGTATTTTAGAGGGTATACACCCCTTGGTTAAGCAGATTCCGCCTGGTCTGTCCTTATCAATAACCGCCACCTTCGCATCTGGATTAAACTGGATGAAGCCATTTACAACGCTCATAACAGAACCAGTACCAATTGCTATTGCATCATAATATTTCATGAAATACTCTCCACTTTTATTTGTTATAAGCTTTAGTCCTAAAACATGCAGTTCAGGAAAAATTTAAAGGTTAACGATCAATCACTTATATGGTAAATAGGAGAGAATTCCTCAGACATTCTGCAGCTTTCATGTCTTTCATTCTCTCAGGTTGCATCTATCCGAAAGAAAGGTATTCTGAAGGTAAAAAGAAAATTGAAAGAGCGGAGGAGAAAAAACCCATGACTCGATCCGTAAAATCTCCTGTTTATGTGATAAAAACTCAGGACAGAAGAGTGGGAATAAAGGAGCTACTTGAGAATTTTGATGTTGACAAACTTGGCAGTAAAAAAGTGGCCATTAAGGCCAACTACAACAGTGCCGATCCATTTCCAGCCTCAACCCACATCGATACCCTTGTCTCAATTGTAGATACCCTGAAAGAACAGAATGCTGACATAATCCTAGCTGAAAGGAGCGGGATGGGAGACACGAGAAGGGTGCTGGAGAAGATGGGTGTGCTGAAACTTGCTGCCGAAAAAAGTTTTGATGTGGTTGTTCTTGACGAGGTGAGAGAGGGGTGGATCAGGGAGAATCCTGAAAATAGCCACTGGAAAAGGGGTTATCTCTTCCCAAAGGTTTTCAGGGAGGTCGATGCAATTGTACAAACCTGCTGCCTGAAAACCCACAGGTTTGGTGGGCATTTCACACTATCTCTGAAAAACAGCGTTGGTATGGTGGCAAAGTTCGACCCTGTGGATGGTTACAACTACATGGCCGAGCTTCACACTTCAAGGCACATGAGAAAGATGATAGCGGAAATCAACACATCCTACCAGCCAGAATTCGTTATTCTGGATGCAATTCAGGGCTTTTCCAAAGGCGGGCCTGAAACAGGAACACTGATACAGCCAGGCATAATCATGGCCAGCAGCGACAGAGTTGCCATAGACGCTGCCGGTGTTGCAGTTTTAAGGATATACGGAACCACTAGAGAAGTTTCAGAGGGTAGCATCTTCCAGCAGGAGCAGATTGCAAGAGCTTCTGAGCTTGGCCTCGGTGCCGGCAGAGCTGAAGAGATAGAAATTATCCCTGTAAACGAGGAGGCCCAAGATATATGTGCAAGGATAGAGGAGAAGTTGATGAAGCCCGATGAATTGTGATCCAGCAAGAATAGATTGGGGCAACAAATTGACAAACCAAGCAAACCCAATAATCAAAAACAAACCAAAAAATAAAATCGGAAATGTTAAAACAGCGAAAATATACCACAAAGCATGATTGTTGAGATAAGGGGCAGAAAAATAAACTTCAGAGAAGGTCAAAGAAGCTCTGAGATCAAAAATCTGATCTACATTCACGGTTCAGGTGGAAACGGAGAGATATGGAGATGTCAGCTTGACAGCGTTGGCGGTTACGCCATAGACCTTCCTGGCCACGGTGAAAGCGATGATTTGGAGATAAAAAGCGTGGAAGATTATGCAGATGTGGTTGCTGAAGCTGTTATGGCACTAGGAATTGAAAAAGCAATTTTTGCCGGCCACTCTCTTGGTGGCGCAATTGTCCAGATGCTCTATTTCAGGCATCCTGAGATTGTGGATAAGCTTATACTTGTGGGAACCGGTGCAAGGCTAAGGGTTCATCCAAAGATCCTCAATGGTTTAAAGCAGGAGTTTGAGGCAACGGCAGACATGCTGGTGGAATGGATGTTCTCCAAGAGGTTTGAGAATAAGAAAGTGAGGCAGGAAGTCAGAGAGGAAATCATAAAATGCGGGAGCGAGATTACCCTTAGAGATTTCGTGTGCTGCGATAACTTTGACCTTCTGGAGGACTATAAGGATGGCAGAATAAAGGTAGATGTGCCTGTTCTCCTCTTGGTCGGCACAGATGATATTATGACGCCTCCCAAGTATTCGGAGTTTTTCAGGCAGGTGATACCTCAATCCAAGATGGTTGTGGTAGAAGGAGCGGGGCACATGATTATGGTGGAGAAGCCCAGAGAGGTCAGCGATGCCATTAAGGAGTTCGTAGGGTGATTTCTTTCTTTATCTTTTTAACTTTTAATAGCCCTATTTGATGGTGCTACTTCTTCTCCTGCCCTACACATTCTGCCGAAAACCAGCCCATCTCTGGATATCACAGAAAATTAATAAGGGGCCCCCAGCTACTTGAATCCATGAAGTTTCTTGCCATATCTGACACACACGACAACATTTACGCCATAAGAGATTTGATTGAGGAAGTGAAAGATGAAAAAGTGGATTTTATCGTCCATGCGGGAGATGTAATTTCTCCTTTCGCCATCAGAGAGCTAGAAGGGTTGGAAAAGATAGCAGAGAAAATTTACATCGCCTTCGGCAACAATGATGGAGACAGAGGCAAGCTCATGGAGATTGCCCTTACAAAAGGGTGGATAATCGGAGACATCGTCGGATTCCCTAGTGGATGCGTGTATCACGGCACAAATCCTGACGTTTTACGACTACTCGCCAAGCAATATCAGGTTGTCGTAACGGGGCACACCCACAAGAAAGGTGTGGAAAAAGGTGATGCCACTATCATAAATCCAGGTGAGGTGTGCGGATACCTGAGTGGAGTCAGGAGCTACGCAATAATAGAGGATGAGGATGTGAGCATTATTGAGTTTTGAGCTAGTTAGTTTATTATTTATTTTATTTTAATTTTTAACTTCCCCTCCTTCTCAAGCTGCCCAATATAGTGCAAGAAATCTGTTACAGTCATGTTCATGGCCTTAGCAGCCTCACTTATAGTCATGCTGCTATTGACGATAGTCTTTATAGAATTCCCATTGGGTCTTGATTTTTTAAGTTTGAAATGTTGGCAGATCTCAGCCATCCCGCCGCAACTGGAGAAATACTCACAGAAAATACATGACATTTAATCGGATGTGTGGAGAAATTAAAATAAACCTTTTGGTTGGTTGGCAGACAATGAAAGGAAGGATCGTTGTTGCGGTACTAACCCTCATCGCAATCATCTTTACAGTTTCTTACGCTTATTTCTATACCGATAGCTATGAGGCACAGGCCAACCAAGTTTTTAAAGATGTCCTGAGAGAGTTTGAAAAAATCAGAGGTTACAATATCTCCGATATCCAGCTCAAAATCGTCACAAAAGACTGGGTTATCCAGCAGTGGGGTGGCCGGAGCTACGATGAAGAGGCTTTAAAGGATGAAGAGATATTTTACAAAGCCCTCATGCTAACCTCCTCAAATTTCAGCGTTGAAAGGCAGAAAGATGAAGAAGTGGGCCTTTTCATGGCCTTTGCGTGGGAAGGAGACATATATGTGGTAAAGGAGAACTTTGATCCGGGCAGCGATTCTGCGAAAGAGACCCTTGCCCACGAGTTCGAACACATTGTGCAGGAAAGGTATTTCAACCTAACTTCCGATGGGAGTTACGATAGCGATAAGGCCATTGCTGCTATAATTGAGGGAGATGCTGTTGTTGCAGGATGGGTTTACGCCGGTAAAAATCTAAGTGCCGAGATGAAAACTGAGGTTGATGAGGAAATTAATGAGAACAACAGCCTGACCACGCTTTTCTTGTTCCCTTATCACTACGGAAGCACCTTTTTGGCCCGCTTTTACCTTGATGGTGGATTTGAGAAGGTGGATGAAGTTCTTACAACCCCGCCTGCAACCACAGAGCAGATAATCCATGTAGAAAAATACCTCAGAAGCGAAACGTTTAGGGATTTTGGAGGATATAACCCTGGTGAATCAAATCCAGAAAGCTGGAGAGTCGTAAAGGACACCAGAATGGGCGAATACTTCCTTTATATCTTCCTCGCAACTCACGTTTTTGACAGTGCAGCCTTCAATGCTGCATCAGGCTGGGATGGAGATAGGCTTACCATCTACCGGAGCGGCGATGACTTTAAGTGGAGATGGAAGATTGGTTTTGATACTGTTAATGACGCAAATGAGTTCTACATCGCAATGGCACTCATGCTGAACAAGCTGGGAAATAAAACTTCAGAATCGAGTTGGGAGATTGCTGAGCCGTATGTTAAGCAGGAAATAATGGTGGAAATTAATGGAGATGTTGTAACACTTTATGGCGAATCCGTTTAGCTGAGGTTTAGCTGAGGTGAAAAAATGTGGAGCATACTCAAAGCCCTTCGTGAAAATCCTGAAATCCTGATAAAATCTCAGGAGAGAAGAGGAGAGAGCGTTGAAGTAGTTGAAAAAGCAATCGAACTTGACAAGATCTGGAGAACAAAGTTGCATTCTTTAAACAAGCTCAGACATGAGAGAAACAAGCTTTCGAGGGACGTCAAGAACGCCCCACCCCACAAAAAAAGGGAACTGATTGAACAGGCGAAAAAGCTGTCTGAAGAGGTTAAGAGAAGTGAAGAGGAGTTGAAGAAAATTGAGGAAGAGCTGAACTCAATTTTGATGTCGATACCAAACATAATCCACGACAGCGTTCCCATTGGCAGAGATGACAGCGAAAATGTCCCCATCAAATTCTGGGGAAAGGCGAGAGTGTACACGGAGCACGTAGATGCCTTCATCCAGCAGACGAGCGGCAAAGCAGATTATGAGATTATAGAGTGGCTTCCCTCAGGCCATGCAGATGCAGTGGAAAATTTCGGCTGGGCAGACATAGCAAGGGCTGCGAAGGTTGCAGGAAGCAGATTCTTCTACCTGCTTGACGACCTAGTATGGCTGGATTTGGCCCTTATGATGTATTCCATGGATTTTCTGTCCAAAGAAGGATTCACAATGGTCAACCCACCCTATATGATGAATTCGAAGGCTTATTCAGGTGTCACGGCATTCAGCGACTTTGAAGAGGTACTTTACAAGCTGGAAGATGAAGATCTCTACCTGATTGCAACTTCTGAGCATCCAATTGCAGCAATGCACATGAACGAAACGCTGGCTGAGGATGAGCTTCCTCTGCTCTACGCAGGCGTTTCGCCATGCTTCAGAAAGGAAGCCGGAGCACATGGGAAAGACACCAAGGGCATTTTCAGAGTACATCAATTCCACAAAGTGGAGCAGTTCATCTTTTGCCTGCCCGAGGATAGCTGGGACTGGCATGAGAGGCTGATAGAGAATGTGGAGATGCTCTGGCAGGGGCTTGGGTTGCCTTACAGAATCGTCAACATTTGCACTGGCGATCTCGGTATAGTGGCTGCTAAGAAATATGATCTGGAAGTATGGATGCCAGCTCAAGGCAGATACAGGGAGATGGTTTCCTGCAGCAACTGCACCGACTGGCAGAGCTACAGGCTGGATATTCGATTTGCCGAAGAGAGAGGTAAGCCATCAAAGGGTTTCGTCCACACTCTTAACTCCACAGCCATAGCAACAACGAGGGCTATAACAGCCATAATAGAGAACAATCAGCTTCCCGATGGAAGAGTTGAAATTCCCAAGGTGTTGAGGAAATATCTTGAGCCGATTGAGGTGGCGCCGAAGGAGTACATTGAGCCCAGAGAGCGGAGGTAAAATATTCTCCCATTTTCTCTATTTTCTCTCTGAAAATCTGAGAGACGGGTGGATGAGAGGGTACAGAATTGGTTTAGGTGGGCCCGATAAGATTTTGAGATAATCCAAGGAGTAAAGAGCGAAATTCAGAATTTAAAAAGGCAAAAACAAGTTAAACAAACAGATTACCACTCCTCGATCTCCAGACCCTTTATCCGGCCAAAGTGTTTGACATTCTTGGTCACAATCCTTTCATTGTGTGCCAACGCTATGCTGGCGATTAACGCATCCATTTCGCCCACCAGCTCACCCTTTCTTTCAAGTTCAGATGTGATCTGGCCATATATGTCAGAGGCTGTTATGTTGAACTCAAGTAAATCCAGCCTGCTTAGAAGTCCTCTAACTTTCTTTAAGTTTTCATCTATATGTTTGGATATATAAGCGCCTTTAAACAGCTCGGCAGCGTTTATGGGCGTGGTTGTAAGCCTTTCTCCCCTTTCAACAAGTTTTCTCAACTTCGCAATGGCTCTTTGATCTTTCCGTATAACTCCCACAAGAAAGTCAGTCTCCAGACAGACCATTCAATCACCTTTCGGATAACACAGTTTAACCTAAGAGTTAGAATTCTACCCTTCTACCTTTTACTAGTTCTCTCGCCCTATATACTTCCTCAATTTTATCAGCCAGTTCTTCTGAGAAATCTGTAGATTCCACATATTCCAAAAGGTCTGCACTCCTTGTTATTCTCAAGATGACGTCGCTAAACGACTCTCCTTTTCTCTTTAACCTCTTAAGAGAGTTGTATGCCTCCTCAGATATCGTTAAGGTTTTGTGTGCCATAAAGTTTAGTGTATTTAAGTGTATTTAAAAGTCTCGATTAAATTCAGCAAATCAGTAGAGAGATAAACACGTGAACAAGGACCGGTAAGGCTCATGATGAAATATTCCCCTAGGTCAAGAAAATTTTAGCAACACTTAATAACTTCACCCAGTTACATCTTTTTGGTGATTAAAAATGGACGTTATCGAAATTCTCGATAAAGGCAAAGCAGAGTTTCATTTCGTCCATCCAGACGATTTCAGAGAGTATGTGAGAGATAAGAAGAAGAGAGATTGGGAAGACAAGCTGATGGAAGAGAGGGAAGCTGTGAAGAAGTTTGTTGACGATGGTGATTATCTGGCCTATGATTTCTCGAGTCTCACAAGAGGCCCGCAAAGCCTGATCAGAGAGATTATAAGGCAAAGAAAAAAGAGGCTCTGGATCTGTGCAAAGTTCACCCTGCTCGAGAGTGTTTTGCTGGCTGGAGCAGGATGTGTTGAAAAGATTGACGTGGGATTTCTGGGATTTGGTCCCTACATTGCCAGCAAGGTGGAGAGAGGCGAGGTTAAGGTTTACGACTGGAGTAACGGCAGCATAACCTACAGACTTGTAGCGGGAGCCATGGGAATTCCATTCATCCCCGCAAGAGACTTGCTGGGGACTGACACCATAAAGCATTCCGGAGCGATAGTTGCAAAAGATCCCTTCAGTGGCATTCCTGTTGCCTTACTCCCTGCTCTGAATCCGGATGTTGCTGTAATCCATGTCCAGGAAGCTGACGTTTACGGTAATGCCAGAGTTTATGGTCCTACAGTAGCAACGCTAGAAACAGCCATGGCGTCCAAGAAGGTCATAATCTCCGCTGAGAGGATAGTGGAGACAATAGAATTCAGAAAAGATCCCAACATGACCTTAATCCCGTATTATCTTGTTGATGCTGTCGTTCACGCACCCTTCGGAGCATATCCTGGAGGGACTCAGGGCTACTACGAAATGGATGCCGAGCACTACTTGAAGCTCTCCTCCATTGCAACTGAGGAAGACATGCAGAAGTATCTGGAGGAGTACATTTATGATGTAGACAGCCACGAGGAGTTTCTGGAAAAGAAAGTTGGCATGGCTAGGCTGAAGGAGCTTGTCAGGAAAGCGGAAATACTTGAGGGGTTCAGGTAAACTGTAGGGGTGGTGAAAATGGCCGTTGTTGAATTCACAGATACCGAATTCATGATTTGTAATGCTGCTAGGCTCCTTGAGGATAACAAAACCATATTCGTTGGCTGGGGCATCCCGCAGGTAGTTGCCATACTGGCCGAGAAGCTTTACTCACCTAATATAACTCAGGTTTTCGAGTTTGGAGCCATAGGGCCTCAGAGCAGAACTCCTTTCCTGCGAGGCACCATGGGCGGACCGCAAAACACCTACCGAAGCCTCCAGTGGTGCAGCATGAATCTTGCTTTTAGCTACGCTGCTTCAGGCTACATTGACTACGGTGTACTTGGAGCAGCTCAGATAGACCGCTATGGCAACATAAACTCCACAATGATTGGTGACGACTACGAGAGGCCAAAGAAGAGATTTCCCGGCAGCGGAGGCGGAAATGAAGTGGCGAGTTACTGCTGGAAGACCATAATTGTCATGTCCCATGAGAAGCGAAGATTCGTTGAGAGATGCGACTTCATAACCTCTCCCGGCCACGTGATTGACGGGAAGAGCAGGGAAGAACTTGGCTTGCCCAGAGGGACAGGGCCTTACAGGGTAATAACCTCTATGGGGATGTTTGACTTCGATGAGGAGGCCAAGCAGATGCGCCTGATTGGCGTGCTGAGAGGGTTGAAAGTGGAAGATGTGGTTTCAGAAATGACATTCAAACCGCTGATTGCCGATGAAGTTATCGAGCTTGACCCTCCAACTGCGGAGGAGCTTAAGCTACTGAGGGAGGAAATCGATCCCTATGGCCTCATCATAAGCAAGGGAAAGAAGTTCAGGGTTGAAGTTTAACAACAGTTTATAAAGGTCTAATAACCATAACCAATATCATTATTTTTCATGATTTTTAATAATCATTGAATAAGATAAACCTTTTGATAATGATTTAAAAAGAAAATTTTAAATAGTTACTGGCCTACGAGGCTCAAAAGAGGTGGTTTTGATGACCAGAGTGGCTGTTGTAGGAGCCGGTTATTCAGGTTTTAACTCCAATACACCAGACCTCAGCTGGAAAGAGCTGATGTACGAAGCTGCTGTCAGAGCTTACGAGGATGCAGGGGTTGATCCGAGAAAAGACGTTGATGCCTTTGTCACATGCGCTGAAGACTTCTGGGAGGGCTTTGCCATCTTCGACGAATTCGTGCCCGACCAGCTTGGAGCTGTGCTGAAGCCCACTTTCACCGTTGATGCGGATTTCCTTTACGGCATCGCAAATGCTGTGATGATCATCAAAAGTGGCCTTGCAGACATAGCAGTGGTGGAAGCCCACAGTAAAGCCAGTGATATCCTGACATTTGGCGAAGTGATAAAATTTGCCTTCGACCCTATATGGCTTCGCCCCATCGGAAAGGCGCATCCCTATTACTTCGCTGCCCTTGAGAAGTCAGCCTACATGACGGCAAGAGGATACAGCGATGATGTCTTTGCGAAAGTTGTGGAGAAGAACAAAGCCAACGGCAGGCTGAACAGCGATGCCCCCTATGCTGGAAAGGTAACTGCTGACGATGTACTCAGAAGCGAAGCAGTATTTTACCCGATTAGAAAGCTTGAAATTGCCCAGAGGGCCGATGGTGCGATTGTATTCGTTCTTGCAAGGGAAGAGATTGCCAGAGAACTCACGGACACGCCCATATGGGTAAGTGGAGTTGGTTGGTGGAGTGAGACCAGTAACTACGACACAATGAGCTTTACCGCCGCTTATGCGAGAAAGAGTGCGGAGATGGCATACAAGATGGCTGGCATAACGAATCCGGCGAGGCAGATTGATGTTGCCGAAGTTGACGACAGATTTGCTTTCAAAGAAGTTCAGCACATCGAAGCCTTGAAGCTTGCAAAGAGCAATGAAATTCCAGAGCTTGTGGAGGGCGGATACTTCGGAAGAGGTGGAGATCTGCCAGTGAATGTCTCTGGAGGCAGTCTGAGCGTTGGTAACCTGCTAGAAGCAACAGGTGGACAGAAAGCTCTGGAAGTTGTCCTTCAGCTTCGCGGAGAGGCTGGCAGGAGACAGGTTGATGCAGAAGTGGGCGTAGCTCAGGCATGGAGGTACATACCGACGGCAAGCGGAGCTGTGGCTGTTTTCAGCAGGTAAAACAGGTGAAGAGGTGATGCTTATGGAGATTGAAAGGATTAAGGGTCTGAATTTCCACAAGAAGCAGGATGTGGCGATTGTTGGTGCTGGCATTACCACTTTCAAGAGGAGATTGAATGAGACTGGAAAAGAACTGAGCTATTATGCCGTTAAACAGGCTCTGGAAGAGGCGGGTTTGGGAATTGAAGACATTGAAATGGTTGTGATGGGTTCCGCTCCTGACGCTTTCGATGGCCTACACATGAAGGGCGAATATCTGCTTGATGGTTCTGGTGGGAGCGACAGACCGTACATGAGAGTCTTCGTTGGAGGTGGTACTGGCGTTTTCGCACCAATTGCAGGATACTGGCATGTTGCAAGTGGTCTGGCTGATGTCTGCCTCGTAGTTTGCGAGGAGAAGATGTCTTCCTGCCACCCGCATCCGCAATCAGCTTTTAAGTACATCTGGGACCCCATTCTTGACCGCCCGCTTCAGCCAAACCTGATATGGATTTTTGCTCTGGAGATGCGCCGCTACATGCATGTGAACAACATCAAGCATGAGGATATAGCCCTTGTCTCAGTCAAAAACAAAGCGAATGCTCTCGACCATCCAGCTGCTCAGCTTGCAGAACGCATAACTGTTGAGGACGTCCTTAACAGCGAGCCCATGGCTCTGCCTGTCAGAAGGCTGGATGTTTCGCCGCCAAGCGATGGTGCTTCAGCCTTAATAATGGTTGCTCCTCACATCGCCAGGCAGCTAACAGATGATCCCGTGTGGGTAGCTGGCGTTGGATGGGCTCTGGACACAACTTGGTGGACCAACAGAGATCTCTACTTCCCACGCTACGTGGCTGAAGCTGCAAGAATGGCTTACAAGATGGCTCATATAACCGAGCCGAGGAAGGAGATTGATGTTGCAGAGCCATACGACCCCTTTGATTACAAGGAATTGCACCACATGGAGGGACTTGGTCTGGCAAGGAAAGGTGAGGCTCCGATTCTCACCAGAGAGGGCGTTACAGCAAGGGATGGTGATCTACCAACCTGCCCGAGCGGTGGGTTGCTTGGAGTCGGCAATCCAATAGCAGCCACAATGGGCGTGAAGGTTGCAGAACTCTACTGGCAGCTCGCCTACAGGGCTGGCAAGAGACAGGTGGCCAAAGAAGTTACGAGAGGCGTTGCTCAGGCATGGGGTGATCTGATGCAGGTTGGCACTGTCGTTGTGCTCTCCAACAAGAGGTGATTAAGATGGCTGTTGGGAAGAAAGATATTAGCTGCCCCCCTTATGTAAAAGGGAGGGAAATTAAGGCTGAAGACATAAAAGAGGGTAAGGTTACCTACTGGGAGCATCATCCCGACATAAGATACTCCTTCACAGCCGGGCAGGCTATCAGCAGATTCCTTAAGGGTCTGAAGGAAGGGAAGCTTCTCGCTACAAAATGCGATCACTGCGGCAGGATAATGTTCCCACCACGCATGTTCTGTGAGCTCTGCTTCAGGCCGGTGGATGAGTGGTGCGAGGTGAAGGATACAGGTGTCGTTGAGACTTTCTCTGTCTCATACATCGATCCAGACGCTAAACCACTGGAAGAGCCAGTCATAGTAGCAGTGATCTCAGTGGATGGAGCCTCACCGAAAATGGGATTCATGCATATCCTAGGCGAGGTTGACCCCGATGATGTTTACATAGGAATGAAGGTAAAGGCAGTCTGGAAGTCTGAAAGCGAAAGAGAAGGGAGCGTTACAGACATTAAGTACTGGAAGCCCTTGGAGGGGTGATGAAGATGGTATTCAACGAGAAAATTGTTGATGCTGGAGAACTCAAGCATATTGAAGGCAAAATAGAACTCTACTGGATTTACACCAGCGGAGAAGCTGGAGACAGGTTCTTCAAAGCTCTGAAGGACGAAGGGAAGTTTTTGGCAGCTAAATGTACATGCTGCGGCAAAACATACTTCCCACCACGCATTTACTGCGAATACGATTTCAGCGAAACTGAATTCGTTGAAATTAGCGGAGAAGGCTGTGTAAGAGCCTTTGCCGTGGCAACCCTCGATAACAACGAAGAGTCCCTTAAGAATCCCGAGATCTACGCAATAATCGACATGGATGGCACGGATGGTTGTATAATCCACCTGCTAGGAGAAATGGATGCTGAAGACATACGTGTGGGCATGAAAGTAAAACCCGTTCTGAAGTCCAAAGAAGAGAGGGAGGGCAGGATAACCGACATACTCTACTTCAAACCTGTTTAATTTTTTTAAAAAATTATTATCATAGCTAATTGTGGATTATGACATTGAGTTTTAAAACCGAATAGGAGGTGTAAAAAATGGATTTCAGGCTGACGGATGAGCAGAGGATGATTGCGGATGCGGCTAAGGATATAGCTAAGGACTTCCCGCCGGAGTACTGGAGGGGGAAGGATGAGCGTGGCGAATTTGCAGAGGAGTTCTGGAAGGCGATAAGCGATGCAGGATTTGTTGGTATAGTAATTCCTGAGGAGTACGGTGGGGCAGGAATGGGGATGACTGAGCTGCTGATAGCGATGGAGGAACTTGCAGCCAACGGTTGTGGAATGGCGGGAGTCTGGTATCTAGTTCTAACGGAAGTATTCGGGGCTTTGTCCATCGTGAGGCACGGCACAGAGGAGCAGAAGGAGAAGTACCTGCCAGAAATAGCAAAGGGTAAGCTGGAGTTCTGCATGGCTCTGACTGAACCTGATGCCGGAACCAACACGCTGAACACCAGAACGACAGCCAGAAAAGAGGGAGATGAGTGGGTAATAAATGGAAACAAGATATTCATTAGCGGTGCTGATAGAGCGAAAGGAATGCTCATAATAGCCCGGACGACTCCCAGAGAAAAAGCACCAAAGAAGACTCACGGCATAAGCCTTTTCCTAGCTGATCTCCCGAATCCAGCAGTAAAGGTAAATCCGATACCTAAACACGGGATAAACTACTCGAAGACGTGTGAAGTAAGCTTCAACAATCTCAGACTGCCCGAGGATGCTCTCATGCCACCCCAAGATGAAGGATGGTACATGATACTGGACACCCTCAACCCGGAGAGGATGAGTTTCACAGCTGCGGCCGTAGGAATTTCAAGGCTTGCCATAAGCAAGGCTGTTGAATACTCAAAGCAGAGAAAGGTGTTCAATGATGAGCCCATCGGCAGCTATCAGGCTCTACAATTCCCGCTGGCTGAGGCTTACGCAACCCTCGAAACTGCCAAGCTCATGAACTTCAAGGCTGCATGGCTTTTCGACAACAACGCCAGCTACAGAGAAGTTGGAGAAGCTGCCAACATGGCGAAGGTCGTGGCAGTTGAAGCAGGTATAAAAGCTGTTTACTGGGCAATGCAGACCTTCGGCGGTTATGGCTACACCCGAGAGTACGATGTGGAGAGATGGTGGAGAGAGATCAACCTGATAAGACTCGCTCCAGTAACGCAGCAGATGGCTCTGGCATACATAGGTGAGCACATTCTGGGAATGCCAAAAAGCTACAGAGCCTGAGATAAAGAGACTGATAAAAAATTCTGGATTTTAATTATTTACTCTAATTCAAAAATTTCTTCATTTTTCAAGTCCTGAACTTTGAATACTGCAACCGTTTCATCGTGGAGGGTCAGATAGTACAGAATAACCAGACCGATTATAGTGCCGATAGGAAAACTTAGCAGGCTTAAAACTCCCAGCACAATGCCCGCTGTTCTTGCCCACTTGTACATCTCCCAAGTACCGTAAGCAACAACTAAATCCAGAAGCCCAAAGAATGCAATAACGCCGCCAACAACTGTTGCGGCCATGAACGGTTTCATTCCGGGTATCGTAGCACCCATTAAAAGCATTGCTGCTCCTGCAAGCAGGTTAAGCAGCCCTGAAATGCCGAAAAGTGTGGTTACAACAGTAATGCCGGTTGGTCTCTTCATCCCATTCACCTTGACATGAAAGAGAATATTCTAATATTAAAGCTTATCGAAAACCTCATTATCTATGAATTCTTTGCCCACTCATGCATCCATTACTCGAGAAAAAAGGTTTCATCATTGATGTTGACGGTGTGATTGGTAGAGGCAAAAAGCCAATCAAAGAGGGTGTCGAAGGAGTCAAAAAGCTGATGGAGATTGGGAAGAAGATTATTTTCGTGTCAAACAATTCTACCAGAAGCAGAAGGATAATGCTCCAGCGATTCAGAGATTATGGACTGAAAATGAATGAAGATCAGCTTTTAATTGCCACTTATGCTACAGCCAAATTCATCGCCCGGGAGAAGCCAAATGCCAAGGTGTACACCACAGGAGAGGAAGGTTTGCGGGAAGAACTGAGGCTGGCCGGGCTGGAGATAGTTGATTACAGGGATGCAGAATATCTGGTAGTTGGTTCCAACAGAGGCATAAACTTTCAGATAATGACAGAGGCTCTCAGGCTGTGCCTTGAAGAGGATGTCAGATACATTGCCACAAATCCCGATAAGACATTTCCGGCTGAAGATGGCCCAATACCAGGTACAGGAATGATAATAGGTGCCCTTTACTGGATGACAGGTAGAATGCCGGATATAATAGTCGGCAAACCCTCAAAAGTTATCATGGAAGAAGCTTTACGAATTCTTAACCTAAAAGCTGAAGATGTGGCAGTTATCGGAGACCAGATTGATGTAGATGTAGCTGCTGGCAAGACTATTGGAGCCGCGACGGTATTGGTGTTATCAGGCGTGACCACTAGAGAGAACCTTGATGAAATGATACAGAAGTTTGGAAAACCAGATTACGTGCTGGAACATCTTGGTGAACTTGTAGAGGGGCAGTAATGGAGTGGTAGTGGAGCAGAATCCCTCTGAGGCCACACTAGGGCGTTACACTTTCTACACTGGGTGAGGAAGGTGTGAAGCTGTCTGTGAACAGTTAGAATTGCACTTGAACCTCATGATGCACCTTCATCCAAACACCTCTTGATTAAAGATTCTGAGCTCCCCTTATCATTTCCTTCATAATTCCTGGCATTTCAACCTCCTCAGCAAGCTTTGCCTCCTCAGGCAGCTCAACCACTATTTCATCAAATTTCAGGAAATCCACAGTAGTTTTTGTGATCATCCTCCTGACTTCTCTTTCCCCCGTTTTTTCTAAATAGAATACGTGAGTTGCATTGATAAGAATTACGTACTTTGCTGGAAGCTTAGTAGCTTTGTCAATCCAGATTTCAATGGATGTGTTCCCATGGCTTTCGATTCTGATTCCTTTTTTCTCCTTTATTCTTTCAGTTGAATTCTCTGCTCTGTAAATGACATATCCTCCATTTTCACCATTCGCTACAAGCTGGAAGTCGCTCACATTGATTTTCTCCAGTTTAGAGAGCTCATCGTAACTTTGCCAGAAGAATTCGAACTCTTCCTGACTCAACTTAGTTTTCTTCCATCCTTGGTCTTTGAAGTAAATCTCACTATCCAGCAGAAACATCTGCTGTCCCCTCTGTCCCTGCATTTCTGCATGCAGCCTTTTGTTTACTCTATCAACCTCAATAACCCAACCACTTACCCCGGTTGTTGTCAAGTCTGGGCCGGCCATTTCGATGGTTACCTCAGCCCTGTATCCTCTGACGTCCTCAATTTTGACGAGCATTTCTTGGAGATAGTCCTGGCTTTGCTGAATGCATCCGAGTAGAATAGTTGAGAGAGTCATTGCAAGGATTAAACTCACCCTCACATTCATTCTTGCAATTATCCACTCATCATATATATAACAATTCTGACCATGTTTTGAGAATATAATTTTATTTTAATATTCTCAGTTTGGTTTAAACTTGAATTAGTGAAGATATATAGATGAGATTCAAGAAGCCCATCAAACAAGTCAAAAATCAGATGGCTTCCCAGTCCATGCTCCTCATCTTTATGTCCCTCTTTTTCCTCTCCATGAACTTCTGGACTGTTGCATGTTGTGCACCATCAACCAGCATCATTATGGCTTCCCTAGCAGCAGAGACGCTTTCCACATCACCAATAATTGCGACTGTTTTATCGCCTACCGTTACGAAAACGTTGAGAGTCTCCTCAATACTTTTTCTCATCTTTCCTTCCTTGCCAATTATTCTCCCCTTGATCCTCTGGAGGGCTGACGGGCTGACGTAATCTGCAAGATTTATCACTTCCAGAATTATAAAGTCTCCTTCCAGCAGTTTGAAGGCTACTTCTGGACTGAATCCGCTTGCAATTGCCTTGATAACGTCCTGGGCTTTGAGAAAGCCAATAGCATCCTCTCCTCTTTCTATCCTTACAACGCCGGTTCTGCTGTTCACACTGATTTTGCATCCAGTTGCTTCCTCGATTCTCTTCTTAATCTCCCCTTCCTTGCCAATAAGTACTCCCACTCTCTCCTCTGGCACCTTAATCTCTATTGTCTGCAACATTATCACCCCTGATGTAACCAATAATTTCTTCAAAATCCCTCTTCACTCCAAATTTGGAGAAGTACCTCAGCAAATTCCTCACGTCCCTCTCCAGATAACTGTTGGCATACGGGTGGTCTTTGAGGACGCTCTGCCCCATATCAATAAAGTATGGCTCATCTCTGAAAAGCATTATGTTGTATTCGCTTAAATCAGCATGGACAAGTTCTGCTTTCTGATAAAGAACGGCCATATTTTCCACAACCTTCTCAAAAAGTTCCTTAACATCTGTATATTCGGAAAGCGCACTCCCGAAATCTATAAGGGTGGGAGCAGCCTTTTCATCCTCGCCAAGAAACTCCATAATGATTATATTTCGAAAATACGTGAGGGGGCGAGGTACGTTAACCCCTGCCTCATACGCTCGCAGCAAGTTGCGATACTCCTTCTCAACCCAGAGAAAAATCAGATCTTTTCTGGATATCCTGCGCATGTCAAATCGCTTATCACCAAAAAGATAGTCCTCCATTTTGTGAAACTCACTGGTTTCAAACCTGTAAATTTTGATGGCTATTGGAATATCTTCACCCTCATAAAAACCGTCGGCATAGAAGACATTTGCTTCCTTGCCCGTGCTGATAGCACCTCCCATTGCCTTTATAATTCCCTTGGCGGAGAGTTTGTAGAGGGCTTTGAGGGTTCTCAGGTCAAGTACTTCCGCATAAATCTTCCTCTCCTCTGAGTCTTTCTCCTTAATCCTGAGCTTGTCCAGATAAGCATCAATCTGCCTTATGTCCTTCATAATTCTTTGATGTGGAACTATCAGGTTTCAAATCTGAAGAAAACTGATCTAACGATTTCAGAACTTCAGAATTTCAGATACCCTTTAGCATCCAGCCACTCAACCTGGGGGTTGGTGTATCGCCATACAACATCTGCTCTTTCATCCTGGAAGGACCACGGAACGATAATAACTACATCCCCCTCCCTTATCCAGATTTTCTTCCTCATCTTCCCCGGAATCCTTGCAAGTCGCTCCTTCCCATCTTCACATCTTACTTTAATGTGTCCCGCACCCAACATGGATTCCACGATAGCGAACATCTCGCCTTTTTTTCTGTCAGGCAACTTTACCCTGACAACTTCCTCATCTGCCAGACAATCACCCCTCCACGAGTTTTTCTCTTGTATTTTCCAGTATTTTGTTTAAATAATTTGCTACAGCCTTCTTTAAATCAAGCGGGTGGAGATTGCCTGTCAGATAGTCATTTTCAAGCTGAGAGTAGGTTTCATACTCTACATCGCCGCCAAATCTGGCGTCTCTCTCAACAACAACCTTATCAAACCGTGGAAAGACATGATATTTGGCAATCTGCAAAATTGGATTACCTTCCACAACCTTAGCCGGACAGAAAGCCTTCAGAATTTTGTTCTCAACTTCCTCCTTCCCGTCTTTCACGGAGATGTAATTCCCCTTAGAGGAGCTCATTTTCTCTCCATCCAGGCCTACCAGTATTGGGGTGTGAAGGCAGACCGGCGATGGGTAACCGAGCCTTGGCAGGTTCTCTCTGGCCAGCATATGGATTTTCCTCTGATCCATTCCCCCCACAGCCAAATCAACGCCGAGATGAGCGATGTCAAGGGACTGCATAAGTGGGTAAATCATCTGGGAGACCATGGGGTCCTCTTTTCTCCTGCTAACCTCATCCATACTTCTTCTTGCCCTGTTGATGGTGGTAATTCTGGCCATTTTCAGCACATCCAGCACGTATTCCTCGTCCAGCTGGAAATCTCTTCCCAGCACGAATTTTGCTTTACTTTCATCAAGCCCAAGTGCTATAAAGGCACGCTTGTTGTAGTCAGCCACCTCTCTGATCTCCTCAAAACTTCCTTTCTCATTCAGATAAGCGTGAATGTCAGCAAGAAGAACGATAATCTGGAATCCGGCCTTTTGTAAATCCATCAACTTATTGACTGTGAGCATGTGACCGAGATGAATCTCACCACTGGGCTCATACCCAACATAAGCAACGGGCTTCTCTTTTGATTCCAGAAGCTGCCTGAGCTCCTCCTCAGTCACAATTTCCTCGGCATTTCTTTTCACAAGCGCTATTCTCTCTCCAATATCCATGGTTGTAAGGAGTCTACAATTGATTTTTAAAGCTTTGGAACCTAGTTGGAATAGGAAGTGGATTGAAGAAATTGAAGAAGTCAAACTCTGAGGTCTACTCAACTCTAACACAAAATTTTTAATTCCTCAATGATTACTGCAAAAAGAGCGGGGGTTGCCGAGTCAGGAAAAGGCGCGGGATTCAGGGTCCCGTCCCGTAGGGGTCCGAGGGTTCAAATCCCTCCCCCCGCACTAATTTACCGATAAATTATAGATAAGGAAGAGGATTCTGTTATCTGACAACTACCAATCCCAATTAAGCTCAATTCAGCTTGCACCCAAACCCGGGAACTCTGGATAATCAGGCATTGAGCGAAAATGTGCTTCCAGAGCCGCCATCACTGCCAGTACCACATCCTCTCTCCAGTGACGGGCAACCACTTGAACGCCAACCGGCAAACCGGCGCTACCTCTCTCCACAGCCTTTGCCGTGATGTCTGCCATATCTTTACTCACTTTTCTGTCGCTTTCCTCGCCAGGACGCACCCGAGTTGCTGCCACCACTCCTGCTGGTGCACCGATCACGTTGTACATGAGGGTATAGCTCAAAGCTGGAAAGAGGTGTTCACTGCTTCCATGAGTAATGGCCGGAAGTGGAAACGGCGGACAGAGAATAGCATCAAAGCCGCCCTCATCCAGCAGGCTGTGGAAGTGGGCCCGGTATTCAGTGCGTGCTTCTACCAGCTCCCAGTACTTCTCCGTTGACCGTTGACCCATGCATTGAATCATGTGGGCAGTGTAACGCTGACCGCGTGCAGCCATCAGCTTCTGAACAATTGACATTATGAAAGGCGGCGTCGAAAGCCCCTGAAACATCCCTGCAACCTGTGGAATGGGTTTCTCATTCCCAAGCAAACGTTCGTAGTCTTTACCCCCGCCAGATGAGACAGCCCCCAGAAATATCCGCACAGCCTCAGCAGCATCGGGAGGTGTGAACGAATCAACAGTAGCACCCAGATTCTTCATGGCTTCAGCAGCCTCTTTAACTGCACGTCTCAGAGCCGGCGAAGCAGGAAAGTAGCCGTTGTCGGTGTAAAAGCCAATGTGAAGGTCTTCAACGCTTATCTTACTCGGATCAGGCCATGGAACAGGGGGAACAAGATCATGGGTTGCATTCAGAGATGTTTCTGCCAATACTGACATTGCCAGCTGAAGATCAGCAACGGTGCGAGCAATGGGTCCTGGCTGTGGAATGAATACTTCCTGGCCGTACCCCAGCAAACCGGTAGCGAAATCGTCATTTGTGAGTCTGCCAGAAGTGGGCTTCAGGCCATGGAGTCCACAGAAGTGGGCAGGGATGCGAGTACTTCCACCGAAGTCACCGGCCAAACCAAGAACAGAGCCGCCAGCAGCGATAATGGCAGCTTCACCTCCACTGCTCCCACCTGGCGTGCGATCCAGATTCCAAGGGTTATTGGAACGGCCATAAACCCGGTTATAGCTCTCAAAACCTGCCAGGGTCTGGATGATGTTCGTCTTACCCAAAATAATTGCGCCCGCTTCACGAAGCTTCTTCACCAATGGACCTTCGTCGTTGTAGACATTGCCGATTTTGTTTGTTGCTCCAAGAGTTGTCTGTGTCCCAGCAACGCGGTACTGCTCCTTGATTGTCACCGGAACTCCATGCAGCGGGCCAAGCGGTTCACCACTGGATTGTTTTTCGTCCAGTTCCTTCGCCTGAGCCCGAGCTTGGTCGAATAGCGGAATGACCAGTGCGTTGAGCTGCGGGTTCATCTCTTCAACCCTACAAATATGTGCCTCAACAACCTCAACAGCACTCACTTCTCCAGATTTTATTTTATTTACAATCTCAACCGCACCGAGTTTTGTCAATCCTTTTGCAAAACTCACCCTTCCAACTCCAAGTTTTATTTAACTTTATTTTATGTAAATCTTTCGAGGTAATGACTGATTAAATATAATTAAACAAACAACATATAATACAAAATTTAAAAAATTGTATAGATGTTAGCCGCAGTATGTCTGCTTTAATCCACTTACCGTGACTTAAATGTTCTGGCAACCTTAATACGGCAAACCATAGTGTTCCACAGCCATATCCGCAATTCCTAGCTTTTCGAGAATTCTCAACGGCACCTGCATTGAAACCTGAACTATTCCCGGCAATCTACCTATTTCGACAGCTCCCGTGATGGTTACACGGTTCAGAACTTCTTCAAGCTTCATTCCAAAGAGTTTGGCTGCCCTCTCAAAACCTCTGGTGGCAGCTTCATTTATCGTGGGCCCAGAACCGATGATTTGCAAAGGCGCAACTGGCTCGGCCTCAATTCCGTTCTTCCTTGCAAGACTTTCCACTCTCTCCCACTCATCCTTCCTCCATGGCTTTGCAAGGGACGGCAGATCTTCTTCAGGAGGCAGCAAAACTGGGCCTTCAAGTGTTAGCCCTTTCAAAACTGAAACGGTGACAGTAGTTTCGGCAGAAACGTCGGCAGTATGTCCGGCAACCTCCCCATCCCCCTGCATGGCGTGGACATCACCAGCGTAAACACCTCCACCATCCACCTTCACCGGAGCGATCACTATACTGCCCTCTCTGACAGAATCCACGTCCAGATGACCATCTGTTAGGGCTATCTCATACTGTTCCTTCGTTATGGCAAACTTGTGCGGAGCTCCTATGAGAAAGGTTCCGAAGTCTCCCGCATTATGGGAGTCGGGAATGTTCACAGCAGGAATGGTGCCAAGCTGCCCAAGATGAGGGCGAAGGCGAGAAACCATCCCAAGGATGTCGGCTTTCCCGAACACCACCACTGGTACCTGCTTCGAATTTTTCGGTAAAGCTGAAAACTCCCAGGCTTTTTCTGCGATGTTTCTGGCTGCTTTTTCATCAACTGAGATGGCCAGTCCACTGTCAATCACAAGAGTATAGCCATGAACCATTCTGAAAGGAGATGCTGGAGCACCGCACTTCTTGCATTTTATCGCTTCCTGCCCGATTCCTTCAACCTCAAAATCTGGCCACATCTCACCGCAGCCGGGGCACTTCTTTGCTACAAATGGGTCTCCAACAAAGGCTCCTTCTACCGGCTGATCCACTCCAGAGCTTGAAGCCTTCGACAATACTTCCACCTTTTCCACCCTGATGGCAATAGCATCTCCCACCTCTGCACCTTCAACCTCCACCGGCACAGCAACCTCATGCCCGCCTTTAATGTTGGGAGTTATCATTGGCCCCCAGCATCCTGGAGAAGTCACAAAAACGATTTTACCTCCATCTACCACCTTTCCAAGCTTTTTTACATCTGGCCCGATGATGCCGTCGGTCAGCATATCGTTATAGATTACATCTTCTACGTTTTCTGGCATAATTCTAGATCATGATTAAACAATATAAATCATTTGCAGATGGATTGATTTAGCTTAAAAATGTCCTCATTAAGAATAAACATAAAAATAAATAAGTCTGTACAATAAATTAATATAATTTAGATTAGAGAAATGGATTGACAAACTAGCAAGTCTTTAGACTTCACGAAGTTATTTTTGAAAAAATAGGAAGCTTTTCCTCACAATTTAAGAATAAAGCGGACCCGGCGGGATTTGAACCCGCGATCTGCAGCTTAGGAGGCTGCCGCCTTATCCATGCTAGGCTACGGGTCCTTTTGGCATCGGAGTATCTGGCAACTCTAAGGCCACTCATTGTTTATTTAAAACTTGTGTTCAGCCCTGTTTAGTTGTATTAGTTGTATCATTGCACCTATTCTGGCAGCCAGCATGGGTCCATTGATTCATAACCCACAACCTATCGACATCACAGCATCATAAATTTCTTAAGCTTCCCGAAAACCTTCATGGGCTCCACCACCCTCACACTGTAAGCCAGCTGGCCACCCAGAAGAAGAGTTACGGAATCTGCATAAACCAGCAAATCCTCTACCCTCTCATGACTTATCAGGGCGATGCCCACCCCATCCTCCTTCATCTCAACAATCTTCATCAGCATTCTGTCGGCAGCTTCACCGCTCAGACCTTGAAACGGTTCATCGAGCAAGAGATGTGTTGGTTTTGCCGTCAATGCTCTGGCAAAGACAACCATCTGTCTCTCTCCACCGCTCAGCGTGCCCGCTTTTTGCCTCATCAGCCTCCTGAGATCTGGAAAAACCGAAATCACATCCTTAGAAACCTTCCCTGCTATTTTCAAATTCTCTTCAACCGTCAATTTCTCAGCCACCCTCATTCTCTCAGGCGCTAGAACAATGCCTTTTCTGAACCTGAAATGAGCAGGCTTGGATGTCACATCTTCCCCATCATAAAGTACCTTTCCCGAATCGGGTTTTACAAGCCCGGCAAAGACCTTGAAAAGAGTTGACTTTCCACTGCCATTGGGCCCAACAAGCAGGCTGAGTTCCCCTTTCTCAACTTCAAAATTCACATCATCAAGAACTTTTTTGCCGTTATAAACAACTGTAACACCTTCAGCTTTTAGCATGAAGCATCCCACCTCTCATCTCAGCAAAAGTATCTGCAATCTCTCTGAGAATTCTCATCCTGTGGGCAGTAATTATCATTGCATAACCATCTTTTTTGAGCTCTATCACTTTATCCCTCACAGTTAAGGCGTTTTTCATATCAAGAGCAGCAAAAGGCTCATCCAGAAGCAGCACTGCCGGTTCCGTTGAAAGAGCTTTTGCAATCTCAAGAAGCTTGAGCTCTCCCTGGGAAAGTTGTGATGCTTTCCTTTCAGCCAGATGCACTATTCCAAGCTTTCTCAATATATCCTCAGTCCTTTTTTTAGCTTCCTTTTTGGAATATCTCAGCAGACACCCTACCATCACGTTTTCGAATACACTCATTTCCCTGAAAGGTCTGGGAATCTGGAAAGCGTAACAGATACCCTTCTCAACAACTTCTTCCACATCCAGAAAGGTGATATCAGTGTCTCCGAAAACTATTCTTCCACAATCTGGCTTGATGATTCCAGCTATAACTTTCAGCAACGTTGACTTCCCGCTACCGTTTGGGCCGAATATTCCCATCACTTCGCCCTCATCCAGCTCCAGATTCACATCCCTGACTATGATACGGTGATTGATGGACTTTGAGATACTCTTAACCCTGAGCATACAACCTCCTCCCGAATATAGGGAACAGAATAAGAAGGGCTGCGTAGAATACTAAGTGGAACTGAGGAGCCAGTGCGTTAAGGGCTCGAGCCGCGAAGAGAAGTGCAAAGCTAAGAAAAGTCATTCTTGGGGCAGAAAGACCGCCAATTGAAACAATCAGCGGAAATACTGATAGCTCAACAGAGAAAATCTCAGGAGACACGTGGGAGAACTGGAAGGAATAGAGATAACCTGCTGCAACAGCTGTGAGAGTTGAGAGAAGAGAGGCAAAAAACTTCATTCTACTGATTTTGACACCTAAGGCTTTTGCTGCCAGTTCATCATCCCTAACAGCTCCCATTTTGATGCCAAGGCCTGTTCTGGCGAGAAAATCATAGATCATAGCCGTTATAAAGAGTGTAAGGAACGAAAGAAGGTAGATTGTTTTCAGTGGAACATGTGGAAGGAAAAATCCCTCTTCACCTCCAACCATTGTATCTCCATAACCCAAAACAAGCCTAGGTGCGGCAACCCAGAGAAGAATACTTATGACGAAGGTAGCAAAAATGAACTCTTTTTTTCCAAGCTTTAGCGATAAAAGATAGTATAGCAGAAAAATAACCAGTAAAGATACGAGAGCAGGTGTTAAAATCCCAAAACCGAGATTATAAGATATTGCTGCAAGATAAGCAGGAATTCCAAGTGCTGAAGCATGGCCAAGACTCGGTCTTCCAGAGTATCTTTCCAAGAAACCCCATGAGATGGTAAAGATAGAATAGATGGCTGCTAGAGTAAAAAGCCAGGTTACAAAGTAGTTATCCAGCAGGAGGGGGATTGTAAACAGAGTTGCTACAGCGAGAATTGTGGTAACTGCTTGTATGGCCTTCATATACCTCCTCCCACAGCAAAAGCAATTCCCAATATTGCAGAAACGACAAGAACGTTGAGCTGAACCCTCATACCTACTCCACCAAGCTGGGATGCAATCCCATACACAACTATCCCGCTTACAAGGGGTCCCCAGCCCATGGAAGGAAAGATTGCTGAGCTGACAGAGCTTATAGCTCCCAGCAGCGTCACAAAAATCGTGGATATTAACAGTAAAAAGAAAGAGTAAAGTGAGGTATTGACACCGTAGAGTTCGGCAAGCTCTGCATCTTCTTCTATAAACTTAATTTTCAGCCCCTTTGGCGAAAGGTAGAAAAGAGCTAGAATGATTATGAAGGCAACAAAAAGAGCAATCCTGAGCTGCTCCCAGAACAGCAATGGAATATCCGTGGTTACTGTGAGGAAATAAGACGTGCGGTACCACAGTCTTAAAGCTTCCTCAAGAGCTATTCCATAACCAAGGGCAATTATTGTCCTGCCTACTGTCTCTCTCCCAATCTTCTGGGTAAGGATAAAAAGAATGGATGACAGACTAACTGAAGCTACAACGCTCAAAATCAGAGCATAAGTCAGAGGCAGATATTCTTCTAAGGCGAAATACATAGAGTACGCACCCAGAGTATAGAACGAGCCCAAGGACAAGTTAAGATATTTTAGGGTTCTGAACTGGAGGGCTATGACTGAAGAAAAAATAAAAAGATGAGCTACAATGAGCAGTGAATCAATCGGTGAGCCAATGGAGCCAACAGATAAATCAATCAGCCCAGATCACTCCTGAATTCGCGAATTTTTCAGGATATACTACCTTTATGCTGCCAACATACTCACCAATGACTCCCTGTAGCTCATCACTTCCCCAGAGTGCCTGATGATTCTCGTTAAATCTATATATGCCAGCAGCACCCTTGAAGGTGCTTGTTTCAAGGGTTTCAATCAGCCTGTCCCTACCACCTTTCTCCAGAGCCTGAGTAAGAATGAGAATTGCATCGTACGTCAGCAAACCAGCATAGTTGTTCGCTTCCTCCCCATAGGTTTGCCTGTAATCTTCAAAGTATTTCTTAGTAAATTCAGTTTTTTCTGTATCCTCCAGCGCTGCTGCCTGGAATGCCGTGTAATCCGCCTTTATCTTCTCGAGGATTGCTGGCAGTGCCAAAGTACCGCCAACAGAATAAACAACACCTTTTCCACCATTCGCTCTATATTCTTTAACGAAGTTTATTGAGAGTCTCCCTGGGTCGCCGAGGATGAGGATATCATGCCCACCAACAGCAGAAGCTGCCTGTTTCGCCTTCAGCTTTACATCATCCGGATTCACCTTTGGAGTAGTGTAATAAATTTCACCCAGCTTTTCCACATCACTCCTCTTTTCAATTACCTTCAGCATTCCCTGATTGAAGGTTTTGAGGGGGTCGTAGCCCACGAAGTAGTAGTGCTCTGCTCCAGAAATCTTCAGAAATTCAGCAGCAAGGATTCCCCAGTAGGTGGTGTTGTAGGCATTTCTGAAAATGTGGCTGCTTCCCTGCTTGACCATCTCTTCCAGCTGTGGTGTGGATGCGACGCTTGCAATATAAACAATTTCTGCTTCCTCTGCTGCTTTTGCTACCGCTATGGCCTGAGCACTTGAATAAGCCCCCACCACTGCCACTATATCCTGCTGGGCAAGCTGTAAAAAGGCAGAGGTAGCTTCTTCTGGTGTTGAACCTGCATCAGCTATAATTAGTGTGACCTGATAGCTGCCACCTAAGTTCATCTCCTTTACATGCTTCTCTGCCAGCCTAGCAGCGTTTTCCATGGCTACACCGGCACTCTGAAAAACACCGGTTTTGGGAACCAGAACCCCTATCTTAACTTCTTGGGGCTGAGGAGGCTGGGGTTGCTGTTGCTGCTGAACACAGCCTAGCATGAAAATGGCAGTTGCCAGAGCTATGAGCAAAAACATCGATAAAATCAATCGGCCCATATATCGTAGTTGCTCACCAAGAACTTTAATCTTTCTGAAATTTGCATTCAGGATGCGAAGCTGTTGAGAGGTAATTTCAATGGATCAGAACCGAAAACAATACTGAGAAACAGTTAAGTTTCTGATTCCGCTACCCCATTCATGGTACGCTTTGGCCTCCAGTTACCCCATGACCCGATAGACCTAATTCTCGAATCAGCCCTTCTGGCTGAGAAGCTGGGGTTTGATTCAGTTTTTACCCCTGACCATCTAGTAGGGATCGGAATACGGCAGTGGGATGCCTTTGAGGCTTTTACGGTGCTTGGAGCCATATCAAAGCTAACGGAAAGAGTTAAGCTTGGCACATGTGTGAGTGATGTCCTGAGAAAACATCCAGCAGTAATAGCTCAATCAGCCATGACTCTCGATCACCTCAGCGGAGGCAGGGCTATTCTGAGCTTGGGAGCTGGAGAGGGGATGAATCTCATTCCTTACGGAATTCCCACAAACTATCTTGTCTCAAAGCTTGAAGAGGGAACAGAAATCATAAAAAAACTTTTAGGGGGTGGGGAGGTCACACACAACGGCAGGTTTTTCCGTCTGGAAAGGGCATTTATCCGTCCAAAGCCATCAGGCCATATACCTGTCTGGATTGCTGGAAACTCCCCAAAAACCATGCTCCTAACTGCAAAGCTCGGTGACGGATGGGTTCCGACAGCCTCCATGGGCCCTGAGGGTTACAGGGAAAATTTGAGAATGATAAGAGAGCATGCCCGAAAGTCGGGGAGAAGTGGCCAAGAGATAGAGGCAGCACTTTTTGCCTATATCGTGGTGGAAGACAGCTACGAAGAGGCAAGAAAGAGAATTGAGCTGCCGGGAAGGGTGGTTGCACTCCTCTCACCTCTCAGGAGAAAATTTCTGGAAAAGGTTGGAATAGATGAGAATGAGCTGGGCTTTCCCCATCTGATGGATTTCACATTCAATGAAAATAACGTTTCCAAGCTGCTAGATTGGGCGAAGCGAATCCCCTTTGAGATCGTGGAGGATCGTTACATCTTCGGCTCACCAGACGACGTGATTGACAGGCTATCTAAATTTGCCGAAGCTGGAGCCCAGCATTTCGTTTTAACTCCTCTGGTGCAGCATAAATACTATCTGGACACTGTGAGGAGAATTGCAGACAAGGTGATGTCCTATTTCAAGAATAGTGAAGGAGGTTGAGGTCCATCAATAGAGTGTAACAGAGAAGACTCTATGAAAATAATGGGAGTAAAAGGAGATAAAAAAGAAGATAACAAAGGCCTTAAAGGCTTTAAAGATATTTTAGACAAAATTGAAGAGTATTCTAAAAAATTCGGAGCTTCAGCGAGATTTAGAAAAATAAACCTTTGATTTTAACACCCTTCGGAGAAAGCGAAAATGTGCTCATCGCCCTAGTAACGATGTGGGTAGAAGGAATCCCGAAACTCAAAAACTCACTCAAAATCGCTGAAGGACATCTGGGAGAGTTTTCCAAGCGTCTTCCATTTCTTCCTCACGTGGGGTGGAAAGTTTCCTTTCTCCTTCATGTAATCCCTGATGAATTTTCTTGTTCTTTCATCGCTGGCATATCCACTTCCGAAATCCCCAATCTCCTTCTTGAGCTCTTCAATAATTTCATCCCTCTCAACCTTGGCAATGATGGACGCTGCTGCAACAATAACGTATTTTGAATCTGCAGAATGCTCTGCCACGATTTCAACACCGCACAGTTTCTTCAGACCATTGGACAGCCTTTCAGGATTAACATCAAAGCAGTCAATGTAGGCAATATCCGGTTTCAGACTTGATATTATGCTGGCAAATCCTTCAAGAAGGATTTCATTGATGGTCTGCCCCTCCATGAGATGATTCAGCTCCTCGGAGGGAATTACTCTGACTTCCACCTGACAGATCTTCCCTATCTTCTCTGCCAGCTCTTTTCGCCTTGAAGGAGACAGTCTTTTTGAGTCCCTGATTCCCAACTCTTTCAGCTTTTCAATCTTATCTTCTTCACAGCAAACCCCTGCAATAACAAGAGGACCTATAACCGGGCCCTTTCCAGCTTCATCAACACCACAGATTCTCATACACTTGACCTTTCCGTTACTTAGGTTTTAACCTAGTTTAAACTTCAACCCAAACCTTCAATCTAAATTCCCATCCCAAGCTTCCCCATCTTGCCCATTTTCAGCTTGCCCAGCTTCCCTTTCCTCATCCTCTTCATAAGAGCTTTCATTGTATCATAATACTTCAGGAGCTCCTTGACTTCTTGAGGAGAAGTGCCGCTTCCTATCGCTATCCTTCTTATTCGGGATGAGTCTATAATCTTGGGATTCAGGAGCTCTTCTTCCGTCATTGAATCCATAATGACCCTGAACTTCTTCATCTTTTCCTGAGTCATCTCCATTGCATCCTCATCCACCTTCAGCCCGAAGCCGAAGGGAAGCATTTCCAGTATCTTACTTATGGGGCCCATCTTCCCCATGGCATCAATTTGCTTGTAGAGGTCTTTCAGGGTGAATGTACCCTTCAAAAACACCTCAGGGTCAAGATCTTCCTGACTTGCAATCCTCTCCACCTTTTCAAGCAAAGCTTTGATGTCACCCATTCCTAGAAGGCGGGAAATAAAACCTGCCGGATCGAAGCGTTCAAAGTCTTCTATTTTCTCACCGCTTCCGATGAAGGCAATGGGGATTCCGATCTCTCTTGCGGCGCTTAAAGCACCACCACCTTTAGCAGTCCCGTCGAATTTGGTCACAATTATCCCATCAATCCCTATAGCATCGTGGAAAGCCTTAGCCTGCTTTGCAGCCAGCTGCCCGATGGCAGCGTCAAGAACAAGAAGCTTGTAATCGGGCTTTGCAACCTCTGCAACCTCTATCATCTCTTGAATAAGGTCATCTTCCAGAGCATGCCTGCCTGCCGTATCTATTATCACCATGTCGTATTTGCCGTCCAGCTCTTCCATGGCCTTTTTTACAATTTTGACTGCATTTTTCTCCCCCTTAATCCCGAAGAACCCGATTCCTGCCTGCTCAGCAAGCTGCTCGAGCTGCTCGTAAGCAGCTGGTCTCCATGTGTCTGCTGCCACAACAGCGGTTTTCATACCCTTGTCCTTGAAATACTTGGCAATTTTTGCAGCAGTCGTGGTCTTCCCGCTTCCTTGCAAACCCACAAGCATTATTCTGGCCTTCTTTAAAGGAATCTCAAGACCTTCACCGATTCCTCTCAATAGCTCTTCGTAAACTATCCTGATGACGTGCTCTCTGGCGTTTAAGGATGGTAATACGTCCTCACTCAGAGCCCTCTTCTTTATGGCATCGCTGATTTCCTTAACCTGTCTGACGTTTACATCCGCCCTTATTAGGGCCCTTTGAATATCTCTGACAATTTCCTCCACAAGCGCCTTATCAACTGTTGTTGAACGGGTTATCTTTCTGATGACATCTTTGAGAGCATTTAGAGACATTAAAGCCATGTCTGAGGTGAAGAATATAAGGTTTAGGGATGGTCTAGCAGGATCTATCAGGGTTAGCACCACAAATTTAGCAAGGTGCTCAGGGCAGGTTTATGAACACATTCAGCCCAGTGCACCTCACCAAGTCAAGAAGGCAAAAGATTTTAAATGCGCATTTTCAAGGCTTAGACAGATGATCGAAAGCTGGGAAGAGTACAGAATTATCAACGATGAGCTTGAAAAGCTGGTAGAATCTAGCAATACGATACCAAAGGTAAAAAAGGCTCTCAGATACATAATAGGGGCAGGAGGAAAAAGAACTCGCCCAATCATAGTTCTGCTCTCTGGCAGGATTTCCGGTGGGGAATATGAGGATGTCATGAATGCTGCACTTGCTGTTGAACTCATCCACACTGCAAGCCTTGCACACGATGATGTTATAGACAGAGGAGTCGTCAGGAGGAACGTTGAAACCCTTCACGTTAAATACGACACCAGTCTCGCAATTCTCTTGGGTGACTGGCTAATTTCGAAATCCGTTGAGCTCACCTCGGTTTACGGAGAGGAGATAATAGCAGAATTCGCCAGAGTCGGTATGATGATGAGCGAAGGCGAAGTGATGGACATAGACAGCAAGAACATGCATTTCGGAGAGAAAGATTACTTTAAATGTATTCAGATGAAGACTGCATCACTTTTCGGATATTCTGCAAAAAATGCAGCCAAGATTGTTTGTGAGGATCAGAGGGCATCGGAGACGCTTTTTGAATACGGAAACAACCTCGGTCTGGCATATCAGCTTGTTGACGATCTGCTAGAATTCCTAGAGATGTTTGAGGACAAAAGAAGCGAGCTGGAATCCCGCACACTGCCTCTGATCTACGAAGAGAAATACGGTTTTGATGAAGCAGTGTTGAGAGTTCTTGACCTGATAAAAGACCATGCAGAGCGCAGCAGAAATGCTTTGGATTATTTCGAAGATTGCGAGGCAAAGCAAAAGCTGCTGAAAATGGTAGATTTCATGACTGATGATCTACTCAAGAGCTACGTGAGTAAAAACAGGGAAATTTTAAGGCTTCTTGAGTCTTTTTAGCTTATATCTTCTTCAGCTTTTTATCCAGAAGTTTTTCAGAGTTCCTGAGCACATCATCTACCTTCTCAACCCCTGCACCCCTGAGAACTTTCTCCGCGAAACGCCTGGTGACAAAATCCCCCGGAGAATGAGCATCCGTGTTTATGACGAGTCTGAATCCATAGGTGGAAGAAAGCTTTGCCACAAGACCATTTGTCAGGCTGTGCCCCCTTCGAGTTGTTATCTCAACGTATATCCCGTTCTCAGCAGCGAGCTCAGCTGTTGATTTATCAAGAATTCCCGGATGAGCTAAGATGTCTACCTCCTCGTTAACCGCAGCAAAATTCGTTCCCGCTGCTACAGGTTCAACGACGGTTTCACCGTGTACAACAATCAGCTCAGCACCTTCAGCAAGGGCAAGTTCAACTGCCCTACCTATTAGCTTTGGAGGCACATGAGTTATCTCAACTCCCAGCAAAACGGGTATTTCGTAATCATCTCTGAGATCCTGCATTCTTCTCAGGCAAGACATGATGTGAGGTATCACAGCAAAGTCGGCATGGTCAGTTATCGCAACTCCCCTATTTTCCAGCTCAGAAACCCTTCTGATTATCTCTGAAGGTATGAGTTCCCCATCACTCAAAACCGAGTGAACGTGGAGATCGATCATACAAAAGGGTTAAATAGCTTCGTCTAAAAACATTTCCCTGTGACAGGGATTAGAAGACTCGTGCTGGACGTGCTGAAGCCCCACGAGCCCAGCAACCTCCTGATGGCAAAGGCTTTGAGCGAGCTTGAATTTGTGGAAGGTGTGAATTTAAGCCTTTATGAGATAGACCAGAATACCGAGAACATCAAAATCGTTATTGTTGGCAACGACATGGATTTTGAGAAGATAAAAAGAGAAATAGAGAATCTCGGCGGTGTTATACACAGCATCGATGAGATAGTTGCCGGAAAGAGAATAATCGAGACAGTCACCACCGAGCAAGACAGGTAGAGTGTTAATAGACTGATAAGAGACTGATAAAATTGACAGAAATGGCAAATACAGAGAAACGATTATAAATTATCATTAGACACCCATCCCCATGCCTGATTATAACGTGTGTATAGCCGGTGCTGCTGGTGACGGAGTTAAAGATGCCGGCATTGTTCTTGCTAGGCTTTTTGCTTCAATGGGTTACAGAACCTTTGTTTATCAGGAGTATGAGTCTCTGATAAGAGGGGGTCACAACGCCAGTATCGTGAGAGCCTCCGATAAAGAAATTCACTCCCATCGCTACTTTTACGATGCTTTCATCTGCCTTGAAGATTACGTTCTCAAATACCATAATGGCAGACTGAAAGGATTTCTCATTTATGATTCAAAATTTCAATGTGAATACGGGAATTCATTCTCAATTCCTATGAGCCAAATGGTTAGGGAAGAACACCAGCCCGCTATTTTCAGAAACGCAGTTGCTCTAGGCTCTTTCTGCTATCTGGCAGGAATTCCTCTGGAAAACCTGAATGAAGTGTTTATTAGAGAGTACGGTGAGAAAGCGAAGTATGATATTATTCTCGCCAGAGAGGGATATGAGTTTGCGGAGAAGAACTTCCAGCAGCAACTTTATGTTGAAAGAATGGATGGGAAAAAACCAGTCCTCTCTGGAAACGAAGTTATAGCCCTGGGAATGGTAAAAGCTGGCCTGAAATGTTACTTTGCATACCCAATGACCCCAACATCTCCAATTCTTCACCTCCTAGCAAAGCAAAAGCTTGGTGTGAAGGCAGTGCAGCCAGAAAGCGAGATTGCAGCCATAATGATGGCAATTGGCAGTGCTTTTGCGGGGAAGAGGAGTGCGGTTGCTACAAGCGGTGGTGGATTCGCACTGATGACGGAAAGCATAAGTCTTGCCGCTATGGCTGAAGTTCCTGTTCTGATAGTTGAAGGACAGCGGAGCGCTCCCTCAACTGGCATGGCCACATTCACAGCCCAGCAGGATCTGGACTTCGTCCTTCATCCCGCCCATGGCGAATTCCCTCTTTTGGTTGCCTCGCCCATCACCGTAAGCGACTCGTTCTACCTTGCCGCTGAACTCCTCAATCTGGCATGGAAGTTTCAGACCCCATCCATCATGCTGACGGACAAGCACCTTGTGGAAAGCTATGAGACGGTAGATGTGGACGTTAGCGTTGTCAAAGAAGAGAAGATAGAGATATACGATGAAGAGACTGAGGAGATATTTCCAAGGTTCAGGATTACTGACAGCGGTGTCTCGCCCTACGCTGTGCCGCCAGCCATGGTAAAAGCCAACAGCAATGAGCACGATGAATTCGGGATAACAACAGACGATGCAGAAATTGCCACTGCAATGTATGCAAAGCGGATGAAAAAGGAGGAAGGAATAAAAAAGGAAGTTTCTGAACTTGAACCCTATAGGTTGTATGGTGAGGGTAAGGACACAATAATCACCTGGGGTTCCAACTTCGGAGCTGTCTATGAAGTTGCCGAAGAGCTCGGCTACAAAGTGCTGGCTGTGCGCTATCTGAGGCCTCTAATCCTTCCCGAGCTGAAAGGAGAGTTGATTGCTGTGGAGTGCAACTACAGCGGTCTGCTGGCAAGGCTTGTTGAGAGAGAAAAGGGTGTAAGGATTAGGCGGGTGCTCAGGTGGGATGGGCGTCCATTCACTCCAGAAGAGCTTCAAAAGTCTCTGGGAGCAGTTGAGGGTCTGGAGGTGGTGGAATGAATCTAGAGACCTACGCAAAGAACACCTGGTGCCCCGGGTGCGGAAACTTCGGCATACTCAAAGCCTTCAAGAATGTTGCCACCAAGCTGGTGGAAGAAGGTGTAAGCAAGGGCAGAATCGTGGTTTCCTCAGGCATAGGCTGCCATGGCAAGATAGTTGACTACATCAGACTTCCAAGCTTCCACGTTATTCACGGCAGAGTACCACCTTTCCTGACAGGCATGAAACTGGCAAACCCCGAACTTATAGCTGTTGGATTTGTGGGAGATGGTGATTCCTTAAACGAGGGAATGGAGCACATGATTCATTCTGCCAAAAGGAACACTGATATAACCATATTCCTCCACAACAATGGAGTTTTCGGGTTGACAACAGGCCAGGTAACTGCAACAAGCCCCAAAGGATTCAGAGGTCGCTCAACACCCCGAGGGAATCCTGAGAACCCCATCAACCCATGCGCCCTGATGCTTATAAGTGGCGCAACCTTCGTTGCCAGGGGCTATGCAGGGCACATGGATAAGCTTGAACACATAATGTATGAGGCCATAAAGCATAAAGGCTTCGCCTTCGTTGAGATACTCCAGCCCTGTGTCAGCTTCAACAACACTTGGAAGTTCTACAACGAGAAGGTGAGATGGGTGGATGAAACAGAAAGTGATGTTTTCGAGGCCTTGAGGCTCTGCCAAGATGAAACGCTTACGGGTATATTCTACAGGGTTTCAAAAGAGAGCTACGAGGATGCAGTGGGCGAGGTTGAGGCGGAGGATGTAGCTGAGGTGCTAAGCAGGTTCTGAGTTTCGGATCTTTGCAGATGAAACTCCAGGATGATGACATGGCCGGGTGGGCGGGTTAACTGTTAGAACTTACTGAGAATGAACCTGAAAATGAAAAATAAAAGAAAATCAGGCAATCCCAAGTGACTTGTTGGTCTTCCGAATGCTCTCCTCTTTATCGGCCAGCTCGAACATTGCCCTTATGGCATCCACGTTTTCCGGAACCACGATGGATTCCTGATGTATTGCCTGGGTTACGAATAGCTCTCCGTCATTATAGGCAACGCTCTCTTTCCAGATGACATTCTCAAAAAGGTCGTATCTCATCCTGAGTTCTCTGGCATATTCTATTATTCTTGCCGTTGATGTGAAACCCTCCTCAGCAGAAACCAGCATCAACCGTGGCTCGTTTTCCAAGATTGCAAGTACATCGTCTGCGTTCACTTCAGGCATCTCTATAGAAACTGCATGCACATGCATGAGCGTTGTGGGCACCTTGAAAGCCGTAGTTATTATGTTGATATTAGGCATAACCGTCTGAACATCTGGGCCATGATGGGATGGCAGTCTGACGGGGTCAGGCATAATGCCATTAACCAGCCCCTTCTTGTCCTCTTTTGGATCAACAACCCTTCTCAACATGGTAGCCCTTACCTTCCTGATGTTGCCTGCTCTCCTTACAGTTGCCAGCAGTCTCGAAAGGCCAGTGGTGTTGCAGCTCACGACCCTGACGAAGTCCTTGCCTATTGCAGCATCATAGTTGGCAAGAGTGCTGAAAGAGACTTCAGCCACATCCTTTTTCTCCCCACCCTGGAAGATGGCTTTTACACCTGCTTTCTCATACAATGGCTTGTTTGACGCTCCAACTTTTCCCGGGCTGCAGTCTACAACAACATCGCATTCTGCAAGCAGATCATTTATGGTTCCCGAAATCTCTATTCCAGCCTCTTCGAAACGGTTAACGTTCTCTGGAATGGCTACGTAAAGCTTATAACCTCTCTCAACTGCTAAGCGAGCCTCAAAATCAGGTTTGGTTTTTGTGACTCCAACAACCTCCATATCTTCCTGAAGCCTTACTGCATCCGCCACCCTCTTACCAATAGTGCCATAACCGTTTATCGCAACCTTCACCTTCATACTATCCCTCCGCAATGACGATTCTGTGAGACCGCATATCCATTAAAACAATTTTCCCTTTCATCTCTTTGTATTCTCCAAGAAGACCATAAAGCCTGATTAGGTCTCCATCAACCTCGACTCTAACCACATCCTCCATTACGACTTCTTCCACTTCTTCCTCGCCACCTTTAACCCTAACCACTTTTGATTCGCACATAATTTTAATATGGAAAGGGCAGCTAAAAAACACTTTGTTTTTTCTTAATCAGTCTAATCAAAATATAAAGTGTAAAAACTGAATAAGAATTGAATCAGCGGCTCACCCCATAGGCTGCTATTGAGGAGAGAACGGAAAGTGTCAGAGCTATGACCAAGGCAATCCAGATAAAAAAAGCGTCCATCAGCTTCGCCCCGGCTACACTGTAGCCATATGCAGTAAATATCATCCAGATTACCAGTCCTGCAGCTATTCCGTAGACCACTGCATCTCTCACCTTGCTGGCTGCAAGTCCAGCAGCGATTCCTGCGACAATAATGCCAGCCCAGTGGTAGAGGGAGAGAGCAATGCCTGCTATCGCTAGCACCAAGAACGCTCTAAGGTTTCCATTTCCGCCCATACTGCTCACACTATCACCTCCTGACAAATTCAATCACCTTCTCACCTCTGACTTCCATTTCCATTGGCTTGTACTCTCCCCGAGCCCAGAGTTCTAGCTGATCTTCGTAATGCTTTGAGAAGTAATTGCCCGAGTTTCCGCCGGGAATAATACAGTAGGATTTGCCTCCGTAATCCACCACCATGCGCCAGCTACTGCCTGCCTGATTGCCTTTCACTCTGAAATTGAATACCGTGTACTTCGAACCGTCCATGGGCAAGCTGGCGTAGTTCAGAAACGGGAGCTTGCTGCCGAATGGATGGTTTATTCTGAGCCTGTTGTAATCCCCGTAAACCTGCCAGCCTTTCTCTTTCATCTCTTCAACTGCTAGCTTCAGCGACCTCAATGCAATGTCATCTTTGGTCTCTTTCTCCGGTGTTTTCTTATCATCGAACCACTTGGATGAAGTATCCAAATTCTGAACCACCCAGAGACGGGGGAAGTAAGATTGGTCAAGTCCAGCAGCAGAGAATTCATCGAATGTTTCGTTCATGAACTTCTCAAGCCAGAGGGCAAAAATCAGCGCAGCCTTCGAATCCTTCTTCATCCTGTAATCCCAGCCCTTCAGCTCCTCAATGTAAGGTGTCAGATCTTCTCCACCTTTTCTCTTATATGCTTCCAGAATCATGGGAACGAAGAACTCTGCCGGTTTAGAATAAACATCCCTCTGCATATCCATCACATACTCTGTATCTATCTTTTCTCCCCTCTTTATGGCGTCCTCAATCATCTCAAATATCCGGATTCCTCTATAAGGGTCTGCAAAGTACATTGAATCCCCCAGATAATACCCGTAATCCTTGGGAACAATTCTCTGGTTGGCTGTAGCAACGTAATCGGGATTGATGAGATGGGGTATTTCCTCGAAAGGTATGAAACCCTCCCAAGTAGAAATGCCATATGGTTTAAACCCTACCCACTCCCCATCCCCCCTAGAACCGTTGAAGATTACGTTGCCAGCCACCATCTTCCCATCGACATAGCGTATCGGGAATTTACCCGCAGGGTAATACATGATGTTTCCTTCTACATCCGCATAAACCAGATTCTGTGCAGGCACATCGAAGTATCGCAGCGCTTCAAGGAACTCCTTTATGCTTTTCGCATGATTATACTTGTAGAGGGCCAGCGCCTCTCTTGTTCCCGTAAGACCTGTCCAAGCAACAGCGACTCTCATACCCTCTTTCTCGATGATTGGGCCATGGATGGTCTTCTCAATAACAACTTCTTTCTCAACCATTCCCTTATCCGTCTTGACTTTAATCTTCCTCACTTCTTTTTCAGACTCAAACCATTTACCCTTGTAGAGGTATTTCTCCCCATCCCACACATAGCTGTAGAAATCAATCACGTCAGCCCCAACATTTGTGAATCCCCAGGCTGCAAAATCATTCATGCCGATGACAATTGTCGGAATGCCCGGAAACGTGACGCCTCTGACCTCATAATCTCCTTCAACCTTTATGTGCATCTCATACCATATTGGCGGAACCATCAAAAGCAAATGAGGATCGTTTGCCAGTATCGGCTTCTCGCTCTTTGTCAATCTGCCGGAAATAACCCAGTTGTTGGAGCCGAAATCCCCATCTCCCTCAAACTGCTCCAGCCAGTTAACAGCTTTACCCCAGTCTGCCTTTGCAAACTCCTCTTCCGAGACTATTGTGTAATTGTGGCTTTCAAACATAGGGAAGAGCTCCAGAACATCTTTACCAAACTTCTGAATCAGAACAGCCCTCTTTAAATCCCAAAATTCTCCTGTTAATCCCCATTCTATGGCCTTCCCTATCAGCAAAGTGTCGACTGGGGTCCATGGCTCTGGCTTGTAGTCGAGGAGCTGAAACTCCATGGGCAGCTTTTCGCTCTGGATGTAGCGATTAACCCCTTCTGCATAAACCTCCAGAAGTGACGCAAATTCAGGGTCTTCCTGCTTGACCGCCTGCCAAGAAGCTTCCGCAGCAGAAAGGAAGTCCATCTTCACGTGAAATACGTCTGAATCCAGCAGATCCTCACCAAAAACCTCTGATAGCTGTCCTCTCATCAGCCTTCTGTGCAAATCCATCTGGAAGAACCTATCTTTAGCCTGAACATAACCTATAGCGAAGTACAGGGCCTTCTCGTTGTCCGCCACTATGTGGGGCACTCCGTACTCATCATAGTAAACCTCTACCCTGCCGTATGGGTTCTCAATTACCTTTTTACCGGTGTCAAATGTCCATACAGCTCCGCTGAATGGGGAAAAGAGAGACAGGAAACCCATTCCAGCCACAATGATTGCAAAAAGCAGAATAGTGGCAGCAATACCATATTTTTTCATGATAGATTATAAGCGAAGATGATATTTCAAATTTTCGAATTATCCTAGCTATTCCAAGGATTTGAGTTAGATAAGAGTTCAAACAGTCAACTTAGCTATGAAAAACCCTGCTGTATCGTGAATATGAGGATATGTACGCACAACCTTATCAGCATACGGAAATCGCTTTCCATTGAATTCGGAAATACCAGGGCTGCCAAAACCAATGTAGGCATCACCCAGCTTGAAAGTTTCCAAAGCCTGAAGAATATTTTCCTCGTTCTCCTCAAAGGTTATGCTACATGTAGAATAAACAGCAACACCTCCAGCTTCAAGATTTTTGAAGGCATTCTTCAACATTCTCTGCTGCAGTTTTACGGTTGCAATGTATTTCTTTTTGTCATACCTCCATTTCACACTGGGATAATTCCGCAGTGAACCGGTAGATGAGCAGGGTGGATCTATCAAGACCTTATCTACCATCCTATTATACTCTTTATACCCTATATTGTACTCTGCACCATCAGCACAGACATATTCAACATTCTGGACTCCCAGCACCTTCATTCTCGCTTTCATCCGCTCCAGCCTCTCTCTGGAATTATCCACCGCAATAATCTTTCCCCTATTTTCCATTAAAGCCGCAATATGGCTTGTTTTTGATCCCGGAGCAGCAGCAATATCCAGAACAGTTTCACCCGGCTTTGGATTCAGAGTTCTCGCCACCAGACAGGATGCAAAATCCTGTATTACGTAAAGCCCCTCTTTGTGCCCTTCAAGAATTGCTGGAGGCTTATTATAAGCCACTACTTTAAAAACCTCCGGCAAAAATGTTTCTTCCAGTATAACTCCCTCTTTATCGAGATATTTCTTTACCCTCTCCTCACTTGCTTTTAGAGTGTTTGCCCTGACATACACTGTCTGCTGCAAATTTGCTGCCATTATGTTCTCGATATCCTCCACATTACCAAAGAGCTTCTCTGCAAGTTCCACAAACCATTCTGGGTGGAAATATCTCAACGCAAGATATTTCCTTCTGTTTTTAGCTTTTAGGCGTTCCAGCTCTCTTTCGAGGTTCACTTTCTCGGCATTTCTCATTACTGCATTAACAAGTCTGGCGGCATTGTTTCCTTTCCTTAATCTTGCAACCCTCACACATGAATCCGTGGCAAGAGCGGGATGAATGCCCTTGTAAAACATCTCGTAGATTCCAACCCTCAGAAGATTTCTGATAAACGGGTCAATATCCTGAATTCCCCTGAATCTGAGGGCTTTCTGAAGGATAAAATCAATTGTATTCAACCTCTTCGCAGTTTCCATAACGTAAGCGTGGACGCTGCCTCGTATTTTGTAATCATAATCCTCTCTAAGAAACCTCTGCCGGAGCGCCTCTTTCTCTGAGATTATTTCCTCCTCTAACCTCTTCAAAACTTCAGCAGCGATTTCCTGAGTGTAAACAATCACATCACTACCATCTGGGCGTGCCAGCATCCTTCTATCTTGAGAACTTTATCTTTATCCACTATACCCATAGAGATTGCCAGTTTAACTGCTCTCTCTCCAGTTATGTTGGCAATGGTCGCATTTCTCAAAGCTGCTCTCACTTCCTCCTCTCCCGCCTCTCTTCCGTAGAAGTCCTCCTTTACCTCGAGCTTCAGGTCTCCTTCTCTGAAAGTCCTGCCTACCAGCTCCGCATCACATACCGCCACTAGCACTTCTCCTTTAACCCTGTACACCTTCATCCGGAACATCAGATATTCCTCACCGGGTGTTTTGCACCGCAGGCAAGGCACTTTACGAAAAGAACTCTTTCTTCCCTGACAAACTCCGTATCAGGAGCCTGACACTCCTTGCAAAGCACGTAGGTCTTCACATAATCGTTTACTTCTTTCTGGATTTCGTCCTCAGTAAATTTACCCTGAAGAATGACTCTGCCGGCCTCTATAAAGCCAGCAGTACCCAGAGATTTAACAATATACTTGTAAAGATGCTCTTCACTCCTGTTGATTGCCTTGACTACATTTGAGAAATTCTTGATGATAGTTCTGCTTCCCTCTCTCTGAACACTGACTTTGGGAATCTCAAACCTGTCTCTCCTCACTATCTCTGTGGGAAGCTCCTTAATGGCCTTTTCCAGCAATTCCTCATAACTCCTCATTCTACCACCTCTCTAACCTCACCTCTTATGGGATAATAAATAAGCTTTTTCTGGGTTTGATTCTCTCCGCCTGAATTAGGGTACAGAACAAAGCCCGGGATGAAGACTCCTTCTGGTCGCAGCCCCATGATCAAGTTTTTGGGATTAGATGGAGAGTAAAAAAGATGGGAGGTGCATTTGCAATCAGAGGATCCAAAACCTCTAATAGGTGTGAGCTGGGACATAAACTCTGCCGCTAACCTGCATTCCACATTGCTCGAGAAGTAATATGCACACAGTGGCTGAACAGCAGAAGTTAGATAATCTATGTGCCACCTAATCCTCTTCTTGCTTGAAAAATGCCTTTCAAGCCTCTTTTCCAAATTAACGCTATGCTTCCCAGCATATATGTAGTAACCCGGCATGAAGCCAATATTTCCGAGACTTCCAACCTGAATTTCAATAGCCTGCTCAAGGTGCATTAGCAACAGGTAACTGCCGCGCTTAGCCTTCATAACCTCCACGGCAAGTATTTAAATAGCATGGTATAAAAATCCCGGTGTGAAAAGTTACGTTATTGACGCCAGCAGCATCTTCATGAGGAAGGCTGTGTATGGCAACATGGTTACTGTCCCCGAAGTAGCTGAGGAAGTCAAAGATGAGGATTCCAAACTCTACATGTCTCTGAGGAATATAAGGATTGAGGAGGCAAATCAGAACTCAGTTGAGGCTGTGAAGAAGGTAGCCATGAGAACTGGTGACATTTACCGGCTGAGCGATGCAGATATAAAGCTGATAGCAAAGGCCGTTGATGAAATGAAGCTTGGAAATGAGACAGTGATAGTTACAGATGATTACTCCATTCAGAATGTGGCAAGGCATCTGGGGATCGGAATTGAGAGAGTTATCCAGAGAGGGATAACAAAGGAATACAAATGGATCAGAGTTTGCAGAGGCTGCAGAAGAATCATAGAAACAGAAAAATGTGATGTATGCGGTAGTGAAGCCGTTTTGAGGAGGTTTAGAAAATGAGTAAGGTCGAGGAGCTTGTTGAAAGAGCCAAAAGGTTGAAAGAAAAAGGTCTCACAACGGGAGAAATAGCTGACGAGCTGAATGTTTCAAGAGAAACAGCTTTGTGGCTCCTGACAAAGGCCAAGGAAGGGGCAACACCTCCCTCAGACATCTATATTGACTGGAAAAGGGTATCAACTGTTTCCAGAAGGTTGAGATTGCTTGCAGAAATTATGGCAGACATGATTCTTGAAGCCGGAGAGGTGGAGGTGGTTGTTGGAGTCGCCACCAGCGGAATCCCCATATCTACACTTGTTGCAGAGCTTCTTGATGCAGAACTCAGCATATATTTCCCAAAAAAGCTGAAATGGGATGAGGATGCCACACATATCAGCGGTGCATTCAGCGAGAATTATGCAAAGGTTGACGGGAAGAGATGCGTTATTGTGGATGACGTCATCACAAGCGGATCAACCATTGAGGAGACGGTTGAACACATAAGAAGGAGGGATGGAAGCGTTTTGTGTGCTGCAGTCATCGTTGATAAGCGAGGAATGGATGAGCTGAGCGGAATTCCAATCCTTAGCCTGTTCAGAATCGTAAGGATATGAACGATAGAAAAGGGAACATGCAAACATGAAGATCTGCATACTGATTCCGACGCTAAACGAAGAGAAAGGGATTGGGGAAGTCATAGATGGATTCATCAAAAAAGGATACACCGATATTTTTGTCATAGACGGTAACAGCACCGACAGAACCAGAGAGATAGCAGAGAGTAAAGGTGCAAAGGTGGCCATACAGAGCGGTGAGGGGAAGGGGCAGGCAGTGATGGAGGCTTTTCAGCTTATAGACAGTGATGTTGTAGTTCTCATTGACGGAGATGGAACGTACCTGCCAGAGGATGTTGACAAACTCCTAGAACCCATAAGGAGAGGTATAGCAGACCATGTTGTTGGTAACAGGCTGGCAGGATATGAGAAGGGGGCCTTTACACGGCTGAACTTGCTTGGTAACAAAATCCTAAACTTCTTTTTCAGACTGATATACGGTATTGAACTCCACGACATCCTCTCGGGTTACAGGGCTCTGACAAAGGAGGTTTACAAAAACATTGAGCTGGAGAAGCACGGCTTTGAAGTGGAAACTGAACTCACAGTTGAAACCATAGCCAAAGGTTTCAGAATTCTTGAGGTGCCAATCACCTACAGAAAAAGGGAGGGGAAGACCAAACTCCGCCCAATCAGAGATGGTTTCAGAATAGCTTCAACTATCTATGGAATGCTCCAGCGATACAGCCCCGGGAGATACTTTTACTTCATTGGCTTCCTCTTCATTCTGGCAGGATTTATACTGGGGATTTACGTGACCTATGACTGGTTCCGAAGAGTGTCTCACTACCTTTTGGCAGTTCTCACGACTCTACTGATTGTTTCAGGCCTGCAAATTATCGCTCTAGGCCTGATAAGCGATTTTGTATCAAAGAGCAATGCACAGGTCAGAAAGCAGCTGATCGAGCTTAGAAAAGAGATAGAGGGACTGAAAAGAGAGAAGGAAGAGGAAAGGGGAGAGCTGAAAAATGCACATTGAGGAGATAACTGAGCTTTTCACCCTAGATTTACACGAGCTCGGAGAGATGGCAGATTCAATTAACCGAGCTAACGGAAATTATGCAACCTTCGTTATTAATAAGCACATCAATTACACCAATGTCTGCATATCCAGATGCCCCATCTGTGCTTTCTATGCAAAAAACGATACAGAAGCATATCTGATGAGTGTTGAGGAAGTGGTTGATGCTGCGAGAGAAGCCTGGAGGAATGGTGCTACCGAACTTCATATTGTTGGCAGTCACAATCCTACTATTAGTTTAGAGTATTTCGAGAAGATATTTTCAAGGATAAAAGAGGAGATGGACATCACAATCAAAGCTTTAACGGCAACAGAAATCCACTTTCTAGCTGAGAAAGAGGAATTGAAGGTAAAAGAAGTCCTCAAAAGGCTTAAAGATGCTGGACTTGATGCGATGCCCGGCGGTGGGGCAGAAATTCTGAAGGATGAGATAAGGGACAAAATCTGCCCAGATAAGGCAAAAAGCCAGGAGTGGCTTGAAGTTATGAGGACAGCTCATAAGCTTGGAATCAAAAGCAATGCCACCATGCTCTTCGGCCACATCGAGAGCTACAGAGACAGGGCTGAACACCTCTATCAGCTCTACAAACTCCAGAAGGAAACCGGAGGGTTCATGGCATTCATTCCACTCGTTTTCCATCCCGACAACACAAAGTTTTCCATGCTGAAAAAAACCAGCCCGGCGGATATACTCAAAACCATAGCAGTCTCAAGAATTGTGCTAGAGAACTTCAAGAGCATAAGGGCTTACTGGGTTATGCTTGGCGAAAAGCTCACACAGATTGCCCTGAATTATGGGGCCAACGACGTTGATGGTACTTTGATGGGAGAGAATATAAGCCACGCTGCAGGAGCTAAGACTCCAAAGGAGTTAACTGTTGAAAGGCTGATAAAGCTGATAAAGGGTGCTGAAAAAATTCCAGCCCAGCGTGACACCTTCAACAACATCCTGAGGGTCTTTGAATGAGGATTGGGAAGTTTGGGTATGTTAACAACTTCCTTCCCTACTATCATCTTGAGCAGGAAGGGAGATACGAGATAGTTGATGCCCCGCCTAGAAAGATGGAAGAGATGATGAGGGCTGGAGGGCTTCATTACGCTCCAATTCCTTCTTTCTCTTTCCTCTCCTCAGAGGATTTGAGGCGTTACAGATTTTGCGTAGCCTCAGAGGGTGAAGTTTACAGCGTAATTGTTGTTTCGAGAAAAAAGAGGCTGGATGATGCTCCAATTGCTGTAACAACCCACTCCAGAACATCCATCAACCTTCTCAGAATAATATTAAAGGAAAAAGGAATGATAAACAAAGTTGTTCCTGTAAATGGGACGGCGACGGAGATGCTGAAAGATTTTGACCACGCCCTAGTGATAGGGGATGAAGCTATCAAGGCAAGGATGCTTTTCAGAGTTGTGATGGATCTGGGCGAGGAATGGAAGGAGCTAACGGATTTGCCTATGGTTTTTGGGGTTTCTGCCTCAAAAAGGAATTTTGATGCTTCTCAAATTGATAAGGATGTGCTAAATTCCCTTGAATGGGGTGAAAAGAACATTGACGAGGTTGTCGAAAAAGCAAGCATCCGCTTTAGGCTTCCTGAAGATTTTCTTTATGCCTATTTCAGGGCTTTAATTCACAAAATGGGGGATAAAGAGGAAAAGGGGTTGAGAGAGTTCGGGGAGATGTGCCGTGAATACGGACTTTTATGATTACGTGGAGAAGAATATTAGAGGAGTGGATTTGAGCTTTGAAGAAGCTTTAAAGCTCTTCGAGCTGTCTCTGCCACAACTCGGGAGAATTGCCGATGAAATAAGGCTCAGAAGATGTGGAGACCTCGTGACCTTTGTTGTTGACAGAAATATCAACTACACAAACATCTGCATCTCAAAGTGCAAGTTCTGCGCTTTTTATGCCAGAAGCGAAGAAGATGCCTTTGTTCTGTCAGTTGATGAAATACTCAGGAAGATTGAGGAGGCTGTAAGCGTCGGAGCGACTCAAATTCTCATGCAGGGAGGCATGAATCCCGATCTTGACATAGAATGGTTTGAGAAAACCTTCAGAGCCATTAAAAATCGGTTCCCCAATATACAGCTTCATAGCCTTTCTCCACCCGAAATCATCTTTCTCTCAAAGAAAGAGGGATTGAGTGTAGAGGAGGTGCTTCTAAGGCTCAGGAGAGCTGGACTGGATTCCCTGCCCGGAGGAGGGGCAGAGATTCTGAGTGACAGAGTGAGGCTTAAGATAAGCAAGAAGGGTAGCAGCCAGGACTGGTTGAGGGTGATGGAGACAGCTCACAGGCTTGGAATGAAGACCACAGCTACCATGATGTTTGGACACGTAGAGAAGGAGGAGGACATAATAGAACACCTTTTTAAGATAAGAGATTTGCAGAATAGGACTGACGGATTTACGGCCTTTATCCCCTGGACATTCCAGCCAGGAAATACCGAAATCAAGAGAGATGAGGCTCCGGCAACAAGGTACCTCCAAGTGCTGGCAATCTCGCGGATAATTCTTCACAACATCAGAAACATCCAAGTGTCATGGCTCACCCAAGGCTTTGATGTGGCAAGTCTGGCTTTGTTCTTTGGAGCCAACGATTTTGGCGGAACCATGCTGGAGGAGAATGTCGTCAGAGCCACCGGCAAGCCCTTCATGCCTGCCAGAGTTGAGGATATAGTAAGTGCCGTAAAAAGTGTAGGAAGACCTGTTGCCAGAAGAGACACGTATTATAGGATTTTAGAGTACTACTAGCTGTTTTTAACAATTTTTCAGATTCAAATATTTTAATACTGATCTAGACACACATGAGAAAAATGAGAAAAATGAAAAGTTGATAAAGATTGTACCTACCAAAACAATTTAAAAAATGAGTTATTCAATCTTTATGACTTTCTTCTGGGCTTTTTCAGTCTTTGGCAGCACTATCTCTAGTATTCCATTGTTGTACTTCGCTGAAACTTTTTCCACATCCACATCAACAGGAACCGAGACCTTTCTGTAAACTTCCCCGTATCTCCTCTCCTGCATTATGTAGTCCTTGCCCTTCTCTTCTTTCTCCTCTTTTCTTTCTGCTTTTATTACAAGACTGGCGTCCTCAAAGTATACCTGAATGTCTTCCTTGTTGAAGCCAGGAAGGTCAGCTATTACTCTTATCTGATCCCCCTCATCAATTACATCCACTGGAACAGCGAAAGTTTCCAGTGTTGGAACGAAAGCCCTTGATGTTCTCTCAAATTCTTCAAAAAGCCTGTTCATCCTTTCCTGCATTCTTTTCAACTCCTCAAACGGGTCGAAGAACCTCATCCCCATCACCTCCTTTATTTTTAGTTACTAACTTTTGGTTAGTATTTCCTATATTTAAATTTTTCGCTAATGAAAGGATTGCAATCTCGCTTTCGACCAATTTAAGCTAAATCTGAGATTCAGGGATGAGGGGGGGCTGGGTAGGAGGGTTAAAAAATTTAGGAGAACTTAGGAATAAACTGCTGTTTTGTTAAACTCAATTTCGGAAAAGGGGCAATCCGAAGCTGATGTGTTGGATGACTATGAAGCGAGTCGTAACAGAAAATAAAAAGAAAAACAGATTCTTAGTTGGACCCCTTCTTCCTTCTACCCCAAGGACAGACCTTTATGCAGATTCCGCACACCATGAAGCCAATGTCAGGATCACTGGCAAACTCCTGTAGCTTTTCAGCACATCTGTCAACGTCAAAAACCTCCTCTCTCACAGGATATTCATCAAATTCAGAATCGCTAATGGCGTTCACAATACAATTGTCCACACACTCCCTGCACCTACCACACCTTCTCTTCACTGGTTCTCCTGCTTCCAGAGGCATATCTGTCAGAATGCTTGCCATCCTTATTCGGGGCCCGTGCTCTCTAGTGACGAGAAGCAAAGACTTCCCTATCCACCCAACCCCGGCTGCTCTGGCTATGGCCTTATGAGAGATAAAGCTCCTCCAGTGCATTTCTTTCAAAACCTTAGACGCAGGAATCGGTAAGGCTCTGTAGCCGCTTTTCTCAATGAATCTCGCCAGTTCGAATGCTATTTGATCTAGTCTATCGTTGGCTATTTGGTACTGCCTCCCATAAAGAGGCCTCGTTTCAGGTAGACCGTCGAAAATAGCATCATTCAGTCTTACTCCAACAACTATGCCTCTGGTAAAGCTATCCAGCAGACCAGGAGGCTCAACTGGATAATCCCTTATCAGATCCAGGTCTGCAACTCCAAAAATGTCTGCGCCAAGCTTTTTTACATATTCTTCAACGTACGCGGTTTCCATAAAATTATGGTACGTGTAAACTTTAAAATTATAACTGTTTATAACTATTAGCGATCGTTAATCATTGTCATCACTGCACTATTCACCGCGGAACTACCTGCCTCTTTATTTCACCCCAGATAGCATCCACCTTCCTTTTTACATCCTCGCTCATCTCAACAGCATCAGGCCACTCCCTCTCATATCCTTCCTCATGCCATTTCTTGGTTGCATCGATTCCCAGCTTCCCCGCGAGGTTCTGGCGATAAGCAGAATGATCCAGGCTGTCAGTTGGAGCTTCAGAAATGATGACAACATCTCTGGATGGGTCAAAGCGGCTCGTGACTGCCCACAGAACCTCTTGCATGTTGTGGACATTGACGTCATCATCAACTATTACAACGACCTTCGTCAGACTCAGCATGCCTGTGCCCCAGATCGAGAACATCACCTTTTTTGCATGCCCCGGATACCGTTTCCTTATGGAAACAATGGCCAGATTGTGGAAAGCTGCCTCGATGGGGAGATTTATGTCTACAATTTCCGGATGAATCATCTTTAGAATAGGGAGGAATATCCTCTCAGTGGCCTTTCCCAGCCATGCATCTTCCATTGGAGGCTTTCCAACGATGGTAGTATGATATATGGGATTCTCTCGGTGAGTGATGGCAGTTATGTGGAAGACAGGATAGGGTTCTGCCGGCGTGTAATAACCGGTGTGATCTCCAAAAGGGCCCTCCATTCTGAACTCATCCAGCTTAACATAGCCTTCCAGAACGATTTCAGCGTTTGCCGGTACCTGCAGATCGATAGTTTCGCAATCAACCATCTTCACCCTCTCTTTCCGTATAAACCCTGCAAACATGAACTCGCTGAGCCCTTCAGGCAGCGGAGCGGTGGAAGCGTAGAGTGTAGCTGGATCAACACCGATGGCAACAGCAACCTCAAGCTTATCAATTCCAGCTTCCTTCAGTTTTCGGTAATGCAGAGCCCCATGCTTGTGAATCTGCCAGTGCATACCTGTCGTTTTACCATCAAAAACCTGCATCCTGTACATTCCTGCATTAAGCTCACCCGTTTCGGGGTCTTTTGTTATGACGACGGGAAGAGTTATGAATTTGCCAGCATCTCCTGGCCAGCATTTGAGAATCGGAAATTTTTCCAAATCAGGCTCATCCATTATGACTTCCTTACATGCACCCTTCCTCACCTTCTTGGGAATGAATGCCATGGCATTCTTTACCATGGAAAGGCCCTTAACTCCCTCGAGAAGAGAAGTTGGACGGAACTTGGTCATTTCAACAAGCCTTTCTCCGATTTCCTCCATTCTGTCAACTTCCAGAGCCATTTTCATCCTTTTTTCAGTCCCAAATGTGTTGATGAGAATAGGAATGTCATAACCCTTCGGATTCTCGAAAAGAAGGGCTTTACCACCCAGTTTTACCACTCTGTCAGCAATTTCGGTTACTTCGAGAACTGGGCTGACTTCGTGCTTTATTCTTGCAAGCTCATCCTCATTTTCGAGCTTTTCAACAAATTCCCTGAGGTCTTCATAAGGCATGGTGGCTTTTTAAAGGGATGCGTTATAAAACTTGCTGGGATTTTTGCATGAGGTAGTAGAGGGGATGTCTGGAGTACCCAGTATCTCAAAAAAGAAAGTAGAAATGAGAGTCAAACGTACTTATTAAATATTCTGAGAAGACGGGATACGAAGAAGAACTGGAAAGAATATCCAAAGAAATAAGGAGGGGCTTCAGGGCGATAATGTGATTACTGAGGTAGAATAAATTTTAACAAGCTTTTGAAAAGAATACTGAATCTAAAACCCAGTCATCTAACAGGAAAGTTTTTTGCCTCCCCATCCCTAACACAACCAGGTGATAGACCATGTTGGGATATCTGTATCCTCTCAGGACGTATCTTATCGTGGCGGGAACGTTTGAAAAGCCGAATCCAATGACTGCAGACTGGGTGGTTCCTTTGAGCTTCAGCCCCCAGTTGCTAGGAGTGGCTATAGGTAAAACCCGGCATACCTGCGGTTTGATTAAGGAAAAGAAGGATTTTGTTGTTGCAGTTCCAACCCTTGAGTTGCTGAAGGACGTCTGGATTGCCGGCACCACCAGTGGGGCAAGAGAAGACAAGTCGAAAAAGATGAGTGTGACATTTGTACCGTCGAAGAAAGTTAAAGCTCCGTCTATAAAGGAGTGTGCCGCCAACATCGAGTGCAAAGTCGTAAATGAAGTTGAAACGGGAGACCACATTTTCTTTGTTGGCGAAATAGTTGATGTCACCTACGGCGATGCTTTCAGAGATGGCAAACCAGACATCAAAAATTACCGATTCTTGATTCACACCAGTTCAGGCCCCAATTTCACGTATGTTGGAAACGAAATTTTTAAGCCTTAACAAATTTTGTCAAACTTTTTTCTTGGAAAACTTAACATTTAAATACTACAAGGTAACTAAAACAATACAAACACATACGGTGTTATACATGGAGCCAAAACTAACTGCTGTACAGATGAAGGTGCTCCGGACGCTGGTTAACCTCTATCTTTCAGGCTCCAATTTTGTCAGCAGTGAAGATGTTGCAAAAATTCTGAACAAAAGACCGGGCACTGTGCGCTCACACATGCAGGCTCTGAGAACTCTTGGACTTGTTGAAGGGGTTCCAGGGCCGCGAGGGGGGTACAGACCGACGTCCAGGGCTTACGAACTTCTTCTAAATCATGAGATGTCTGAGATGGCAGTGGAAATTTTTGTGAATGGAATTCAGGAAGAACTTGATGTAGAAAGGATTAAGCTAACCGCACTCAGCAACCCCAATACTCACAAAGCCATCATCAGCCTGTCACAGGAAGCTGATCTTAACAGTGGAGATGAGATCTCGATAATCTATGCAAAACAGCTGATAATTCAGGGAAAAGTTAGGAGGGTTGAGGACAACGGTTTGATCGTGGACGTGGAGAAAATAGTGGCGATTCCAAAAAAGAAGATCAGCCAGCTGGCATCACAGTTGATTACAGTGGATTCAGAGATGAAAGTAAAAAATGCTGCTGACATCCTTTCAAAAAATGGAGCTTATTGTGGATTGGTCTTGGAAAATGGAAATCCAGTAGGTCTTCTCACCCTCGACCAGATCGTTAAAGCAGTTGCTGAAAAAAAGACAGAAAGCAGGGTGAAAGAGCTAATTAAACCCAAAATCGTGGTAGGCAATGGAGAAATGAACATCAGCGAAGCTTTGAAGCTCATGAGAAGAGAGGGGGTGCGTTCCCTTATTGTACTAGAGAACGGAAAATTTATCGGAATGGTATCGGACAACCAGATACTAAAATACCTTGTAAATTCATCCAGAGTATGAGTTCTGTTGAGTCAGCAAGTCTCAATTCGTTAAAAACTTCAGCACCAGAGTGATTTCACTCGGCCCATTGGGCAGTAGGGGTGGCAATATAAGTAGTAAGGTGTAATAATTGTTAAATAAAATCCTACACGTCAGCCTATTGGGTGGAGAATGAGATTCAGGTTGATATTTGCGTCGTCAATAGCTCACATGCACAACCATATGGCCATAAACTTCATCATCGCCATCCTTCCAGCTTTCCAAGCTGCCCTCATCCTCAACTACACCCAGACAGAACTGATAGCTGCAGTCTTTTTTGTATCCTATTCCTTCTCAACTCTCACTTCTGGCCTTCTTGGCCTGAAACACTCGAAAAAATGGCTCGTTGTTGCTGGTCAGATTCTGGCATTTCTCTCTTTACTAATCCTAACCAAGTATGAAAATTATATTCTACTTCTCCTAATCCAGTTGCTGTTCGGATTGGGATGTGGAACCTACCACTCTCCTGGTACAACAATACTGGTAGATTTCTCCCCAAAAGAAAGAGTTAACACATACCTTGGCATTCATGGCTTTGCCAGCAGTCTGGGTATGATAATATCGCCACTCATCGTTTCCTTTTTCCTCTTGTCATACGGGCTAAAGAACCTCATATTCTTCTTTGCATTTCTGACCTTTGCGGTGGCAGTCATTTATTCAGTCATGATACAGTCAGATGTACCTGCCAAAATGTCGATCAAAGACTTTTTCAGCTACTTCAGAGAATCTGCAAGCAGAGCGCTCATCCTATCATATTTCCTAAGAGATGCTAGCTTCTGGGGAATAATGTCTTTCATTCCTCTCTATGCCTTCAATGTTGTGGGGCTCTCTAAAGCATCCTCTGCTGCTGTCGTGGCACTCTTCCCATTCATGGGTCTCTTCGCCAATGTAGCAGGAGGGTTTCTTGGAGATAAATTCGGGGCTGTGAGAGTATCCATATTCAGCATTTTTCTAGCATCTTTATCTCTCCTCCCCATCATACTCTTCCCCTCATCGGGTGTTTTCTATCTTACAGTTATTGTCCTAGGAGTGCTCCTCTATGCCACCATACCTCTCTACGATTCCATTGTTGCCATGCACATGCCCTTGCACTTCAGATCCCCAGCCTACGGTGTGTTCCAAGGAATGGGTTTCTTCTTTGGTGGACTCTTTTCTCTGGGCGCTGGGGTCATTTCAGATTACATAGACGTCAAGTTTTTCTTCGTATTCCTGATGGTGGCACTTTTGCTGAGTGCTCTGCTCATGAAGTGGATGGATGATATTGGGAACGATAGCTGGTAATCTCAAAGGTAAGACCTAATTCTAACGTAATGATTAAATAAAGAAATTTTTGCCTGATATAATCATGAAAGAAGACGACAGATACGATGACTTTTATGAGAGTAAACCCTGGCTCAAGTTCTACGATGATGGTGTCCCTGAGAGCATAGAGTATCCAGATATTAATGCCTTCGAACTTTTGAGTGGTACTGCCAGCAAAATGCCCGGTAAAACAGCTTTGGTATATCACGGGAAAGAAGTGAAGTATGGCGAACTGCTGAGATATTCTGAAAACCTTGCCTCCTACCTCTACTCTACTTTGGGTGAAGAAGAGAAAGTTATGCTCGTCCTTCCGAACTCGCCGCAATACGTAATCGGGTACTATGCCATTTTAAGAGCGAACTGCATTGTTGTTCCAGATAACCCCCTGTCAACTGAGGCAGAAATGACATATAAAGTGAAAGATGCTGGTGTGAAGGCCGTCATAACCCTCGATATATTCTACCCAAAAGTAAGGAAGGTCTGTGAAGAACTTGGAGTGGAAAACATAATTGTGAGCAAAGCTCAGGACTTCGTTCTGCCACCATCCGACGAGAGGCTGGAGCATCCGAAATTCACCGATTTGATAAACCAATCCGGAGACCTTCCAAGTCTTAATAGGGAAGTAAACAAGACTGCCGCTTTACTCTACACCGGTGGAACCACTGGTGTGCCTAAAGGTGTTGAGCTTACTCACTACAACATCGTTGTTAACGCCTATCAGGTTCGCTCATGGATTGATGTTAACAAAAATGATAGAGTTGTGGCTGCTCTTCCACTTTTCCACGGCTACGGCATGAGTGTTCTGATGAACTGCACAATACTTTCGGGAGGGAGTGCTATTCTTATGCCCCGCTTCAGTCCAGAAGACTTTCTCAAAATAGTAGAAACATACAGACCGACGATTTTTGCAGGCGTCCCGACAATGTACATAGCACTGCTCAACTATCCAGATTTGAAAAAGTATGACCTCTCGTGCTTCAGAGGGTGTTTTGTCGGTGCCGCTCCTCTTCCTTTAGAAGTCAAGAGAAGATGGGAGGAGGTGACGAAAGCAACACTAATGGAAGGATACGGGCTTACTGAGGCCGTTACTGCCCAGTGCTGCAACCCCTTGAAAGGTGTGAACAAAGAGGGGAGCATAGGAGTTCCATTCCCCGATGTGATTTTCAAAATCGTTGACATAGAAACCGGAACAAAAGCAATGCCTGTAGGGGAGCCAGGAGAACTGATAATCAAGAGTCCTTCGGTGATGAAAGGATACTACAATAGAGAGGAAGAGACAAAAAGTGTCATAAGGAATGGCTGGCTTTACACTGGAGATATAGCATATATGGATGAAGATGGATTCTTCTATATCGTGGAAAGGAAGAAAGACCTTATCATAGTCGGCGGATTCAACGTATATCCAAAAGAGGTGGAAGATGTTCTTTACAAGCATCCAAAAGTCATGGAAGCTGCCGTTGTGGGCGTTCCAGACGAATATCGGGGGGAAGTTGTAAAAGCATTCGTGGTTCTTAAACATGGAGTGGAGGAAACGGAGCAGACAAAGCAAGAGATAATAGAATTCTGCTCGAAATACCTTTCTAAATACAAGGTGCCAAAGTATGTGGAATTCAAAAAATCCTTACCAAAGAGCCCCATAGGGAAGATTTTAAGAAGGGCTTTGAGGGAAGAGACTCCAGGGGGAATGAGATGAGAAGGGTGGGTTATTTCTGCACATTCACACCGAAGGAGTTGATAAAAGCTGCTGGTTTCACGCCAGTCAGAATTCTTACTGGAAATCAGCATGTAAGCCTTGCAAATGCACACCTGCAGAATTACTGCTGCTCGCAGGTCAGAGGAAGCCTTGAGAGACTTTTGAGAGGCGAGCTGGATATAGATGCTGCGGTTTTCACCAGAACATGCGATTCTCTAATGCGTCTTGCAGATATATGGGAGAGAAACTCCAACATGCTAGTCCACAACTTGGAATTCCCCACAAAAATTGATGGGCGAAGCAGAGAGTTCCTAATCCGAGAGCTTTATGATTTCAAAAGCAAGCTTGAAGAGTGGAGAGGGAAGGAAATAACGTCTGAAGACCTTAAAAGCAGCATTGAGCTGTATTCCTACCTAGAAGGCCTTCTTGATGAAATATTCCGAATAAAGCCTGACTACGAGTTAATTCTCAGAGCACAGACCGAGGATGCTGAAGAAGTGCTGAGAGAGGCTGAAAAAAAGGTGAGAGAACTGAGAGATCTGAAAGGTGAGAGAGGCGAGCAGAAGGATGCCAGAGTCCTCGTAACTGGAAGCGTGTGCCCTGCTGTTGACGTTCTGAGTCTGATAGAGGAGGCAGGTTTTTCAATTGTGGATGACTTGTGCACAGGAACCAGATTCTTCAAATCGGATGTTGAGAGCCGAGATGTGAACAGCATGGAGGAAGCTATGGAATTTCTGGCTGAGAAGTACCTCAGAAAGGCTCCATGCCCCACGAAGAGCTATGACGGTGATTGGAGGTTCAAGTATATCCTTGAAAGAGTTAAGGAAGTTGATGCGGTTATCTTCCTCCTCCTGAAGTTCTGCGAACCCCACTTCTTCGACTACCCTCAACTCAAGAAGGAGCTTGAAAAAATGGGTAAGAAGACTCTGTTGCTTGAACTGGAGTTCCCCATAGTCTCCTATGAACAGCTCAAAACCAGGCTTGAGGCATTTTACGAGATGGTGGTTTGATATGTGGGACAAGCAGGTGATTTGACGGGTGATTTTATGAGCAGGATAAAGAAGCTGAAAGCAACATCGAAGATGCGGGAAATAATGCTGGCATACTACATGCAGGGGAAGCAGGCTGAGGAAGTTTCATGGGTTACAAGCGGGGCTCCGGTGGAATTTCTTTATGCCATGGATGTGTATCCCATATATCCAGAAAATCACGCTGCATTAATTGGAGCAACGAAGATGGGTCCCAATTTTTCCCAGATTGCCGAAAATGAAGGCTTCTCTCAGGATCTCTGCTCTTATGCAAGATGTGACATAGGTTCGGCGATGGTGGGAAGCAGCCCCATTGGCGGTCTACCCAAACCCAATTTTCTCTTATGCTGCAACAACATATGCAATACTGTCGTGAAATGGTATGAGGTTCTCAGCAGAATGTTCAAAGTGCCTCTGTTCATTCTGGATGTCCCCTTTGTCAGGAAAGAGCTGAGGGAGAGCTATGTCAACTATGTGGAGGAGCAACTGTACGACTTCATCAGGTTTCTGGAAAAAGTGACAGGAGAGGAATTTGATGAATCCAGATTCAGAGAAGTAATTTCCCTCTCAATTCAAGGCGTCAATGCCTACAGAGATGTGCTCCTCATGGGCAGACATAAGCCATCTCCGCTGACATGCTTCGATGCATTTCTGAATATGGCCCCCATCGTATGCTTGAGGGGGACAGAGACTCCAATAGGTTTTTACGGGGAGTTGAAGGAGGAGCTGGAAGAAAGGGTGAAAAATGGAGTTGGAGCTGTTGACAATGAAGAGATAAGGCTGCTCTGGGACAACATACCAATATGGTACGAACTGAAGCGACTTTCCGAGTTCTTCATAGACCACAACGCATGCCTGGTTGCGGACACCTACACCAACGCCTGGACAGGGATACTGAGGCTGGAAAACAAATCAGACCCCATAAGGAGCCTTGCAGAGACCTATACCTTCATCTATCTGAACTTGGGTCTTGAGCTGATGGCCGAAGCCATAAACAGGCTTATTGATGTCTATGACGTGGATGGAGTTGTTATTCACAGCAACAGGAGCTGCAAGCCCTATTCCTTCGGACAGTATGAGATTCAGAAAATGATTGATGTCCCCTCAGTGGTTATAGAGGCTGACATGACCGATTCCAGAGTGTTCTCAATGGCACAAGTTGAGACTAGGCTTGAGGCGTTTCTTGAGAGGCTTAAGAGTTGATTCAATTTATTACCGTCTTGCCCTCAGAATAAAAAATCTGTTGATAAAATGACCAGATAGACGTGATGTTTTTCAGAAAGTAGATGTAAAATTTTAATAATTTACCGTTAAAACTCATCCATGGTTGAAGAGGTGGCTGAGAAAGTCTATCATGTTGACGTCCTAGAAGGCATTGAGAACGGTATTGTTTCTGCATACATTCTCGATTTTGATGATGTTGCCATAATAGACCCTGGACCGGCTGCGGGCTACAAAAACATTCTGAAGGCTCTGGATGAGCTGGAGATTGAAAAGAGGAGAGTGAAATACCTAGTTGTAACACATATTCACATAGACCACTCAGGTAACTGTGGGCACCTCGTCAAAGAGCTGCCTGAGGCAAAGGTTATTGTCCATCCCAAAGGAGCAAAGCATCTGATTGACCCGGAAAGGTTATGGGTGTCTTCTAAGAGCGTTTTGGGGCCAATAGCAGATCTTTACGAAAAACCCTTGCCCGTTCCGGAAAGCAGGGTCATGAAAGTGGAAGATATGGAGAGAATAGATCTCGGTGGAGACGTGCTGCTATGCATGCATGCTCCAGGACACACAGCTCATCACGTTGCATACTATCTTGAGAGTTCAAAGATACTCTTTCCAAGCGATGCTGCAGGAGTTTACACCCATAAAACCCTATTGCCAGCAACACCTCCTCCCTTCGAGCTGGATCAGGCTTTGAAGTCGCTGGAGAAGCTCATGGAACTGGATGTGAAATTCGTTGCCTTCACCCATTTCGGTGCAGCGGAGAACGGGAAGCTGCTGAAAAGAGCCTACGACAAGCTTGTCAGATGGGCCAAGATTGCTGAGGAGGTTGTGAAGGAAGGTGGCGACCACTCGGACATGTTCAAAAGGCTGATGAATGAGGATGAGGACGTTAAAGGGCTGGCAGAGAAATATCAGGGGAGTGACACCGCCCTGGGGCATGTTCTTGTTAATATCTTTGGCATGCTGGATTACGTCAGAAGAAAGCAGACGTAGATTTTTTTCCTCGGACCGGAGAAATCATAATGGCTGAATTGCAGATTGTGCAACAAGCGCCTATAACTGTACCTGTAACTGCACGAACCCCTTCTATTTTTGTCTGGTAGGATAAAATATAAGGATAAGCATAACGCCATACCTACATTTTTCAGGAAAACTTAAATCAAAAATCATGGAAATAATGATATGAAAGTTCTTGTTGTCGGTGCGGGAACAATGGGCCATGGCATTGCTGAAGTGTGTGCTCTGGCTGGCTACGACGTTTTGATCACAGATATAAGCGAAGACGCCCTTAAGAATGCTGTCACAAAAATATCCTGGAGCGTGAAGAAGCTCGAGCAGAAGGGGAAGGTTAAGAGCTCAGATGAAGTTCTGGGCAGAATAAAAACATCAACCGACTTGGCAAACTCTGCTAAAGAAGTTGACTTCGTAATCGAAGCAGTTGTTGAAAGAACTGACGTGAAAAAGGAGGTATTCAAAACCCTCGACGAAAATTGCAAAAGCGATGTTATACTCTCAACCAACACCTCCACAATCCCCATAACTGAGATTGGCCAAGCCACCAGCAGACCAGATAAAGTTGTTGGTCTGCACTTCTTCAATCCTCCCACCCTCATCAGGCTGGTTGAGATAATAAGGGGAGCGCAGACGAGTGATGAAACCATCAGAAAAACAATAGAATTTGCAAAATCCATAGCCATGGATTACGTTCTGGTGGAGAAAGACGTGCCAGGTTTCCTGATCAACAGAATAAACATTAGAGTTTTCGTAGAGGCAATGAGGCTCCTTGAAGAAGGATATCGTCCCGAAGAAATAGACGCTGCTGTAAGATACAGAGCAGGCCTGCCCATGGGAATATTTGAGGTTGCAGACTTCAGCGGCGTGGACATAATCTACAGCGTGCTTAAGGAAGTTAGAGAGAGGGGTTTTGCCGTTGAAATGCCTGAAATCCTAGAGGAAATGGTAGAGGAAGGTAGACTGGGAATGAAGACTGGCAGGGGGTTTTACGAGTACAAGGGCTTTTACGAGAGGGTTAAGATACCCAAAGAGCTCGCGTATCACATAAGCCCCCTTCAGATACTTGCCCCTGGCATCAACGAAGCTGCCTGGCTCCTGAGAAATGGAATTGCGACGAAGGAAGACATTGATAAAGCCACAGTGAAGGGGATGGGTTACCCCAAGGGAATTTTGAAGATTGCCGATGCTTACGGAATAGACAAGGTTGTAGCGACGCTTAACATCAGAAAAAACCAGAAAAAGCTGGATGAGTACGAGCCGGACCCACTGCTTCAGGAGATAGTCAAGGCTGGAAAGCTGGGAAAGAAGAGCGGTGAGGGCTTCTATCAGTGGAACCATGAGCTGGTTGACTTCGGGCCGGTGAGATACGAGAAGAGGCATGACCACGCTATTATCACAATGCGAAGGCCGGAGAAATTGAATGCACTGAATGAAGAGATGTGGATTGGCCTCAACAAAGCCTTTCTGAAGGCTCAGGAAGATGAGGACGTCAGAGCAGTTATCATAACTGGAGAAGGCAGGGCTTTCTGCGCCGGAGATGACATCGCAGTCATGGGCTCCTGGAAGAGTCTAAAAGACGGCATAGACTTCTTTGAAAAGATTGCCATGCCTCTCGTTTACACCCTAGCATACTATGAGAAGCCCATAATATCTCTTGTGAACGGAAACGCCTTTGGCGGAGGCATGGAGCTTAACATGTTCTTTGATATAGTGATTGCAAGCGAAGACGCAACCTTCTCCATTCCTGAAGGGTTGATAGGAGCTTTTCCGCCCATCGCATCCTCTCTCGGCTACGCAATCTTTGGTAGAAAAATTGCGAGATACGCGCTGACAGGAGACGTGATGAGTGCCGAGGAGGCAAAAGAATTCGGACTTGTGGATCTGATCGTCCCCAAAGATATGCTGCTGGAAGTGGGTATGGAGTACACTGACAGAATCTGCCAAGTAGCACCTCTTTCTGCAAAGGCCGTAAAAAGGTCCATGAATGCTATCAGAGAGATTTTCAGGAATGCCATGGACATTGCAGCAAGGGAAATTGAGCTGCTCATACCAACAGAAGACTTTGCTGAAGGTATGAAAGCCTTTGTCCAGCGAAGAAGGCCGGAATGGAAGGGGAGATGAGATATGCAGCGCTTTCTTGATGAAGAGCACAGAATGCTCAGAAATGCAGTCAGGGAATTTGTAGAGAAGGAGCTGATGCCAGAGGCAAAGGAGCTAGATGAGAAAGGAGAATTTCCTTGGGATGTTTTCAGGAAGGCAGCGAAGCTGGGCTACATTGGAGCTTCACTCCCGGAAGAGTATGGTGGAGCTGGAATGGACTATCTTTCAGAGGCAATAATAACAGAGGAGATCATGCGTGCTGGCTCGCCGGGAGCAGTTGTAACTGCAACGCTGGGCTGTATTCCGGTATTCTACTTCGGCACTCAGGAGCAGAAAGAGAAGTATTTGCCTGTCGTAACGTCAGGAAAGGGTGTCAGCGGTATTGCCATTACAGAGCCCAACGCTGGCAGCGATGTTGCAGCCATCCAGACTTCAGCAGTGAAAAGAGATGGAAAGTGGGTGCTGAACGGCTCGAAAGAGTTCATAACAAATGGAAATATCGCTTCGTGGCTGGTCATTGCAGCAAAAACCGATAAGACTGCTCAGCCAGCCTACAAGGGCATATCAAATTTTATCCTCGAGCATCCTACTGAAGGATTTGCAGCGTCTCCAATCAGCAAGATGGGTATGCACTGCAGCCCGACGGCCAGTATAAGCCTTAAGGATGTTGAGGTGCCGGCAGAAAACCTGCTCGGTGCAGAAAACATGGGTTTCTACCAGATTACCATGTTCTTCAACGTGAGTAGGGTTTTTACTGCTGCTGCAGCTCTCGGCTTGGCTCAGCGATGCTATGAGCTGGCTTTGGATTATGCAAAGCAGCGTGAGGCCTTTGGAAGGCCAATTGCAGCTTTCCAAGAGATTCAGTTCAAGCTAGCAAACATGTGGACAGAGATTCAGGCAGCCCGACTTCTCATCTGGCATACTGCAAAGCTCATTGACATGGGTCAGCCTGATGCTGCCTTCAGCAGCGCTGCTAAAGTCTATGCCACGGAGATTGCCAATAGAGTTGCGTATGAGGCAGTCCAGATTCACGGAGGTTACGGCTATAGCAAGGAATACGATGTGGAGAGATATTACAGAGATGCAAGGATGTTCACGATAGTGGAAGGGACCAGCGAGATACAGAGGCTGATATTGGGGAGGTTTCTTACAGGCAGGCTGAAGTTTTAGATTTATTTTACCCCTTTTTATTTCTTATTTCACCTTAATCTTTATCTCGCCCACCCGGCCCCTCCTCCATCCTGGAGCTTCAGATGTCACCTCTAGAACAGCAAAAAACAAAAAATCAGCCCAAAGGCACCCTCTTCAAGCCATGAACTCTGTCAAAATCCTGATTATCGGAAACGATTACTCCATCAACCGACAGAGCCGATGCGGCAATCAGGCTGTCAAAAAAGGACAAACCATGCTTCTCCTCTATCTCGGCCTGCCTGATGAACAGATTAATATCAATCGTATTCACAATTTTTACCTTATTTCTGGCAAGAATGTGGTCTATTGCTCTCATGGCATCTGCAACCTGACTGGGTGGTCTACCTCTAGCCCGCAACACCACCTGAAACTCAAATAAGGCTGTATCGGGAACCCGGAGACCCCGGATGTTCAGAGCTTTTAAACAAAAGCGACTCAGCAAACTTTATCTAATATTTAATCATTATGTTTTTGAGAAGAATTCTGGAGAAGAATTCTGGAAAACCTGTTAAGAAGAGGTGGTGAAAGATAGATGATAGTAGGAAAATCTTCTACCATAAACGACGACTACCAGCTCAATGTGACCAGAATACTCCAGCATGCAGCAAAAGTTCATCCAAAGAGAGAGATAGCATCACGCTCCATCTTTGGCATCCATCGCTACAACTATGCTCAAGCCTACGAAAGAGTATGCGCCATTGCTAATGCCCTAGAAAAACTTGGCGTCAAGCCTAGGGATGTGGTAGCTCTTCTAGGCTTCAACACCCACAGGTTTTACGAAAGCTACTTTTCGATCCCCGGCTTAGGAGCAGTTCTGCTCCCACTGAACCTGCGCCTGCCGCCTCAGGACCTGCTTTACATCCTGAAGCACAGTGAGGTGAAGGGGCTGTTGGTAGATGACTTCATGGTGCCCATTGCTGAAATGATTGCCCCACAGCACGATTTCAACTTCTTTGTGGTGATGAGCGAGAGAAAAAAGGTAGATACTAAGCTTGACCCAGTTTACAGCTATGAGGAACTTGTTGAAGAGAATGAGAAGACGAGGGAATGGGATGAAGTGGATGAGAAGAGTGCAGCAACAGCCTGCTACACTTCAGGCACAACGGGGAAACCTAAGGGCATCTACTTCTCCCACCGCTCCATATATCTACATGCTCTCACCGGGGCAGCATATCTGAGAATTGGACCTGAAGATTGCTACATGCAGATAGTGCCAATGTTCCATGCCAACGGCTGGGGTGGTCACATAGGCTCAACCATGGTGGGCTCCAAACTGGTATTTCCTGGCTTTTTCACGTTAGAAAACGTTGATGTACTGGTGGATCTCATCGTGAAGGAAAGCGTCACCGTAACCCACGCCGCCCCTGTCATCCTCATCCCCATGCTGGAGTACCTGAGGAAGCTCGATCCGAAACCAGACCTTACCGGGCTGAGGATAGGTTCTGGAGCATCAGAACCTCCGGTTGCCATGATGAAGGGCTTTGCAGAGTTCGGTGTTGAAATCATACATGCCTATGGAGCCACAGAAACAAGTCCGCTCGTTACCCTGAACTTCATCAAGCCAGAGCTTCAGCTGAGTGAAGAAGAATACTGGGAGTACAAGAAGTATCAGGGGCTTCCTGTTCTGGGGGTAGAAGTAAAGGTGATGACTGGAGATAAGGAAGATAAGGAAGCTCCTTGGGACGGAAAGACCATGGGTGAGCTCTGGATAAAAGGAATCTGGGTTACCAAGGAGTACTACAGAGACGAGAGGACGAAGGACAGCTTCGCAGATGGCTGGTGGAAGAGCGGTGACGTGGCGATGATAACTCCTGAAGGCTACGTAAAGATTGTAGACAGGGTCAAGGACGTGATAAAGAGCGGTGGAGAGTGGATTAGCAGCGTAGACCTTGAGAACACACTCATGGCTCACCCTGCAGTGCTTGAAGCCTGTGTTATTGGCGTTGAGCACCCCAAGTGGCAGGAAAGGCCTCTGGCATTTGTTGTGCTGAAACCAAGCAAAGAGGCGACGAAGGATGAGCTGATTGAGTTCCTGAAGCCAAGATTTGCCAAGTGGCAGCTGCCGGACGATATTCTTTTCGTGGACGAAATTCCCAAGACAAGTGTTGGAAAATTCGACAAGAGGGCTTTGAGAAACAAATACATGAGATATCTGATTGAAAAGTCCGATTAAGAGCCAAAAAGAACCGAACAACGAGGAGGTGATATTCTGGCAGCAATAAATGGCTGCAGTGTTTATTTACCCGTCTGGAGGTTGGAAAGGAATGAGATTTCAAGGCAAACTGGTATGCCGTCGCTAGGTGGCGAGAGGACTGTAGCCCACTGGGATGAAGACAGTCTCACAATGGCCGTCGAAGCGGCAAGGGGTCTGGGAGTTGAAGAGTTCGATGCAGTTATCTTCGCCTCAACCTCACCACCCTTCAAAATCAAGCAGTGCGCCAGCATAATAGCTTCTGCCCTTGATTTGAGCGGCAATACCTTCACCATGGATGTGACGGACTCATTCAGAGCTGCCACAAACGCTCTGATTACCGCAAACGAGATGGTTGATTCAGGAAGGTTCAGCAGGGTTCTTGTGGTCGCAGCGGATCGTATTCCTGTAAAGCCCGCAACCATCTACGAGCAGCTTTACGGAGATGCTGCCGTGGCGATAGCAGTGGAGAAAGATGGAGATGCCAAGATACTTGGCTACTCAACTGCAACAAAGCCCCTTCCAGGAACTTGGATGAGAAGTGATGATGATACAGTCAAGGACTTCGACATGCGCCTAGATGCCCGCTACGGATATGCTGAAAGCGTGCAGCAGGCTGTGATGCCTCTGTTTGCCAAGCTCAACCTGTCTCCAGCAGATGTGGACAGAATAGTTGCATCAGCTCCCGATCCGAAAAGCTATGTGGGTTTGCTCAAAGCAGTGGGAGTTAAGGCTGAGGAGTTTTATTTCTCCAGCATTGGGATTGCCGGGGCAGCCCACCCCCTGCTCTTACTGGCTTCACAGCTTGAAAGACCCGGAAGAATTCTTCTGGGAGGTTACGGGGAGGGGGCCGACGTTTTTGTCATACAGATAGATGAGGCTATTGAATCAAACCTAGGCGAGATGCTGGAAAGCGGGAAGAAGATAGGCTATGCGGATTATCTATTCAACAGGGGTTTTGTTGGAGTCAAAGAGGCTCCAGACAGGCCATCTCTGACCAAATACTGGAGGGATGAGAAGTCCATAATACGGTTCTATGGGATGAAGTGCAGGAATTGCGGAGCTGTAAGCTATCCCATCAGCCGGTGCTGCGTGGAATGCGGGGCAAAGGATAGCTATGAAGAGGTTAAGCTGGGAGATAAAGGAAGGATATACACCTACACCATCGATTATCTGATTATGCCCGGAAATTATACTGGCGATGGAATTCATCCTCACTGCGTTGCAGTTGTGGATCTGGAGGGTGGAGGAAGGGTTTTCTTTGAGGTTACGGACGTGTTGAGGGATTTTGAGGGCGTTGAGTGCGATACGGAGGTTGAAAGAACCTTCAGGCTGCTGTTCGAGAAAGCGGATTTCAGGTATTACGGATGGAAGGTCAGACTTCCGAGATGAGGTTCAACATGAGGCAAGAGGTGAGAGTATGAGAGAAGTTGCCGTAATCGGGTGTGGAGTTACCCAATTCGGACATCATTGGAAGAAGGATCAGGAGAATTTGCTGGTTGAAGCTACTTATGAAGCCGTGAAGGATGCCAGCATAGAGCTCAAAGACGTTGAGGCTGTCTGGTGCGGAAGCTTTTACCCCTCAACCGGCATAAGCGGGAACGTTTTCAGCGACACTCTGAAGTTCTTCGGCAAGCCCATTTCGAGGGTTGAGAATTACTGCGCAACGGGCATGGATAACGTTAGAAATGCTGCCTTCGCCGTTGCCAGCGGAGCCTATGACATTGTAATCGCTGCAGGAGTGGAAAAGCTGATGGATGCGGGCTCAAGAGGAATTCCACATATTGAAGGGATCTTCAGTGTTGCCATGCCCGCTGTAAGCGCTCCGGGAATGTTTGCAATGGCGGCAAACAGAGCCTTTAAAGAGTGGGGATGGAATAGGAAAGATCTGGCTCTGGTGGCGGTGAAAAACCACTACAATGGAGCGAGGCACCCCAAAGCCCACTTCAGGAAGGGGGTGACAGTTGAGCAGGTTTTGAATGCTCCAATGGTTGCCTACCCCCTTGGCGTTTATGATTGCAGCGCTGTGAGTGATGGCGCTGCTGCCATCGTGCTTACCCGCCCCGAAATCGCCAAAGAGATAGTGGGAGACGATTTTGCCATAATCAAGGCAATAGGAATGGCTGTTGAAACCATGCATCCCTGGCATCGCCCCTCCGAGACATTCCTGAGCTTTCCTGCAACTGTCAATGCTGCAAAAATGGCCTTTAAAATGGCTGGAATTGAGGAGCCCCGTAAAGAGCTTGATTTCGGAATTGTCCATGACTGCTTCACCATCACAGAACTGATAAACTATCAGGACTTGCAGCTCTGCAAGCCCGGGGAAGGGGCGGAGCTCATCAGAGACGGTGTTACGGCAATAGACGGAGACTTTCCCATCAATCCAGATGGTGGCCTGAAATCCTTCGGTCATCCCATTGCAGCTTCAGGGGTTAGAATGATTGCAGAGCTGACAAAGCAGGTTCTTGGAAAGGCTGAGGGCTTGCAGGTGGAGGGTGCAGAGGCTGGCTTTGCCCACAACCTCGGCGGACCGTACTCGGTTGCTACGGTGGCTGTTGTGGGCAGAAGATGATCCCATCATATTTTTATACTTTATCATAATTTTTTGTTATGGTGAAGTCATGGCAGCAGATGATAAGCCAAATATAAGCATGTCAAAAATATACTACTTCATTCTAATCACACTTTTACTTCTCACCACATTAATTTCAGGCTGTACTGCAAAAAATGAACCCAGCACCAAGAATGAAGCCAATCCTTCTCAGCCACTGCAATCACATTCACAACTAACTCAACAGACCACTCCGCTACCCACTCCTCAACCACCCCTACAGCCTCCTACACCTACAATACCAAAATGGGAAACTGAGGTATCAGGAGAAAAAAGAGATGAGGTAATTAGCCTGGCTCTAAACCATCCCACGGTTAAAAAGTGGCTAGACGAAGGTTATGAGGTTGTGAATGTAACCCTATCACGTGAAACCTACTGGGTTTATATACTGACCAACAAGCAAATTCTGCCCTGGATTACAGGAATAACTCTGAAGGTACCAGTATATCCGGGAGATAACGTTCAGGTGGGACCCATAAACTTTGACCTCACACTTTCCAGTATTTCTGAGGAGCAAAGAAGTGAGACCCTAAAGATAGCACTTTCCGATCCGAAAACCAAGAAGTACATAGGTTAACCGCACTTATGAAGTTGAAAAAGTGGAAGTCAGCGCCTAGATACTCTGCTATAAGGAGTGCATGCCCTACGCCTACCCCACGGTTTTTCTGAAGGTGAATCCAGAGCCGTGGAAATACGGTTTCTATTACAGAATCTACGTAGATCTGGAAAACAAGCCGGTTGCATATATTCAAGGTTTCTACCGTAAGCCTTCACCGCCCTACCTCAGCAATTCAAGCATGCGAAACAATTGATGAACTAAGTTTTAGCCTCATCAATTTTTAACCGTCTTGCACATCGTACATTGCAATCCCCTTACATCCCAGTTCTTGAAACCTTCTTTCTGTAAACCCTCTTAAACTTCTCAAAAGCCCTCTCATAAACCTCACTGTTCTCTTTTACAGGCTTAAACGTCTTCTCAACCCTCACAAGCCTCTTGACCTCTTCAAAACCCATATATCCTAATCCCACCATGGCTATGTAGGCTGCTCCCTTGGCTCCAGCCTCCTGCGGGTCTGAGACTTTTTTCACCTCCTTTTTGAGGGCATCAGCGAAAATTTGCAGCCATATGTCGGATTTCGCTCCACCTCCGATGAAATTAATGTAATCAGATCCTCCTGTGAGCTTCTCAAAATACATCAGTGCCCATTTCAGATTCAGAGCCACGCCCTCCAGCACAGCCCTGATGACATCGCTTTTTGAGTGCTCCAGACTCAGATTATAGAACCCTGCTCTAACGCTGTGGTCGTCGAGGGGTGAGCGCTCACCGAACATCCATGGGGTGAAAATAAGACCCCTGGTCCCAACTTCGCTTTCTGCAGCCATCTCATCCAGTTCATGGAATTCTAAGCCGTCAAAGAAGTTGTTTCTCAGCCATTCATAGCATGCTCCAGCAGTCTCCTGCTCGGCAACACACAGATACATCTCCGGGTTTGCGCTACATATACAGCCCATGTAATGCATCAAATCCTTCTTCCTTTCCGCCATGTGGGCTCCCAGCCATGCGCTAGTGCCTATGTATGCATGAATCTCGTTCTCCAGAACAGCTCCTGAACCTACAGCAGCAGATGTCATATCCCCCGCCCCGACAACCACAGGAATTCCCTCTGGCAGCCCAAACTCCTCTGCTGCTTCCTTCCTCAGCTTCCCGGCGATGCTTATAGATTCCCTGATCTCCGGAAGCTTTTCCTTGTCAATACCAAACTTCCTGAGAATTGCATCGCTCCAGCACATCTTTCTCTTCCTCGTGTCCATCATCCAGCTTATGTTGGCGCAATCCCTGCTGGTGACAAAGTTGCCAGTGCACCTGAAAATCAGGTAGTCCTTGACATCCAGAAACTTGTAAGTTGCTTTATAAATGTCGGGCTCATTCTTCTTTATCCAAAGAATTTTAGATATAGCATCCTTGCCTGCAAAACCGGGAGCGCCGCCGGTTATCCTCAAAAACTGAATCAGATTGACCAGATTGTACTTTGTTACCCTGTTTCCAATGATTCCGAATGCTTCCTTAGCCGCCCTTGTATCCAGCCAGATCATGCAGTTCATCAGCGCCTCACCTTTTTCATCCACTGGAAGGACACCTGCCATCTGGGTCGAGAATACGATGGCTACAATATCTTCTCCCGCTCCTGATCCTTCAACAACCTCTTTCGTGGTTTCTACAACAGCACCCCACCAGTCATGGGGGTTCTGCTCTGCATAACCTTCTTTAGGATAGAGCACTTCATATCTGGCCTTACTCAAAGCTTTAATGCCACCATCGAGAGAAACAAGGACTGCTTTGTTTGCACTCGTCCCCACATCATGGCAGAGAATGTATTTCATAATTATTAAAAATTATTTAACCATACTTAATTTTTGCTTATCTCCTTTCTCAAACTTTCTGATTTAAGACAGTCAGAATTCGAGACTAGCAAGACAGAAGAGTGGAGACTGGATGTGTCAATGAGGTTGAGGTTGGAGGATGTATGAGTCTGGAGGAGTGGGGAAAACAGAATGGGAATAGCTTTTCGGTAATGCTCAGTATGTCATATAATCCTACACTGGCTGGTTCACACCTCTGGACCAATATGCAATGGTCGATGTCGAAGCGATAGCCGAAGAGATGACGCTACATCTGCAGAATATTTAGATTTATATTAGCAATAATAAACCTTTTAAATTTTTTAAATAAACTATAGAAATAAGATGAGATCGATTAGAGAGAGAATAATCGAAGACATACTTGAAGAAAATGAGGAGATTCTTGCCAAGGTTAGCTGGAAGGAAGTGAGATATGCACTCATGACATTAGTCTTCGATGTAATTATCTATGCCACAAATAAGCGTTTGCTCTACGTAATGCATGAAGTTAAAAGAATAGTTTACGAATTGCAATATTCAAGGATAACCCAGATAGAATTGGTTGAGAAGAGGAAGATGTTGGTATTCAAACAAAGCTACTACCAGATAGATGGAGACTTAAACGATCGGGAAAGAAAACTCTGGAGAATTCCTGCAAATGTTGAAAATGCTGAGGAATTTTGTAGAGTTGTGAGTGAGATCGTGAAGAAGAGGCGCTGGAAATTAGATTGATTGTATTATTGTATTATCCTTAATCCTATTAATTCTCTTAACAGCCAGCGATGTAACTTGAAAATGGTGAGGATACACATAGGTGATACCTCCGATTTCTTAGATATTTCCTTGAGCGTTTCTGTCCACACCCTCACCTGAAGTAATAATAGGCATCGAGGAAGAAGATGTTGAGAATAATGAAAACAAAAAACTGACAATCCTTATATATTTCATGATTTTTACTGTTTTTTAATGAAGGCCACCATTTTAGGTTGCGGAACCGTTGGAAGTACAGCAGCCTTAACTCTTTCAGCTTCTGGTCAGTTTTCTGAACTTTCAATTGCCGATCTGAATGTTGAAGCTGCCATGAAGGTTGCCAGCGTATGTCAGGTGGAAGCCGAAGCCATAAAATGTGATGCATCCGACGTTTCTACGATAAAAGAAGTTATCAGAGGTTCAGACGTTGTCCTGAACTGTGTCGGGCCCTTTTACGAGTACGGGCCAAGGGTGCTGAAGGCAGCGATTCAGGGAGGAGTTAATTATGTGGACGTTTGCGACGATTATGATGCGACGGTTGAGCATTTGAAGATGGATATTGACGCGAAAAAAGCGGAAATCACAGCATTAATCGGAATGGGCAGCTCACCTGGTTTGGCGAATCTTATTGCAAAGTTTGCAGCTGAGAATCTGCTGGATGAAGTTGATGCAATAGACATCTACCACGCCCACGGTGGAGAGAGAACGGAAGGTGCTGCCGTTGTGAAGCACAGAATCCACTCCATGGAGATGGACATACCCATGTTTTTGGATGGCGAATTCAAGACTGTCAGGCTTTTTGAAGAGAGCGGAAAGGCTCTGGAAAAAGAAGTTGAGTTTCCAGGAATAGGGGTGTACAGAGTTTATGCGTATCCCCACCCTGAAACCCTGACGCTGCCCAGATACATCAAAGGAGTGAGGAGAGTTACCAACCTCGGCCTAGTTCTCCCCCCAGAATACGCAGAACTGATAAAAACCATCGTCAGGATTGGTATGACGTCTGATAAACCCATAAAAGTCGGAAATACTGAGATTTCACCTCTTGACTTTGCTGTGGCTTTCATACTCTCAAAAAGGGAGGAGTTGCTGGAAAAAGCCGGACTGAAGGGGCCTGTTGGCTGCCTGAAGGTGGTTGTTACAGGAAAGAAGGGGGGCATTGTCAGATACAGCTTTTCCCTCACATCCAGAGGACAGGGTATGGGGGAAGGCACAGGAATTCCGGCAGCTATAGGCACAATTCTCATGGTAAAAGGCAAAATCACCGAAAAGGGTGTTCTGCCCCCTGAAGCATGTGTGAATCCCATGGATGCTTTTGTTATGGCCAGAGATATTCTGAAATCATCTGGAATTGAAGAGTTCCCACTTCTAATCGAAGTTGAGGACGAAAGCGGGAAGAGGATGTTGAGTGTCGATGAAGTGCTGAAGTGGTGAAATTGAGGTAGTACTGAGGTGATAAAAATGGAGCTTGGTGTGAGGTTGAGATTTCAGAAATTTGAGGACCCTGAGGCGAATCCAGAAGCGCTGCCTGATGGTATAGATTCGGATGAATACATCATAGCCACCTATTACATGTCCTTCCCCAAAGCCTTCAATCCCTATCAAATCGCCCAGATAATGGCTGTAGAGCAGAGCACCGGCACATGGATTCCAGTACCCGGCGAGTCTCCTGAAACCAGAAAGAAGCATGTTGCCAAGGTTATTGGAGTCTATGAAACGCCTGATCACGAAATCATGATACCTGATGAAGTAAAATGGAGAGATTACATCATCCAGATAGCCTTTCCTTACGAGAACATAGGCAGCAGACTTTCAATGCTGTTTACTGCTGTGATAGGCAACATCTCCATGGCCGGAAAGGTTAAGCTCTTAGACCTGAAATTCCCGGAGAAGTACGTTGAGGGATTCAAAGGCCCTAAATTCGGTATTGAAGGTGTGAGAAAAATTCTGGGAGTCCACGACAGGCCGCTGCTGAACAACATGATAAAGCCCTGCACCGGCTTCCCGGCAGAGCTGGGAGCAGAGCTGGCATATGAGACTGCAAGGGGCGGAGTGGACATCGTCAAGGATGATGAACTTCTTGGCAACGTGGCTTTCAACACTGTGGAGGAGAGGGTGACGAAGTACATGGAGGCAATTGATAAGGCGAATGAAGAAAAGGGGGAAAAGACCCTCTACGCCATAAATATCAGCGATGATCTGCCAGATGTGCTTGAGAACGCTGAGAAAGCTATTGAGCTTGGAGCTAACTGTCTGCTGGTGAACTATCTTGCGTGTGGCTTCCCGGTTTTGAGAGTATTGGCTGAGGATCCCAGCATAAACGTGCCCATAATGGCACACATGGACTGTGCCGGCATATACTATGTCTCGCCCTTCTCTGGAGTGAGCAGTCATCTGGTTCTCGGCAAGCTTCCCAGACTAGCAGGAGCCGACATCGTTGTCTATCCTGCTCCCTACGGAAAGGCACCCTTTTCCGAAGAAAAGTACATTGAAGTTGCAAAGGCACATCGCTACCCCTTCTATAAAATCAAACCCATCTTTCCAATGCCCTCAGGTGGTATAACGCCTTCCATGGTTCCCAAGCTGATGAATACCCTTGGAATAGATCTCGTTGTGGCTGCTGGCGGCGGAATACATGCCCATCCTGATGGGCCAGCAGCGGGGGCAAGGGCTTACAGGGCGGCAATTGATGCGGTGCTGAAGGGTTACACAGACCTGAAGAAGTACGCCGAAGAAAACAGCATCGAAGAACTTATAAAGGCTTTACACCTCTAATCATTTTTAATCATTAAAACTGATTAAAAACCAAAAGAATTTAGACTTTGAGGTTTCACTAGCGCTGGTGATACATGATGTTAGTTGAGCATATTCTGACAGAGGACCAGAAGGCAATCAGAGATGCTGCCAGAGAATTCGCCGAAAAAGAGTTTCCGAAATACAGCGAGGAGTGCGATCTGGAGGAGAAATTCCCCTTTGAGCTCTGGAAGAAGGCTGCCGAGCTTGGTTTCATAGGCATGTCTATTCCCGAGGAATACGGCGGCCAAGGAATGGGTATTCTAGAAACCTGCCTAGTTGTAGAGGAGTTCTGGCGTGTGGATGGTGGCCTAGGAATGATAATGGCATCCACTTTTGGCTCAGAACAAATCCAGATGTTTGGAAGCGAGGAGCAGAAAAAGAAGTATCTGCCACCTCTTGCAAGGGGAGAAAAGATTTGCGCTGCTTGCTACACAGAGCCCCAAGCAGGAAGTGATGTTGCCGGAATAAAAACCAGAGCGGATAAAGACGGAGACGAATACGTTATTAATGGAACCAAAATGTTCATAACCAACGGCAGCATTGCCGATTACTACATAGTTCTGGCAAGAACTGATCCAAATCCCCCAAAGAGGCACATGGGCATGAGCGTTTTTGTTGTGGAGAAAGACACGCCAGGAATTCAAACAAACAAACTCACCAACAAACTTGGTATCAGAGCAAGCGACACAGCAGAAGTTGTTTTCAAGAACGTGAGGGTTCCGAAGGAGAATCTGGTGGGAAGAGAAGGCGAAGGTTTCTATCAAACCATGATGTTCTTCAACGTCACCCGAATCCCTGTTGCGTTCCAGGCCGTTGGACTGGCTCAGGGAGCATTTGAGCTGGCTTTTGAGTATGCCAAGAACAGGGACGTTTTCGAAAGAAAACTTGTAAGCTTCCAGATGACCCAAGAAAAGCTGGCAAAGATGAGGACGAACATAGAGGCTGCAAGGCTGCTAGCTGTCCAGGCAGCACTTCAGGCTGACAAAACTAGCATGCCAGATCCCGGCCTTACAGCCATGGCAAAGTACTTCACCGCCAAGGTGGCTCAGGAAGTTGTACACGAGGCCTTGCAGATTCATGGCGGATACGGATTCATGGGTGAGCAGGCAATTTCCAGAATGTTCAGAGACGCCAGAATTCTGGAGATTTACGAGGGTACAAGAGAGATCGAGCTGGAAGTTGTGGCAAGGTCTTTGCTCGGAAAGGTGCCTTCAGTTCTTGGAATGGTCAGAAAGCACCCCCTCATGTAAATTCTTTTAACAATTTTTTTACTGTTTTCCTAGTCTCCTCTCCAAAAAACAGCTCATTTCTTAGGCTTTCCACATTCACATAATTCACATCACTCGTATTGGCACCTCTACACTTCTCGCAGATTAGCATATTCCTCATTACTTCATACTTCCTGAAAATAGACGAGTAAATCTTGTAATTCTCAGTTATCTGGAGTGGATGTCCGCAGCAGTAGCAAAGGGAAGCATAAGGACTCCCTATAACGATTCCAGACTTCTTAGGAGTGCTGAGGGCTGCAAGAAGGAAAGCTGTAACTTGATCCCTGAAATCCGCCAAAATTCTGACCCTATCAACAAAAAGTTGTAAAGCTGCTCTGCTGCACTCCTTTACCACCTCTCTATCCATTTTCCCTTCTCCAGCATCCCCAACCCCTTTACACCAATTAAAAGCAGTAGGATCAAAAAGAATTACCACCTTCTTCTGATAGAAGTCAAAGAAGGCTGGAAGGAAGGGGAGAGCTCTGCAGGATGAAGGGCGGTAAGGATAGATTTTGCATGTATAATTGTCCAGGAAAAAGCAAGCATCACCTTTTCTCACCATTCTTAAGAGAGCTATGTCTGTGCGAACAGCGAATCTTCTGAAACCCAGATCAAGAATCCTGAAATATTCTTCTTCCGTGAGGTCAGCCGGAGCTATTTTACAGCAATTACCACATTGGAGCTGAGGGTTGCATTCGAACGGGATTTCCGGAAAATACACTTTCGTAAACTCATCCTCTATTCCGGAGATTTTCATCCATCGACTATAGTCGTGGAAAAAGTTAAGTTTTGCTGCAATTAGCAAAGCAACAATGCAAAAATTCAGGTTAATCAACGTGAAGATTAGCAGCGATGTTGCTGAAAAGCTGAAGGCAAAAACAGGTGAGAAAAACGTTTCTGCGGCAATTCAGGTTGCTGTGGACCACTATTTGTACTGCCCAGTGCGAAGTTCAGAGAGGACTGAGAAAACGAAGGGGAACAGAGGCAGAAAACCCGATTACCTTATGGAGCTCTTGGAAAAGCATGGATTAGAAATATAAAAATTTAAATAATTTTATTCTTCATCGCTTCCTGTGTCGCTCTCGAAGTCCTCGCCACCGCCCTTCTCCTTCTCCAGTGCCTTCGCAGCAATGACGTCGTCGATGCGGAGGATCATTATTGCCACTTCGGTGGCGCTGTTGATGGCCTGAGTCTTCACGCGGAGCGGCTCCAGCACACCGCTTTCCCTCATGTCTGTGACCTTGCCCTCGAAGACGTCAACTCCGGCAAATACATTGTCGCCCTCGTGGGCCTTCTTGAGCTCCACTAAGATGTCGATTGGATCGAGGCCAGCATTCTCTGCCAAGCTTCTCGGGATGATCTCCAGAGCCGAAGCGAAGGCTTCGGCAGCCAACTGCTCTCTTCCGCCTAAAGTTGGTGCCCAGTCTCTGATCTTCAGGGATGCTTCGATCTCTGGAGCACCACCGCCAGCAACAACCTTACCGCTCTCAAGAGCGGCCTTACAGACTTTTATGGCATCCTGCAGACTGCGCTCAACTTCATCAACGATGTGTTCTGTGCCACCTCTGATAAGGATCGTAACGGCCTTTGGATTCTTGCAACCCCTGATGAACACCATCTCCTCATCGCCGACCTTCTTCTCCTCAACCAGCTCTGCCTCACCCAGGTCCTCTGACTTCACATCCCTGAGATCAGTCAGTATCTTAGCGCCAGTAGCCTTGGCGATCTTCTCTATGTCACTCTGCTTAACTCTCCTGACGGCCAACACTCCAGCCTTAGCCAAGTAATACTGAGCCAAGTCGTCGATGCCCTTCTGGCAGAATACAACGTTAGCACCAGCATTGACGAGCGTATCCACCATCTCTTTCAGCATCTTCTCTTCCTGCTCGATGAACTTCTGGAGCATCTCTGGGTCTGTGATGCGGATTTCTGCGTCAGTTTCAGTCTCCTTGACCTCGAGAGCAGCCTTCAGCACAGCAATCTTGGCGTTCTTGACCCTCTTGGGCATGCCTGGGTGCACAACTTCCTTGTCGATCACTATGCCGTCGATAAGCTCAGTGTCTTCAACGCCGCCGCCCTGCCTCTTTTCCAATTTGATGTTGTCCTCGTCAACAACATATTTGCCGTTCTCTAGTTCCGCCACCTTTCTGACAGCATCCACCACTATTCCAGAGAGGTGCTCGATAGCGTATTCGGCATGCTTTCCAGTAATTGCCGTTGCAGCAATCTTTCGCAGAGTTGCGTCATCGTTAAGGTCAACATCAATGGCTATGTTCTCCAGCACCTCTATTGCCTTTTCAGCAGCAAGCCTGTAACCTCTGCAGATTATGCTCGGGTGAATGTCCTGCTCTAGCAAGTCCTCGGCTTTCTTGAGGAGTTCTCCAGCCAGAACGACTGCAGTAGTTGTACCGTCTCCAACCTCATCCTCTTGGGTCTTTGCCACTTCTATGATCATCTTTGCAGCCGGATGCTCCACATCCATTTCCTTGAGTATTGTAACACCATCATTTGTTATTACCACATCACCCAAGCTGTCCACCAGCATCTTGTCCATGCCTTTGGGGCCAAGTGTAGTTCTCACAGCCTCAGCGATGACGCGAGCGGCCATTATGTTCAAGCGCTGCGCATCCCTGCCAACCGTCCTCTGAGTCCCTTCCTTCAGTATCAAAACCGGAGTTCCTTGCAGTGTCGCCACTCTTCTCACCTCCTGTCAGAGGCTGGTAAAAAGTGGAACAGAATTTCTATATATATCTTTCGGTCAGTTTCTTCTCATCCAAAAGATTCAGAAAATCTTTTGCAGAACTCACACATTCCAGTTCTTCCTTCATCACAAAAATAACAGAACCAACTTCTTTGTTTACCATTTTCTCAACTATATATGCTGCTTTTGCAGCAACCGTTTCAGAGATTCTACCAAGTATCTCAGCCCTCTTTTCGATTGTCTTGACCTGTTTTACACCTGTCAGGATGGATTCATCATCTGTTTTGGCCACTGCATCGAAGGGTGCATGCTTGATGGGATATACCTTAACACCTATGCACCTCAGCTGTTCAACTATTTCCGCTTCTTTACCCTGAAGCTCCACTTCTTTGATTTCCTCTGTCTCAACATCTTCACCCACAAAATTCAGGACATCTATCTCCTTCATCACGTATGTACCCAGTATTTCCTCCAGTTTGAGGGCATTCTCAACGCTCGTGTCCACACCCTCCTCATACTTCTTTGCAGCTCTTCGCGAGATTCCGAGATGCCTAGCAATATCACCTATAGAGATTCCCAGCCTCTCTCTGGCTGATCTTATTCTCTCACTGTCCAGTCTCACGTAATATCCACCAGGAGCTGAGTAAACGAGGGGTGCAACCTCTTCAACAACAAAATCATAGAAAGTGGCAGTATTAATTACGGGTAAGCCATATCTGGTGTAAACTACACCCCTCTCTAAGTAATCAAATTTGAATTTCTCGCCCACAACAACAGGGCTCGCTTTCAGGAGTTTGGCGATTATTTTCATCTCTTCAGCCATTTCCGGCTTGAAGGAGTCGATATTGTATAGAACCTTTACAAGAAGAATTACAGATTCCTTTTTAGCAACTATATCGAAACATCTCGGCCTAGTTTCAACTAAATCAGTTACAGCATAACCCGCTTTACGCAGAATCTTAAGTACAGAAGCTGCAATTACTTCCTGCATCCTATTAGAAAAGGGTATGCCTTACTATATAATACTTTTGAACCCGTGTAATCGTCTATCTTTTTGAGATTATTTCTCAACCTTAGGTATTTACCGGTCAATACTGCCCCAACATTATATTTGATTGGTCCCATGAGCAGGTGACTTTAAAGCATTTTAGGTTCCTGTTGTCGTTTCTAATTTTAAGCCTTCTCGCCCTGTCCTCCACCCATCCTCCTTCCAATTCTCCCTAAAAACTGTCATAGAACTCTGAGCACATGGCAGTTTGATCGTTAGGAAGTTTGATTTTGCAATAACCGGAGTGGTGAGTAACGAAATTTACGCAGCAAATAACTCAGGAAATTAAAAAATGAGTGAAAAATCAAATTCCGATACAGAGTTGTTCGAACTTCTCGTGGTCTAGAAGCTCTTCTGCCTTTCCTTCGAAGGCAACTCTTCCACTGATGAGTAAATATGCGTTATCACTTATCTCAAGGGCCTTTTTGACGTTCTGTTCCACCAGAAGTATCGTGAGGCCGAGTCTGTCCTTAAGCTCAAGTATTTTGTCAAAGATTGCGTTGGCGAACTTTGGAGAAAGCATAGCTGTTGGTTCATCAAGCATCAAGAGCTCGGCTCTCCTTATGAGAGCCGTAGCAATAGCAAGGAACTGTCTCTCCCCTCCGCTGAGAGTTCCTGCCTTCTGATTCATTCTGTACTCAAGTTCAGGGAAAACATCCAGCGCCAAATCTTTCCTATCCTTATATTCACCGTTATCCAGTGTGTAGCCAGCAATCTTCAGATTTTCCTCCACTGTAAGGTTCGTGAAAACGTTATCCACCTGCGGCAGATAGGCAATCCCCATCTTCGTCCTTTCGTGAGGTGGCGTTAGTGTAACATCCTTATCGTTGTAGATCACTCTCCCCGAGTGGATGGTAGTAAGGCCGAAGATTGATTTCAGGAAAGTGCTCTTTCCGCTGCCGTTAGGGCCAACTACCGTCGTGATCTTCTTTCTTTCCACATTTGCATTTATCTCGAAGAGAATATGTAGCTCCTTATATCCCGCCGATAACTTCTCAGCCCTGAGCACCAAGATACACCTCAATAACCTCTGGATTATTAAGAATTTCTCTTCCTTTACCTTCAGCCACGATCCTGCCGTTGGCCATCACATACACTCTGTCAACGTAATCAAGGATTATATCAAGCCTGTGCTCCACTATCATGAACGAAATGCCTTCTTTTGCCAAATCCTTCAGCTTCCGCAGTATACTGTGAGCAAGTGCGGGAGCGACTCCAGCGATGGGTTCATCCATGATAATAAGCTTTGCATCACACATCAGTGCTCTGCCTACTTCAAGCAACCTGAGCTGCCCGCCACTGAGATTCATTGCCCAGTCGCTCCAGAGGTGGTCAATACCCAAAAAATTGAGAATATTGAAAGCTTTGTCCACCAAGTCCTCCTCTCTTTTCAGCCATTTTCCGGTGAGAGCTTCGCTAACCCTTTCCCCATATCCGGCATCGGCTATCAGCAGGTTCTCCAGCACCGTAAGCTTTTTCAGCGGGTGAGGTGTCTGGAAGGTTCTGACAATTCCCAGTTTGAATCTGTCATGTGGTGCTTTATTGGTAATATCCCTGCCTTCAAAGATTATTCTGCCAGCATCAGCCTTCAGGAACCCTGTTACCACGTTTATCAACGTCGTCTTGCCACTTCCATTAGGGCCAATTATTAGCGTTATGCCACCCTTAGGTACCTCCACGCTAACCCTGTCTAGGGCTCTCAGCCCGCCGAAGTTCTTGGTGGCTTCTTCCGTTACAAGTGCGTTGACTCCAGCGTTAGGTCCACTTGATTGAGTTGGTTTCGAAGCTCCATACTCCAGCTTCAGTCCAAGCTCCCTCCTTGACGGCATAGATTCTGTATTCAGACCCTACTCTGTCATTGTATTCATCGAACTTGACGGGTCCACTGACAGGTTCAACACCATAAGCGCCCTTACTGTACTTCTCTGCCACCGCTGGGATTACCTTTGCCATTTCGTCAGCATCGTACTTTCCAAGTTTGTCGTAAACTTCAGCAAACGCCATGGCAAAGACCCAGGCAGCATCGTAAGCGTTCAGACCGTAGCTCTTGGGTTCTTTACCGCCAGTTCTCTCAGCATAGACCTTCTTGAGGTCCTCAAAGGCTGCTCCGCCTCTTGTCTCTGAGACGGTGCTGTAAAGTCCAACTTTGCTGGCTTTATCAGCCACATCCTCTATGACCTTGTTGCTCTTCGCCGTACCATCACAACCAATCCATTTGACAGTCAGCAGAACTGAGTCATCCTTCACTTGGGCAAGCATCGTCGCTACTTCCTCATAGCTGAATGTCACCACAGCAACCTCTTCAGGCTTGTAAGTCTTGAGCAGGTCGTTTACTGCATCTTCTATTGTAGCTATGTATGGTGTGAAGTCTGCCGGTGGTGGGTCCGGATACTCAACAGAGGATTTTACTTCGATGCCGAGCTTCTCGAATTCAGCTCTACCATACTCGTCCAGCCCTTTACCCCATGCGTTACCGATGTAGGTTATAACCACAGCTTTCACACCGAGTTCTTCAGCCAGTTTGGCAATAGCCTTGGTCTGGAAAGCGTCGGTTGCGACGAACCTAAACACATACTTCTTCTCTTCAGGAGATGTAACTCCTATATACTTGGGAGCTGCCGTTGACGATGGAGAACCGAGGATTATCTTGTTTGACCTCACATATTCAATGACGTTCTTTACTTCCCCACTACCCATGGGACCGACTATGAGCTTGACACCTTTGCTATGTAGAGTCATGACCTTGTCCAGAGCTATTTTCGGATCAACTCTCGTGTCCTCAACGTACAGTTTTACCTTATAGGGCTTACCATTCTTCTCAAAATACGCATTAATCCTCTCACTGGCGATTGTTACAGTAGTTTTGATGTCCTCACCGTAGGTCGTCAAGGGTCCAGAAAGGTCCACCAATACACCCAACGGAATCTCTACCTCTGCCGGTTTTGTCGGGGTGGGTTTAGGCGTCTCTGCTGGAGTTGGTGTTGGTTTCTCTACTGGCTTCTCCTGCTGGGCACAGCCAGCAAGGAGAATAGCTGCCAGAAACACTACAGCAAATATCTTCAGCCATCGCATGCTCATGAAAATACATTAAAATTTATAAACTTTAGGGTTATCGCCGCAACCATGGCCGTTATCGAGGGAGCACTTGTGTACTCAAATCTCTTAGCACTACTCAGTATAGGACTGACTATAACCTACATAACAACGGGTGTGCCAAACTTTGCCCAAGGCACAATGGCAGTATTTGGATCATACGTTTCGCTGACGTTATGGCTCCTCTTTGGAGTTCACCCTTATCACACTATCCCCGTCTCATTCATTCTAGGAGGAATTTTAGGCATTGCAATCTACACTGTCGTTCTGAGACCCATGATCCAGAAGGAAGCGATGATAGTCATTTTGATGATCGCAACCTTAGCAGTAGACCTCATTCTCTTGGGAGCTCTTGGAGCGTACTCTGAAACTCTTGGAGTCATCTCTGGGAAGGGTACAAGAAAATTCATATTTACTCCAATGGACTTCAAAATACTTGGCGCGGATGCAATACTTGTAATTTCGAGCCTTGCCATCCTGATGCTCCTCTTTACCCTCTTTCTACTTCTCTATAAAACCAAATTCGGCATTGCTTTGCGCGCGTCCATGGAAAATCCGGCTCTTGCTGAGATCATGGGTGTAAATGTGGAGTATACTCGCATTTTCTCCTGGTTTCTTTCAGGCTCCCTCGCTGCCGTTGCTGGCACCCTTTTACCCTTCAGGCAGGAAATCGTCCCTGCTACCGGGGCTATAATAATCGTTTCTATATTTGCTGCAAGCATAGTTGGCGGGCTAAGTAGCATTTACGGAGCACTGGCAGGAGGATATATTATAGGCATGTCGGAGTCAATGGTGACGTTTTATCTATCCAAGGTAATTGGGCCGTATATACTGGTTTACAGCAAGGTTATCTCACTTATAGTGTTGATAATTGCTCTGATTGTGGCTCCGAGCGGTATTGCAGGATTGGAGATATGGAGGAAGAGAGTATGGCGCAAGAGTTCTTCATCCTAGATGTACTTCTCTGGACTTCACTGTATCTTATAGTGACACTCAGCCTGAATATCGAGTACGGTTATGCAGGGATACCTAACTTCGGAAGAGCTTTAGCTGTTTTAATGGGAGCAATAGCTGCTGGAGGCATAGTAAACCGAATCCTGATAGCAATTTTCGGAGTAGAAGGAAACATAATCGAGGCCAGTGGAGGTCTTAAAAGCGTAGTGAACCCGATGATAGCTCAGAACCCTCTTTTCGGATTGGCGATTCTTGCCCTATCGCTGGTTATTGCCGCACTGATTGGAGCAATTACTGGAGCGCTCTTCATACTCCCCAGCGCTAAGCTGAAGCAGGACTATCTTGCGATAACACTCCTCGCCATAAGCGAAGTGATTTTCATGGTTTCCAATTACAACACTGCCATAATCGGAGGCTACTACGGAGTGAGTGTCCCCGATATACTTGCATGGCTTCCAGGAGAGCAGAGGTTTCTGGCTTTCACAGTGATATCCCTTTTCGTAGCCATTCTGGTTTACTTTTTTGTCGAGAGGCTTCTCACATCTCCATACGGCAGATTGCTGAAGGCTATGAGGGAGAATGAAGATGTTGTGGAAGCTTTTGGCAAGAATATCATGACCATCAGAATAAAGACAGTCGCTATTGGATCGGCTGTTGCAGCCACTGCAGGAGCCCTTTACTCTTTCTATAGCGTCAATGTCATTGCCACAACATTCAACAGAGTTGAGTGGACTTTCTTCCCCTTCCTTATGCTTTTGCTTGGAGGGATGGGTAACAATAGAGGTGTCGTTCTTGGAGTTTTCTCCTTCGTTCTGGCAAAACTCTTTCTGACAGTCTATAAATTTGAGATAAAAACGCTGCTTCACCTTCCCTTCGAGGCAACATGGCTGGAATATATACTGTTCGGGATAGCAATGCTTCTGATCCTATACTACAGGCCTGAAGGCATCCTGAGAGAGAAACCAGTAATGACTCCACCGGTAAAGCAAGCTTTGAGAGAAAGAGAGAAACCCCAGTCCTAAGACCCCCTAAGACCCCTGAACCTGAAGCATCATGCGGTATGCGTGTTTCCCTATTCCATAATAGTGTTTTATTATTTCTGCAATCCTGAATCCAACCCTTCTGTAAATTTCCACTGCAATGCTGTTTGCAGTGTTGACCTCCAGCATGATTGAATCGTAACCGAGCTGAGAAGCCATCTCTGCAGCCTTCCTTATAAGCGATTTACCAATTCCCTTGCCCCTCCATTCTTCCTTAACAGCAACGCTTCCGAGGCAGAATATCTCGTCGTTCCAGTACAGAACCGCTACACCAACTATTTCGTCATTATTTACAGCAACTAGAACCTTCTTTTTGTAATCGGTCATTGAAAGCTGGGCGAAGGCGCTGTATCCGAGGATGTCGTATTCAAGGTGGATAACATCCTCCACCTCTTCGTCGGACATCTCCCGAATTTCAAACTCCACTTCTCCAGCTTATCAAGGCAATATAAAAAATTTTTGCCGCAATAATCCTTCAATAATCCTTTTATTCAATGTCGAAGAGGCAGGAGAGATGACAGTGAAGGCACTGCTGGAAGAAGTGCAGAGAGCTTGCAGGAATGCTGTTGAAAACCGGCACAGATATGCAGTTTTCCTCTGCTCATCTCAGTTAGATGACAGGCTGGTAAAGCTGGCCAAAAAAGTATATGCTGCTCATCTTCAGGAGAGAGATGGAGGAGAGAAGAAAGGCGATGAGAATGGCCTTTTAATCGTTGGAAGGAGTGCTTTCCTTGAGATTGCTAGGGATAAATTTGAAGGCAAGTTCATACACTTCAAAGAATCTCCGAAAGTTCTTGGGGAAACCTATTCATCCCTTATTCTCGACCTCACTGAGAGTTTTCATCCCAACGATTTGGGAATAATAGTCGAAACCATCTCAGAAGGAGGAATAATAATCATCCTTTCTCCCTCTCTTGAAACTTGGAACAATCTCGTGGGCAGGTGGCATGAGGAGCTGATAAGTGAGCCTTACAGCATTGAAGATGTTGTGCCTCGCTTCTACAGGCGTTTCATCAGGCGAAGTCTTGAAAGCGAAGGCATAATAATTTTCGACGCAGATAGAAGGAAGATTTTGAAGAAATACGAGTTCAGCAAAAAGAGGGAGTCAAGAGAGGAGATAGAGATTCCCGCAGAGGAGAGAGAGATAAAGAAGAAACTCTACAAGCTTTGTGCGACCCAAGATCAGGTGAGGGTTCTTCAGCTCTTCGAGACTTTCTTTGATCGGGCCAAAGAGAGGAAGGCTGTAGTCATTACAGCGGACAGGGGAAGAGGTAAGACGGCAGTACTGGGCATAGTAACACCATACCTTATTTCGAGAATGCAGAGAGTGCTGAAGAGGCCTGTGAGAATAATGGTTGTGGCTCCTACCCCTCAAAGCGTTCAGACCTACTTCAAATTCCTGATGAAGGGATTGGTAAGGCAGGGAATGCGGGATTTCAAGGTGAAGGAGAGCAACGGTATGGTGACAGTCGTGAACAGCAAGTTTGCCAGAGTAGAATACACTGTGCCGAGGAGAGCCCTTATTGAGAAAGACTATGCAGACATAATAATTGTTGATGAAGCTGCAAGCATCGACGTGCCGGTGCTGTGGGAGATTACTGAAGGCTCAAGATACACCATATTCTCCTCCACAATCCACGGCTACGAAGGAGCAGGCAGGGGCTTCAGCATCAGGTTCATGAAAAGGCTAGAGGCTGATGAAAGCGTTGAGATTCAGAGGATTCACATGGAGGAACCCATAAGATACGGAAGAGACGATCCAATTGAGAGATGGCTTTATGACGTTCTGCTGCTGGACGCTCAGCCAGCAGAACTGGATGAGGAGGACATAGAGAGCATAAAGAGAGGTAAGCTTGAATTTGAGCCTATCGATAAAGACAGATTGATGGAGGATGAAAAGCTTTTAAGAGAGTTCTTCGGCATATACGTTCTTGCCCACTACAGAAACCGTCCTTCTGATCTCGTTATCCTCTCAGATATGCCCAACCACCTCCCGTTTCGGGTGAAGGTGAATGATAAAACGGTCTGCTCCCTCCACATTGCCGTTGAGGGTGGGATGGATGACGAAGTGATTGATAAAATAGCCTCAGGCTACAAGCCAAAGGGTCAGATAATCCCTGATCTTGTGCTGAAACACTACTGGAACTATGGATTTCCTAAGCTGAAGGGCATCAGGATAGTTAGAATAGCTACGCATCCTGCAGTGATGGACATTGGGATTGGTACCTTTGCCCTGAATGGAGTTGTGGATTACGCCAGAAATACAGATTTGGACTGGGCTGGAAGCGGTTTTGGAGTTTCGCCCGAATTGCTTCGCTTCTGGATGCGGAACGGTTTTACGCCTGTCCACATAACCCCTCAGAGGAACGAAATTTCAGGAGAACATACAGTCATAGTCCTGAAGCCTCTGAAAATGCATGTTGAGAGCATAGTGGAAGAGCTTAGCTCCGACTTCATAAGGAGGCTTGTAGAATATCTCAGCGATGAGCTTAGGGATCTTGAAACAGAAACAGCCCTACTGCTCCTGAGGAGTCTGCTGAGGGACTCAAACGTTCCCAAACCCGATTTTGGGAAGGTAGAGAGGAAGAGGATGAAAAAATACTTCGGAGGAATGAGCCTCTACGAGTACGTTTCCGATATTGCCAGACCTCTTGTAAGGTACCACTACTCAAGGAGTGATAGGATTGAGCTTGATGAGGATGAAGAATACGTTGTTGTGGCAAAATGTCTTCAGTTAAAGCCCTGGCATGATATTAGAGCTGAAAAATCCTTCAGAACTCTTTTGAAGGTTCTTCAGAAGCTCTGGAGGCATTATTATGAGGGAGGAGAAGAGAATTAACTTCGATGAGGAGTACATTGAGCCAATAAAGAGCGGTGATAAAGTCACGACAGTAAGAAGGGGGATAAAAAGCTATCCGGTAGGCAGAATAGTAGAGCTGACCGTCAACTACAAACCCTTTGCCAGAGCGAGAGTGGATAAGGTGGTCGTCAAGAGGGTTAAAGAGCTCAGTGAAGAAGATGCCAGGAGAGACGGATTTTCCAGCAGGGATGAGCTTATAAAGGCTCTGAAAAGAATATATGGAAACATAAATGAAGAGGAGTTCGTTACAGTTGTTCACTTCACGGTGGTGGAATAATGGGTGACGTGATGAGTGATGGTAAGACTGAGGAATTGAAAACCCATAGACTTGCTTCAATGTGCCTTGTGGGTAAGGTTATTGAGCTGGGCGATGGCTATTCTAGGGTAAAGCTCGAATGCGGCCCTGAGATGGCGGTTGATGAGAAGGGGCTTATACATGGCGGCTTCACCTTCGGCTGTGCAGACCTAGCTGCTATGGTGGCTGTGAATCACCCGAATGTTGTGCTCGGTAAAGCTGAGGTAAGATTTACAAAGCCCATAAGGGTTGGTGATATTATCGAGGCGGAAGCAAGAGTTGTGGAAGTTTCGGGAAAAAGGCATGTCGTTGATGTGATTGTAAAAAGAGGGGGCGAAACGGTTCTGGAGGGTAAATTTTACTGTTACGTCCTAGAGAAACACGTTCTTGACTGAATTTTTGAATTTTTCCTGAAAATGATTCAAGAATTGGCACTCATGCCTTATCGCGAGATTTCAGAAAGCTTCCAAAATCAGGTAGGCAACCTTTAAATTCCATCGGCAACAAGCTGCAAGAGATGAGTGAAGAGAAACGTGAGGATAAGCTTGTCATAAAGAGACAGGGATTCCCTTCAAAAGGTGAAATAGTCATAGGTACTGTTACCCGTGTTCTTGATTTCGGAGCCTTCGTAAGCCTAGATGAATATGAAAACAAAGAGGGAATGGTTCACATCAGCGAAGTTGCCCCAGGATGGATCAAGGATATACGTGATTATGTTAAAAAGGGACAGAAGGTTGTTTGCAAGGTTCTAGATATCAATCCAAAAAGGGGTCACATTGATCTCAGCATAAAGGACGTCAACGAAAGGCAGAGGAAGGAGAAGATTCAGCAGTGGAAGGGAGAGATGAGAGCTTTCAAGTGGCTAGAGATTGCGGGACAGCAGGCAGGGACGGAGAGAGATCAGTTGATCGAGATCGGTAGAAAGCTCATAAAGGAATACGATTCGATTTATGCAGCCTTCGAGGAGGCAGCATACGAGGGCTACGAAGTGCTCATACCGATAACCGGAGAGGAGCTGGCAAAGGCTATAGGTGAGATTGCCAGAGAAAACATAAAACCACCAAGGGTAAAGGTGAGAGGATATTTCATTCTCAAAAGTACGGCTCCTGATGGAATAGAAAGGATAAAGAAGGCCCTATCAGAGGTTTACAAAATTAAGAAGGATGATGTAGATTTTGAAATCGAATATATCGGTGCACCGCGCTACAGAATCGTACTTGAATGCGAAGACTACAAGACTGCGGAAAAAACCCTCAAAACAGCGGCAGATAAAGTTCTTAAAGCCATAAAGAAGCTGGGAGGAGAGGGCGAGTTCGTAAGGGAGGCAGCCTGATGAAAGTAAACATAAGGAAGTGCTGCGAGTGCGGCAGATATACGCTGAAAGATGTATGTTTCTGCGGTGGAAAGACGTATATGCCAATTCCTCCCCGCTTTTCTCCTGAAGACCCTTACGGGAAATATAGGAGAAAGCTCAGAAAGGAGTTGGGCTTCTTTGCATTGAGGAGGTGCCAGAATGCTGCAGAGAGTTGATGTAAGATTCATCAAAACCCCTGAAGAAGTGGGACTGAAAAATCCCATATTTATAGAAGGTTTGCCTGGAATCGGGCACGTGGGAAAGCTTGTGGCTGATCACCTAGTCAAGGAGCTAGGTGCGGAGAAGATCGTTGAAATATATTCCCACCACTTCCCACCACAAGTTATGGTAATGGAAGATGGCCTGATCAGAATGCCGAAAAATGAGGTCTATGCTGTCAGCGCCCATAACAACGCCCCCGACCTTCTGATACTGGTTGGAGACTTCCAGAGCATAAGCAGCGAAGGTCATTATGAGCTTGTAAATGCGTATCTGGACATAGCCAAGAAGTTTGGGGTGAAGAAGATATTTACCCTTGGAGGTTACGGAATAGGAAGACTGGTTGATGAGCCATACGTGCTGGGAGCCACAAACAGCAAGGAGCTCATGGACGAGCTTAAGAAATATGGAGTCAGATTTGAAGCTAACGAGCCAGGAGGGGGAATTATCGGAGCTTCAGGCCTCCTTCTAGGAGTTTCATATCTTGAGGGAATTGAGGCTGCATGCTTGATGGGAGTGACATCTGGCTACATGGTGGACCCGAAAAGTGCAAAAGCCGTGCTTGACGTGCTGATGAAGATACTCCACATAGAGGTAAGCGTTGAGGCTCTGGAAGAGAGAGCCAAGGAAATGGAGAGGCTAATTGCCCAGATCAAGGAAATTCAGGAGGCTTCAATGCAGCAGTGGAAGAGCGACGAGGATCTGAGATATTTCAGATAACTTTTTTACGAATTTTTAACAATATCCACTTGTATGCCAGTGTGTGGAGAATGCGTTTATTTCGTGCCAGATTACAGAAAAGCAGGATTCTGCACAAACACTGAATCGCCAAAACCCTCTCCCACGGGATGTGCTGGTTTGCCCTTCAAAAGGGTGTTTTATCATGAGGGGGGCTGCTCGAAATTTGAGGGTTAAGGTGAAGGTTGGATGTTGCGGTTTTCCAGTGTCCATGAAGAAGTACTTCCAAGAGTTCAGGCTTGTTGAGGTCCAGAAGACCTTCTACAAACCTCCATCTCTGGACACTCTGAAAAACTGGCGGAAGAACGCTCATGAAGACTTCGAATTCACAGTCAAAGCCTGGCAGAAAATTACCCATCCCCCCTCCAGCCCCACCTACAGGAAGGCTGGCATCGAAGGAGAGGATTGCGGATTTTTCAAGCCCACGCAGGAAGTGTTTGAAGCTTATGAAGTGACGAAAGAAGTAGCAAAAGTCTTGAAGGCTAATATAATCGTTTTCCAGACGCCTAAGAGCTTTTCTGAAAGTGAAGAAAGCATGCAAAACCTACGGGAGTTTTTCTCGTCCATTCAGGATGAATTCGTTTTTGTCTGGGAACCCAGAGGGTGGAGTGACGAGAGCGTTGCATCTATTTGTGGAGAACTCAATCTCATCCATGCCGTTGATCCTTTCGTCCAGAAACCCCTCTATGGCGAAATAAACTACTTCAGACTTCATGGAGCCCATAAAAAGATGTACAGGCATAAGTACAGTGATGAGGAGCTCAAACAGCTGTTAGAGTTCTGTGTTAGGGAGAGCTATGTGCTATTCAACAATGTTTACATGTATGAAGATGCTAGGAGGTTTTTGGGACTAATTTGAACCCTCAGACGGCAGATAGCCAAAACAGAAAAGTTAATTAATAATTATAGTAGATAAAGGATGAACATATGGGGATGAAACATGGAGTTTTTACTGATATCGCTCATACTTTTATTCATTTCTGTGTGGGCCCTGATGGTTCTGAACTCTCAGAACGAGGGCAAACTTTCGATACTTAATCAGTACTGGGAGCTGGTATCATATGGTATCGGGCTTTTACTGATATTCATAGGGTTAATATACCTCCTGATCTTCGTGGGCCTCTTCATTGGCAGTTTTTCTATTATATTCCCCCATGTCATCGGTGTGGCAATCCTCTACATCCCCATTGCAGCAGCATTTCTTGTGTGGATTCGCAAAATAGGGATAAATATCGCAGAACCGAGTGGCAAGTTCCTGAACATTGTTACATACATCGCGGTTTCTTGGATATTACTTCAGCACATCGAGTTGATTGTAAGACCTTCCGTGCCCTATACTGCCCTAGGTATAATTTCATTGACAATTTCTCTCCTCGTTTTTTTCGCATCTGCCTCTCTCCTGAGATACAGAAAGTTAATGAAGAGGCATATGCTCCTGCCACTAAACCTCAATCCTTTGTTAAATGGTGTATTTGTGACATTCGCCTTCATCAGCTTGGCGGGAGTTTCTGCAAGTCTCGGACTCTTTCTGACGCACGTTCTTTCCTGCCTCATTGGTGCTCTGGTTATCACCTACTTCGTTGTTGATTTTATAAGGGAGGTAAAGATCTATTTGAAATGATATTTTGTGGAACCTATCCAAGATTCGACACCACGTTATAATTTACACGTAAACCTTATAAATATGTGCTTGCCAAAATGTACCAATATCTAATGATCTGAGCTGGTCCTGGATGGTTAATCGGGAGATACCTGAAAGTTCAGGAGAAGATGATGCTGGTAGGACGGTAGGAGAGAAAAATAGGCTTGAAAGCCTTATCGATTCTATAAAAAGTATTGTGTGGGAGGCTGATGTAGAAACGTTTCAGTTCACCTATGTGAACAAGCAGGCTGAGCGAATTCTGGGTTATCCTTTAGAGGACTGGAAGAAGCATAGGTTCTGGTTCAGCGTTCTTCATCCTGATGACAGTGAATCAGTCATTTCTAACTGCAGAAAAGCTATCGCCGATAAAAAAGATTTCAGGTTAGAGTACAGAGCAATTGCTGCTGACGGGAGTGTTGTATGGTTTGAAGATATCGTTACAGTGGTTGTGGAAGATGACCGGCCTGTGAAAATCAGAGGAGCCATGGTAGATATTACTGATAAGAAGAGAGTAGAGAGGGCTTTCAGAGTGCTCAATCAGTTTAGCAGGGCATTGATGAGAGCTGAAAATGAGAACAGTTTGCTCAACGATACATGCAAGATAATCGTCGAAGATGGAGGATATATCTATGTCTGGATCGGTTATGCCATGCCTGATAAAACTGTGAAGCCGGTGGCAAGAGCTGGCAAAGATGGCTATGCTGAGGCGATAAAGGATACATGGGTTGAAAGTGAAACCGGAAAAGGCCCTACAGGAGCAGCAATAAGGGAAAAAACAGTAGTAATTGCCAGATATTTAGATACTGGGGGATTTTCCAAGTCCTGGAGCGAGGAGGCTTTGAGGAGGGTTTTTGCATCCTCAATCGCTCTACCTCTCAAACATGAAGGCGATGTGCTGGGGGCCCTTAATATTTATTCATCCGAAAAGAATTCCTTTGATGAAAAGGAGGTTGAGCTGCTCAGCGAACTTGCGGACAATCTCGCATACGGTATTGCCTTAATGAGACTTGAAAAAAGAAGGAGAAGGATGGAGAAACTACTTGAATCATTGTGGGAAATAGCCAGTCTCGAAGCTGATTTCAAGACGCTTTGTAATCGAACTCTTTATGAAATTCTCCAGCTCACCAGCAGCAAATACGGCTTCTTTGGCTCCATTGAAGGCGATGTTCTTGTAGTCCATGCCTGGAGTGAAGACGTCATGGAAGAGTGTCGAATAGATAGAATCTATAGATTTCCCATTGAAGGTGCCGGACTCTGGGCCGATGCTGTAAGGGAGAAAAGAGATGTTATTATCAATGACTACAGCAGCTATTCAGGCAGAAAAGGAACTCCTGAAGGCCATGTGCCTCTTAAAAATCTGCTCTTTGTACCTGTTTTCAGTGGGGAAGAGGTAGTCTCACTGGCCGCCGTTGCAAACAGGGAGGGAAACTATGATGAAGAAGATGCAGAACTCATCAGGATTTTTCTGGCAAACGTTCAAAAGGTGCTGGAGAGGGCCAGACTTAAAGAGCAGCTCAGAGCAATTCTAGAGAATATTGTTGATGTGATTTTAATAGCTGATTTTGAAGGCAACATAAAATTCGTCTCCCCTTCCATTGAGTTTATTTCCGGATACAGACCTGAAGAGATTATGGGCAGACATGTTCTTGAGTTTGCACATCCTGAAGATTATGAAACCATTCTCAAAAGCATGTCCAAGCTGGCTGAGAACCCCGGTATAGCTATGAGGGCTGAATTCAGGGCCAGAAGCAAAGATGGCACTTGGAAGCATTTTGAGGCCATCGGAAAGAATCTCGGTGATATACCTGGAATAGAAGGAATAATGGCAAATATCAGGGACATAACCGAAAGAAAAAAGCTGGAGGAGCTCTATAGCACTGTAATTGAAAATACTGGAACGGGGATGTTATTGCTGGAAGGATTGAGGGTAAGCTTTGCCAATAGACAGGCGGAGATGATTCTGGGAAGTGTGAAGGATATTAGAGATATTCTATTCGGGGATGATCTAGAGAGGGTGCTGGAAAAAATCAGAATTCTGGAGGTTGAACCCTCAAGATCTCCAGAATCCTTTGAAGCAAGAGTTAAGGATAGAGAAGGGAAGATAAGAAATGCTGTGCTGACAGTCTCCTTGATTCCTGGGACAAAAAGCAAAATAGTATCAATCCTAGACGTTACGGAGCTGAAGGAAGCTGAGAGGAAAATGAGAGAGAGTGAGGAAAGATACAGAACACTCTTTAAAAAATCCAGAGATGCAATTGTGCTTACAGGTATGGATGGAAGGATAATCGACTGCAATGATGCCGCTTTGAAGCTTGTGGGGATGAGTAAAGCAGAGGTAATCGGAAAACCCTTCACAGAGCTGAACCTAATTGAGAGAGAAGATATCCCATACCTGATGGAACTCTTTTTCAGAGGGGTCAGGGAAGAGATAAGCATGGTGGAGATTAAGGCGAAGAGAGGAGATGAGACCAGATGGTTTGAAGTTTCACCCACTGTGCTGAAGCAGAAAGGAGAACCATACGCTTTTCTCAACATAATCAGAGATGTCACAGAACGAAAAAAAGCTGAGGAAGAGTTGATGTTCACTCTTGAAAGGCTCAAAATTCTGCATGAACTAGATCAGGGGATTATAACGGGAAGGTCATTTAAGGAGATTGCCGTGACAGGTTTGCAGCATATGGTGGAGTTTACAGGCAGCGACATGGGCGTTCTTTTCACTCTAGATCCAGGGAGGAGAAATCTGGTTCCTATAGCAGTCCATCCCGCTCATATAGTATGCAAAGACTATATTCCCACAAATCACATGAGGAATCTAAATGCTCTCATGCAGGGGGAGGTTGTAAGAATTGACAACCTGTTGGAGCTTAATGACTTCGCAGAACCTGAAAAGTTCATGCTGAAAGCAGGTATTCGTTCCTACATCCAGATCCCGCTGAGAGTTAGAGGCGAAATAATGGGCATCCTTCTCTTGACCTCAAAGAAAATCGGTACCTTTGAAAGAGTATCCGAATTTCTGAAAGAGATATCAGACCAGCTCGCCATTGCTTTACAAGAGGCAAGACTTTTTGATATGAGAATAGAGTCCATAAGACAGATAGAGCGTAACATAGAGCAGTTTGCTGTACTTGTAGACCATATAAGAAACCCACTGGCAGCCATTGCTGGTATAACGGAAACTGAGATAAAGGATAGAAAAGTGGCAGAAAAAATTCAAAATCAGGTTCAAAGAATAAACAGGGTGGTAGAAAAGCTTGATAAAGGCTGGATTCAGTCTGAGAAGATCAGAGAATTTCTGAAGAAGAGCTGGAGTAAAAATGAGTGAGCAGGATTTCTCTGAAAAAATAAAGATTATTGGCGAGGTTCTGGATAGCCTCCCGTTCTACGCAATGCTGGTGGATGAAGACCACAGAATACTTTTTGCCAACAACAAGGTTAGAGAAGAGTTCAAAAAGGACGTGGGTGGAATTCTGGGTGAGTACTGTCCAAAAGCAATCCATGGAATGGATGAGCCATTTCCAGGCTGTCCTCTGGAAGAAGTTCTGGAAAATGAATGTAGCCCCATTGAGCGGGAAGTCTACGACGAAGAGAAGAATATCTGGCTCATTTCAGCCGTTTACCCCCTCAATCTGAAAACTGAAAAGAAAAAAAGGGTGTTTCTACATTTTGCGCGTGATATAACAGAGAGAAAGATGATAGAAAGAATTAGGAAAGAAAGAATGGAGCATATTGAAAAGGAAAAAAGGCTGAGCCAGGAGTTCAATGACATTCTTACCCTTATAAATAAAACAATCAGACACGACGTCATCAACAATCTTACAGCTATAATAGGGGCTCTAGAAGTTTACAGAGAGACGGGTGATGAAACATGGCTGGAAAAAATCTCGGACAAGGTGAAAAAGTGTGTTGAGATAATTGAGGGGACGAAAGATCTTGAAGTTCTTTATAGGGGAAAAGAAGTTCAGATTCTTAATATCAGAGAGGTTATAGAAGAGGTTGCTAAGGACTATGATGTGGATGTGAGAATTGATGGAAACTGCTACGCTTTTGCTAGCGAGGCAATATTTTCTGTCTTCGATAACCTCTTCGGAAATGCCATAAAACATGGAGGTGCAAGTAGAATTGATGTAAGTATCAAGACAAAGAACGGGACTTGTGAGATACGAGTTGCCGACAACGGAAGAGGCATTCCAGATGAAGTTAGGAACAGGATATTTGAAGGGGGCATCAGCTACGGTAATGCTGCGGGAACCGGACTTGGGCTGTATATAGTCAGGAAAATAGTGGAGATCTACGGAGGTTCAGTAGATCTAGAAAGCAGTTCTGGAAGTGGAGCCGTTTTTGTGATAAGGCTGAAATGTTATGAAATTTAAATAAAATTTTTTACTAATGTTTTAGCCAAAAGGGAATTCTTGAAAGGTTTAGAGGGTGTTTTGCACCTAACCATAAAGGTATATGCCAGATGATGGACATAAACAATTCCTTATCCTTGCAGAAGGTTAGAAGTAAAAGAAATAATTTCGGGAAAAAATGAAGATTCAAAGCAAGCCACCACAAAGTATATATGTATTTATCATTACGATTATTATCAGGTGACATCATGAGAAAAGTGCTGATCGTGGATGATGACCAGATAGTGTTGGAAGTTCTCAAGATGATGCTTTCCGACTACTATGATGTCATCACCGCATCAAACGGCAAAGAGGCAGTGGAGCTCTACAAAAGACAGAAGCCCGATATCGTGCTCATGGACATCCTTATGCCAAAGATGGATGGTATAGAAGCGACCAGAATAATAAAGTTGATTGATCCGGATGCCAAAATTCTTGCAATTACAGCCTACGCATCTCACAAAGGGAAGGAGATGCAAAAAGCCGGCGCTCTGGACATCATCGAGAAGCCTGTCAGGAAAATGGAGCTGGTCGAGAAGATTGAGAAGTATCTCGGTCCTATCAGAACGGTTTGATGATGCTGACTCAGATTAGCCAGATATGCCAGTTAAGTGTGTTTAGAGATATCTCTACCAGCTAAGCAGGCTGAATAATAATATAGACTGCTCTACACCTGAAATCTCATTTGAACTCTGCTCACCTCCTGAAAATCGACTCAAGAAACTCCCTTTCTTTCCTCAGCTCTTCTACCTTGGCTCTGTAATCCATCAGCCCATAGCCCAGATCATCAAGCTCAACGGTTATAGCCCCTTCATATCCAGTATCTGCAATTTTTCTTAACGCTTCTTCAACCTTTTCGATCTTCTGACTTCTTCTGCAGGAAATGTGCCTCCCTGAATCGTCCCAGCCGCTCACATGAATGTTCTCTACCAGATCTATAAGTCTTAGCATGTTATGAAATTCTCCCGCCTTAAGAGCGTGGCTGATATCCAAGGTGATTCCCAGTCTGTAACGCTTTACATAGTACTCAACCTCATCAGCCCTTTTGCATAAGCTGTTAATCCTAGGCTCTGAATTCTCAAGCAATAACCTGACACCCTTCAATCTTGCATAACGGAAACAAATGCGGATATACCTGTCGAGAGCTCTTCGATCCTCCTCCACTGGATTTCTGGCAGCACTCCTCTTCCCTGCATGAATGGTGACAGGCACACATCCCAATTTCTGGGAGAGGGAGATAGAGTAAAGGGTTTCCCTAATTGTAAGTTCTGCAACTCTCTGATTGACACTGCAGGGGTTCAGATCGAGAACCGGGGCATGTAACGCAGGAATGAATTCCGCATATCTATTCAGCTCTGGAACATCTTGAGTTAGCCAGAAATGAGGAGTTTCAACCCAAAATTCCACACCATCATAACCTGCCTCAATACATGCCTGAAAAATTGTGGGAATAGAGTATTCATATAGAAACATGGTGGAAAAGAGCATCATAGAGCCTCACCCGGTCACACCCTGCATTCTGAGATAGGCTTCGCCTCTCCTTCTGACCTTTTCCAGAACCTCATTTTTTGACCTCCCGGATGAGAGGATGGAGACTAGCGGTTCCCCCTTCTTAACCTCCTTAACGGGTGTGATGTCAGCGAAGAATGGGCTGCCTGCCGGCACAGATTTCAATCCCACATCAAGGGGTGCAAAGAGAATTGCTCTGCATGCGTATCTTTTCGGTTTCAAAAGCTTCATTTTTCCCCCTACTTCCACTTTTTTCCCCATTTTTTTCTCCTCAACAGCATCCACATGCATCTTGAAGAGGTTAACGTCGCATGCCCACTCTATACTGTCCAGTGAGCCCTGGAATCTGGGATTTATTTCTAAGACATATGGCCTTTCTGCAAGAATAAAGTCAATACCGACACTTCCAGTCAGATCGAAGAGTGAAACTGTTTCAACAGCCGTTCTGTAGAGTTCTTCATGTCTTGGAAATGGAGTTATGTTCCCGCAGTACTGGAAAGGTTTCGCATGAAGCCATCTCTCACCGTGTAGAATGTAATTCGCAGCAATTGGGATTGGTTCCCTCCCCACCATCAGCGAAACTGAGCATGCTATACCCTCAACATATCTCTGCAGGATGTACCCATCCCTTAATTCACGTCCGAACTCTATCCCCTCTCCGCCTCCTCCCTTTACAGGTTTCAGAATGTACTTACTGTACTTGCCCACCTCATTTTCCCTCTCCAGTTCACCCCTTCTCAGAATCTCAGGAAAGGGTATTCCAGCTTTCTCAAGCTTTCTGTAGAATTTTAGCTTGTTTACAATGTCTCTGGTCACCTTCGGCTCGCATCCTAGAATTTCAGCATTTATTTCAGCATCCTCCATACCTGAGGACAGAACAACAGGTGCATTGTATTGCTGTGCAATCTCCTCCACCTGTTCTTTTCTTCCATCATCTCGAAGGAAGTAAATATCTCTACAGTAGAGCCGCAAATCGGCATCAACATGCTTTGTTACTGCTATAACTTCAAATCCAGCTTTGAAGGCAGACTCGGCGATGTTTCTCACATTACCTCCGGCTACAACTACCACCCGTTTCATTCTATTATTCGCCTCATTCGCCTCTTATCTACCTCTTATCCGCCCTGCTATCACATCTTCCTCTTCAGACCTGTAAACATCTGAAATCTTGCCATTTCCCAGAACCTTAAGGCCTCGAATAACAACTGCAGGTATACCTCCTCCTCCTTCCCCCATGAGCAGATTGGCGAATGCTGCAATCTCATCGGCAATGCATTCGACTGTGACTTCCAGGGCCCTGCCATAAAGGTCTTTTTCACCCCTCCAGTCCTTCAGAACCTCCACGCCTGAAGAGCCTATGGCAAAGCCCACAACACCCTTCCTGAAAGGTCTTCCATTTGTGTCGGTGATTATGATTCCTGTTCTCTTCCCTGTTAGTTCCAAGATCCTTTTTCTTATTTTCTCAGCGCTTTTATCTGGATTTTCGGGAAGGAGGAGAAGATAACCCTCTCTTACATTGCTGTTGTCAACGCCAGCATTAACACAGATATTCCCGCATTTTGCTCTTGTGAGAATGAAAGGTGTAGTGAAGAAAACCTCGTCACTTTCCTCAAGAACCACCTGAACAAATTCTGGCTGTTTTCCCAGTTCTTTAGCCAGTTTTATTGCTTCTTCTGTCGGTTTAACGGCCTCAATCTTCCTCAACCTTCCTTCAGCCTTCGAAATTACTGTGGAACAAATAGCAATGATATCTCCATCCTCAAGCTCAATAGATTCGACTATCAATCTCGCAATATCGTCTCCCTCAGCAATTTCCGGGAGCTTAAGAGGTATTGCTTCCACTTTCAATGGTTCAACTCTCCCCCTATCTTCAACCCCTCACCCTCAGGAAGGTGAAAAGAATATCCATGAGGTCGTCTCTGCCGGGCTCAATCTGTCCAGCTCCCTGAGCCAGATCTTTTCTACCGCCACCGCCTCCTTTTATCATCTTTCCTACTTCTCTTATGAGGTCTCTCGCATCCACAGCATCGCTGCCGCTGAAGCACACCATCTTCACACCATCTTTAACGGTAATCAGGCAGCCAACATAGCCCATCTCTGCCAGATAGCCTCCCATCTTAGCAAGGGTTTGCATGTCCTCGCCTTCAAAAATCTCCGCCACTACCCTATATCCTGCAAGCTCTTCAGCCTTCTCGCTCAGCATCTCAGCCTTAAGCTTGGCAATTTCATCCTTCAGCTTCTCTATCTCCTTCTTTTGGCTCTTCCATTCATCAAAGAATCTTGCAACTGTCTTTGGTAGCATGGCAGGCTCCACTCTGAGCAGATTGCTCGCCTCCTTCAGATATTCTTCTTCTTTCGCTATGTGATCTAAAGCAGCGTCCCCGGCAGCGAATTCAAATCTGATAACACCATCCTGAATAGACTCGGTTCTGAGTATCTTGATCAGCCCTATTTCTCCTGTTGAGCTCACATGGGTTCCGCCACATGCCTGCACATCTTCTCCAGCTCGAACAACCCTGATATCCTTTCCAGGCGGCACTCCACCCTGATAAAGTCTGAATCCGTATTTCTTCTCAGCCTCGATTCTGTCCTCAATCTCCCATGTAACAGGCTTGTTGGCCATAACCTCTGCATTTGCAATCTTCTCTATCTCTCTGATTTCGTCATCGCTCAGCTTTTTGAAGTGGGTGATATCGAGCCTTGCCTTATCCCATTCTTTCTTGGCTCCAGCCTGCCAGACGTGGTTGCCCAAAACTTTCCGGAGAGCATAGAGGAGGATGTGTGTTGCAGTATGATGTCTCATGTGCCTGAACCTTCTTTCAGCATCCACAAATCCCTTTACTTTCACCCCTTTCTCAATATTCTCAACGGCACCATCCACAATATGGACCACTACACCATCTTCTTCCAGCACATCTGTAACGGCTATCTTCCTGCCATTCAGCTCCAGATAACCAGTATCGTTATCCTGTCCTCCACTTTCGGGATAGAATGCAGTTCTATTCAGAATAACCTTGCCACCAGCCTTATCACCTTCAACCCCTAGGACCTCAGCCTCAAAGCTCAGGAGCTTGGAATCATAGTAAAGCCTTTCAGTTGGAGGGTACTCAGCTTGAAGAATTTTCCTCTTTTCTTTCCTCTCAGCCTTTGTATGGCGGGACGCAAGCTCCGCATAGAAATCTTCGGGCATTTCAACTGCCACACCCTTCTTCTCGGCAATTTTTAATGCCAACTCAGCGGGGATGCCGTGGGAATCGTAAAACTCGATCAGATCAGACTTCTCAATCTTCCCCTTCCGCTCAATTGTTCTCTCAACCAGTCCAACTCCCCTCTCCAGTGTGACGCGATATCGGCGCTCTTCAAGCTCCAGAATCTCCTGAATTGTTTCCATGGGCACATCAAAGCTGAAGTCCTTCAATATGTTCCTGTGGATGCTGATGATGTCGTAGAGGCCAAGAGAGAGCTCAAGCTCTTCAGTAAGCCTAAAACTACGCCTTATCATCAATCTGGCCAGATAGCCAGCTCCTGCGTTGCTTGGGACAAGTCCATCTCCGAGCATGAAAAGTATGGCTCTCGTGTGATCTGCAAGGGCATAAACCAGCTCCATTGGCTTTACAATCTTCTCCAGCTCTTCAACCCCTATCCCCAGCTTGCTGGCAACTCCTTTCCTGAGCTCCAGCAGTGCCTCGCCTCTGAGGGAGCCCATCACCCCTGCAAGCTTGGAACTTTCAGCAATGATTCTCGCCACTTCTTCATCCTTCCTGTCAACGCCAGCGTTGCTGTGATCCAGAATTGCATCCACAACCTGCCCAAAAACAGCATCGTAAAGGGTTGCAGTCCCCTGACTGGCCCAGGTAAATCGCTCAAGACCATAGCCGGTGTCAACGATGTAGTTATCCATTTTCCTGTATCGTTCTCCCTTTATCTCTATATCCCCGTCTGGATGCACTTCGAGGTTCATAAAAACCAGAGTTGCTACCTCCAAGCCACCTACGATAGCCTCCAGACACGGACCCGCATTCCCACCGCCAGCCCAGGGCTCCTCCTTGTAAACGATATCTTCTTTCGCCACACCAAGCTCGTTCAGTAGTTCCGTGCAGTAGGCAACTGTCTCACTCTTCCAGTAAATCTCCTCTTCAGGATTGTTGAAAGCATGGTGGGCCATCATTTCGAAAAGTGTCAAATGTCTACCCGTTCTGCCCACGCTATCCAAATCATCCATTCTGATGCATGGTTGCGAAATCGTGAGCGGATTGGCAGGTGGTGGAGCAACGCCTGAGGTTACGAAGGGTTGGAAATCAGCAATGCTGGCAATTGTGAGATAAATATCGTCTCTCCATCTAGCAACCACAGGATAACGTTCAATTCGCTCATGACCTCTTTTCTCGAAAAATGAGAGGTAGTATTCTCTCATTTCGTTAACATCCATCTTCTTCTTGAAAACAGGATCACCTATGAACGTGTAGCTGCCGCACGGAGGATCGCCGCAGACTTCCCTATCATCAGCGGTCCAGAAGTGCTTTCCGCAAGTTTTGCAGCGTTTCCTTACAAAACCGTTTTCAGGAAGATAGGTTATATCCAGATACTCCTTTTCAAGGCTCATCGCTTTATCTGAATTGGGAAAAGGATATAATTTTTTTGATTACACTTTGTGAAATCTGAGACTTTCGCTAAGTTTCAGGCTGTAGCAGCGGTGCCTGAGGTTTGGATCAAGAGTTTTCAGGACCTTGGCAAAATATATCTCCTCAAAAATAGAATATGCTTCTTCTGTATAGAGTTCTAAGACTATGTCAAACATGCTCCTTATGCTGGCAAGCTCATGAGCATCCAGCATGTCCGGATTTACAGTCCCAGAATACAGAATTCTTCTGTCTGTAAGCCATGCAGAAAGCTCATAGAATTTCTCCAGAAACCCTTCACCACCGAACCTTATAAGTGTTGAGAGGCTGAGTATTGATACAAATACCCTATCATACTGGATTGAATCAAGAATCTGCTTTAGCCCCCCTACTACTGCCACATGATCGGAATACTCCGCTCTTACTTCCATCACACCACTTTCTTCCGTTTTCCCTATCCTGACTATGTCGTAATCTGAAACCTTTATATCAGAATTGAAACTGGAGTTAACCAAATTGAACAGTTTCTGAACCTTAAAATAATCAAGATCTGTAAGAACGAAAACGTGACGGTAATCCGGTGGAGGAATGGATATGTGAAAAAGCAACGAGAATGGAAAATCAACATGAGACTCTATTAGGATGGATTTATCTCTCAATTCATCCATAATGATTTCACACTCTGTTGACATCTTGTAGCAGTGAAATAAAGAATAATTAAAATCTTTCGCTTGTTTAAATTCAGTAACTTAAATATAATCTATAAATTAGGTTTCTCTTTTTCAAAATTAGACGATTCCTATCTCTTCTTTTGTAAGATAGCAACTTGGATCATCACCCCACAGGTCACCAGCCCTCAAAGCTCTCAGTCTGAAACCTCCACAGATCTCTTTATACCTGCACCTACCACATCTCTCACCCCTTATGTACTTTGTTTTTTCCCTCAATTTTATCAGCAGTTCATCCTTCGGCTTAAGCCACATCTCACTGAATTTCTGCTCCCTGATATTCCCGACAACATAATCCCACCAGAACTGGTTGGGATGGACATTGCCAAACATATCAACATCCGCAATCCTTTTCCCACTATTATCTCCACCTCTGAACTTCATGAATTCAAAAGCAGTTTCTGCAAGCTTCTCATCATTCTCTTTCAGCTTCAGATAAGCGTAGATACCATCTGCTGGATTATCAACTGTCAGAATCTCCGTCCTGTACCCCTCATCATGAAGCTGGAGAGCTTTCTGAAAAAGCCAGTCTATGAGTTTACGCCTCTCCTGGACGGAAATATCGTCTTTGAAATCGGCCCTTCCTGAAGGAACGAGATGATATAGGCAGAATCTGGGGATGTCATTTTCGGCAAGAAGGTCAATTACTTCCGGCACATCCTTTAAATTATACTTTGTGACAGTAAATCTGATGCCTGTCAACAGCCCCGCTTCCTTTGCATTTATCAGGCCATCAAGCGCCCTCTGAAAAGCCCCCTTTAGACCTCTGAATCTGTCGTTGGTTTCGGGCATGCCGTCCAAACTTACCCCAACATAGGAGAATCCTGCTTCTTTCAGCTTTTCCGCAATTTCAGGAGTTATGAGTGTGCCATTTGTTGAAAGGGAGCACCTTATCCCCTTTGAAACCGCATATTCTGCAAGTTCAAAAATATCTTTCCGCATAAGGGGTTCTCCACCACTAAATAGCAGAACAGGAACTTTCATGGAAGCGAGGTCATCAATAAAGGCTTTTGCCTCCTCAGTTGTGAGTTCGCCCTCCTTTTTACCGCCAGCGTCAGCATAGCAATGTATGCATTTAAGATTGCATCTGGATGTGACGTTCCATACAGTTACTGGTATCGCCTTTTTACTTGCCTCCACCAGCGCCTTTGGAATTCTACTTTTATCTCCACTGTAGGTGAGAAATTCAGATACGGTAGCATCTCCTGTAACCATCTTGGTAATTCCAATCATTGCATTAAATTGGAGTGGTGAGTATTTAATTCCTATCCCCTGTTGACGGCTTCGCCATCAACACCTTTTCAATAAGCATTGTCAGATCTAAAACTTCCACCCTTCCCGACTTTTTAAGATTCATGTAGCAAAATGGGCAGGAGGTTACAAGGATGTCTGCTCCACTCTCAACTGCTTCATCTATTCTTTTCTCTCTTACAAGCTGGTAAAGTTCTGGATATGCAGCCCTCACACCTCCTCCACCGCCACAGCACAGGCTCCTCTCGCGATTGCTCTCCATTTCTACCAAGGTTGCCATTTTGCTGAGAACTTTTCTAGGAGCATCATACACACCCATGTGCCTGCCGAGATGGCACGAATCATGATACGTCACTTTAATATCCAGTTTGCTGTTACCAGAAAGCTTCTGATCCAAAAGCTCGACTATATGCACCACTTCAACACCAAGCCCTCCGAAGAGCCTTGCATAATCCTTTTTGATTGTTCTGTAACAGCCAGGGCAGGAGGTGATGATGTATTTTGCACCGGTTCTTTCAACAGCATCCCTCAAACTTTCAAAATTTCGCCTTGCTGCCTCGCCACTTTCACCGGTCCGCAGAAGGGTGCTGCCACAGCAGTAGTTGTATTCGACGGAGTAGTCAATCTCAACATAATCAAGAATATTCAGGACGCTTTCAAAAACCTCCCCTGCTCTATAGATGGTGCTACAACCCGGATAATATAGATACTCGCATTTTTCAGCTTCGAATCTAACAGATTCGCACCCATAAGGGTTACCGGTTTTCAGAACCTTCTGAGTTATATCTATGAGCTTTTCTGGAAGAACCCTTTCTGTCCTAAGCCTCGTTCTCTCCTTCTCAACCTCGTCAACGATTTCAAATCCAGAGGGACAGAAGATTTCACATCTCGCGCAGGTGAGGCATGTGAAGAACACATCTTTCAGATCTTCTCCTTTCAGCAGCAATCTGCCTTTGGGGCTCATATGCTCCCATAGGGTGACTTCATAAATGGGGCAGTCCTGAACGCAAGCTGAGCAGCGAACACACCTCATAAAATCCTCCCCGGATTCATAATATTAAGGGGATCGAAAACACCTTTGATCTTCTCCATCAGACTTCTTCTGTCAGAAAGCAGCTCTTTTCTGATTTCCCCATATCCATGCTCCCCAATATCCCAGCCCCTCCTTTTGACTTCCGAGTAAAGCTCCTTCGAGAACTCTATTCCCTTTCCTTCCTCTCCAATCACGATAGGATGAATGTTGCCGGTATCAAGATGTCCAAAAAAGAAGCATTCAAAACCGTATTTTGTGGCAATGCTTTTCACTAGCTCGATAACTGATGGCAGTTCTGAGATCGGGGCGATTATATCATCGCCAGCATATACTCTCCTTCCTTCACCAAGCTCAGCACCAAGCAGGCTGCGTTTTCTCCAGAACTCTTCCTCTTCCTCCCCTTCCAGAACATGCGTGGCTCCAAATTTTTCCAGAATTTTTGCTGCCTCATCAAAGTCTGAAGGTAAATGCGATGCAAACTCAACTGCCAGCAGATTTGAGTTGAATCCTAGCTGAGAAGCTGAATCGCCGTCCATAAACTCAACTGAATCTGGCATACATCTCAAAACCCTTAGAGTTGCCTTCACGCAATCTTCCAGTTTTTCCACCTCACAGACGAATGTTCGCCTGTAAGTTGGTAGCGGGAGCACCTTCAACCATATACGGGTTATTATTCCAAGAGTTCCCTCCGAACCCACAAAAAGCGAGTGGACCCCATATCCACAGTCCTTAACCTGTTTTGTCCCCACAAAATTTATGCTCCCATCAGGCAGCACCACTTCAATGCCCTGAACGTAGTCCCTGATGGTGCCGTATTTCAATCCCCTCTTACCACTTCCCGCATTGGCAACAAAGCCACCAATTGTGCATATTTCAACGCTACCAGGTTCTGGAGGTAAAAAAAGACCTTTTTGTTCAAGATATTTCTTTATTTGACCCATGATAGCCCCAGGTTCAGCTTCAAGTATGAATTCCGAGTACATGTGGAACTTATTCATCTTTTTCATGTCCACAACTATTCCTCTACCTGCAGAATTTCCGGCAGTTGAAGTTCCTGAACCACGTGGAGTTACGGGAATCCCATATTCTGATGCGAATCTCAGGACATCCGAAACTTCTCGGGAGTTTTCGACCCTAACAACTGCCAGCGGAGAAGTAATGAGGGGAGAAGCATCATATCCATAAACCTTGATAGCGTTACCAGTCAGAACATCATCACCGCCTACTATGGAGGAAAGTTCATTAATAATAATTTCAAATCTTTTTTCAGCTTCCACAATATGCCGTATGGGTGCAAGGTAAAAAAGTTATGGTTACGGGAAACCACGTGCCTCCCACTCCGGTCTTTTCACCTGGATAAGAAAGCCTAAGTAAAGATATCAGGGAAGCTTTTTAACATCAGCTTAAATAATAAACTATCCAAAAGATTTCGAATATATGCGTTTTGATTAGTATCAACGAATATAACATTAAGAAGCAATTTCAGAGGGCAGATTAAAGTCTAGGCTAAAGTCTAATGGATAAATTTCCTAAAAAAAGAATTTATAAAATTATTTCTATACCTAACCTCTCCGCCAACTCCTTGTAACGGTTCCTGATGGTAACTTCAGTAACGCCAGCAACCTCAGCAACTTCTCTCTGAGTTCTCCTTTCCCCTTCGAGAATGCTGGCTATGTAAATTGCCGCTGCAGCAACACCTGTAGGTCCTCTACCACTGGTCAGTTCTTTCTCCTCAGCTTTTTTGATGATCTCAATGGCCTTCTTCTGGACCTCTCCACTCAGGTTCAGAGCTGCGCAGAAGCGTGGGACGTAGTCGGCAGGGCTCGTAGGCATCAGTTTCAGGCCCAGTTCTCTGGCAATGAAGCGGTACGTCCTTCCAATCTCCTTCCTGTCTACTCTCGAATATGTTGCAATCTCATCGAGGGTTCTAGGAACGCCAGCTTGGCGACATGCCGCATACAAAGCAGCGGCAACAACACCTTCAATACTCCTACCCCTTATCAGGTTTTTGTCAACGGCCTTTCTGTAAACAACTGCAGCTATTTCCCTTACACTCTTGGGTAGGCCTAAAGCAGAAGCCATTCTGTCAAGTTCTGAAAGGGCGAAGGCTAGGTTTCTTTCGGTAGCGTTGCTTATCCTGATTCTCCTCTGCCATTTCCTAAGCCTGAAAAGCTGGGCTCTGTTTCTGATTGAGATTGATTTGCCATAATAGTCCTTGTTGCTCCAGTCAATTATCGTGGAAAGCCCTTTATCGTGAATTGTGTATGTTACGGGAGCGCCTACTCTGCTTCGCTTCTCCTTCTGCTCGCTATCGAAGGCCCTCCATTCTGGGCCAGAATCAATGTAAGTTTCCTCAATTACAAGCCCGCAATCCTGACATATAAACTCCCCACGCCTGTAATCTCTGATAAGTCTTGGACTGCCGCACTCAGGACAGGTTTCAATTACGTCTTCTCTTTCCAGCTCCTTTCTTTCTACCTCTCTCTCTACTTCCTTCCTTTCTATTTCCTTTTCCCTTACTTTTTCCTTCTCCACCATGAGAACTCACCACAAATAACTCATTAATTTCAGCAGACCTATCGTAGGGGCGGATAATGACAAATGGAGACTTTGTTGGCCCAATAATGTCATAAACAAAACCTACTTTCTCATTTTTTCTATTAACTACGTTACTTCCAATCTTTGGTAAATTCTTCGGATCAACTTCCACAACTATGTTGCCAGTCTTTGTGAGATGAAGAATCCTACCTATCTTCCTCAAGCCTTTCATTCCGCCCCTACCAGAATTATAAATTTTTCGAAAGATATTTAAATAACTAATGGAGCGGATATATAAAGTTTTCGGTTGGAGCAGTACTTTGCAAAGTGATCTTGTTAAGTAAGATTAGGTGGCATGGTTATTAAAGTTATCTTGAAAGTGTAGAACTGTCAAATACTGGATTCGTTACCTGATCTGATGTTACCTGAACCTGACAACCTCAATATCAACTTTCTCGAAATGTTCGTCATCCGTAACAACCCTTGCGTTTACTGAATTTGCGGCCGCAGCAATAAGAGCGTCTGCTATTGGAATTGCCTTCACCTTATACTCTCCCGCCATCAATGCAACATCTTCATCTATTGCAATAACCTTTAGATTTGAAGCTCTTATCTACTCCACTCTCTTTCTTGCTTCGGGAGGTTTTCTACTGGTAACAGCTTTACTCGCTTCACTTTTATTGAATGAGAATTACGGAGATCGTAAAACTCCCTATACGGTTTTCTTAAAAGAGGCCTTTTCAAAAGTCTCTGAATCTGATACCTTAAAGTGGTTGGTTGATGGTATTGCGATGTTTAATGTTGCCTACCTCTTCTACATGTTCACCTATCAGCTATTTCTTCTGAATAAGGGTTTGAATATAGTTTTTCTGGGATTTGTGTTCTCTCTTCTGGTGATTGTGAGAGCGCTTTTCAGCTTTTTAAGCAGTTCTCTTGGAAAAAGAGTCTCCTATATAATAGCCCAACTACTGGGCACTGGTGATTCCGGGCATGGGATATACGGTGATGGCAATTGCCCAAAACATAATAACAGCTGTAATTGGCCCGATTTTGATTGAAGTGTGCATAGGCTGTGGTTTCCTACCAGTATGGTGTGGATAAATGAGATTATTTCCTCTTCTCATAGAGCAACGCTACTTTCATTCATGAGCACGCTCTCCTCTCCATATTAATGGGGGTTCTTGTAATTGGGCCAATGATAGACACTTGGATGTTAAGTCGAATATATCTTATTGCCGTAGTATTTCTCTGCTTTCTACTTTGATACTATACAGAGCATCAGTCATGTATAGGAGAGTGAGAGGTATAAGTTTAGAATAGTTATTCAGACCCTATCATCTCCGCAACTTCTTCACCTACGGGAGTTCTCCGATATACTCTCCCCACTTTTTCATCAGGGGTCAGACATTCTATCAGACCCTCTCTTTCCAGCTCTTTAAGGGCTCTGCTGACTTTTGAGAGGTTCAACTTTAATTTTCCCGCGATTTGTGTCGGTGTTTTTGGGTTTGAAAGTGTGAGTAACACAGCTTTTCTATTTTTTCCCCTTATAACAAAACTGTATTTTAACCAATTCATCTATTTCCATCGCTCCAAAAAAGTTATGAATCCTTTATTACCACCCTATTACCAACAACTTACTGAAGTATTATAAAAAAGTGTGTGAGTAGTGAGTAGTGTATGCATAAGGATGAATGGGAGAATTTTAACTTGGATGTAGTATCCAAATTTGAAAACTTGAGAATCAAAATACTCTATGACTCCCCCTATGCCCTAAGAAGTCTACTGTTTTACCATATAATTCCCCAGTTCTCTCCAAAAAACATCTTTATAGCAGTGTATTCAGACACCATGCAGAGGAGACTGGAGAAAACTTACGAGTCCATGGCAAGAATTTCTCCCGAGATAGCCGAAATTCTTGGAAAGGCGAAGATTATAAAAATCGGAAGCAATGATTCTATATCCTTTGGGAAACTGCAGCATTCAATACCTATGGATTCTGAGTGGCTCAAGACATTCATGAAAATTCTAGAAGGGTTGAGTGATAGAGACCTGATGCTTTTCCATGGATTCTCTCTGTTGCCTAGAATATATGGCGAATCATCTCTCAAATACGTGCTCGATTTATTTGAGTCAATACCTGATGGACCTACGATCATAAGCAAGTCTCACAGGAGTATTTACGACGAAAGGACTAACATGTTCATAAATATGCTCTACGACATAATTCTTAGAATAGAGAAGATCGAGGACGTGGGGCTTGAGGAATTTTACAAAATAGGCGTAACTCAGAGCATTGTTATGGACGTGAGGCCAGGATTTTCGAGATTCAAGATAGACAGGAGTGGTAGGCTGGTTGAAGTTTAGCTCTGCCTGTTTCTGCAGACCTCTAAATCCAATTCCCAATTTCAAGAGAGTGTAGTATCTTACACCTTAAGTGACCGGAACGAAGGGCTAGGTGGGAGGGTAAAAAGGAAAAATAGTGCTGGTTAATCAGTGTTAGTTAGAATAATGTCAAACTCTAATCCTGCAGGTAAACTGTGGCTGTCTTAGGACTCTTCCCACCTTTGATGAAATGATAATGCTCGTAGGTCATAACTTCTTTGTCATCAAGCACCTCAGCGTCCACCAATTCTCCAACAAAGAGTGTGTGAGAATTCACATCCATTTCCTTCACCACTTTAGCCTCCACATAAGCAACAGCATTATCCAGAACAATTGGAACTCCTGTTTTACCTATCTTATAGTTTATTTTTTGGAATTTATTGTAGTCCCTTCCACTTCTAAAGCCAAACATACCGATAAACGTCAAAGGTGTGTCTTTAGCTAGAACTGAGGCAGCGAACACACCGCTATCCTTGATGTACTGATGTGTCAGGTTTTCTTTGTTAATGCATGCTGCAACCAGAATGGGGTCGGATGAGACCTGAAAGACTGTGTTTGCAATCATGCCATTGTATTTCCTACCATCCCTACCATTTCCTTCTTTTTTTACAGATGTAACGATGTAGAGACCATAACTGATTCTGTAAAGGGCTTGGAGATTCATAAATAGTGGGTGTTTCGCTCCTTAATATTTCCTTTGGGAAACCCTACTGTTGAACGCTTTTCAAACATCATGCTTATATAATACCGAAGGAAAAAACAGCCATGCGCAGTGAAGAAGTTAAGAAGGGCATCGAGAGGACTGCTCACAGAGCTCTTCTGAAAGCTCTCGGTCTGACGGATGATGATATGGAAAAACCCTTTATCGGGATTGCCAATGCTTACAACACCATCGTTCCTGGCCATATGAGCCTTGACAGAATTACACAAGCTGTTAAAGAAGGAATTATTGCTGCTGGAGGTGTCCCCTTTGAATTTGGGACCATAGGGATTTGCGATGGTATTGCTATGGGGCACGAGGGAATGTGTTACGCACTGCCTTCCAGAGAGCTCATTGCAGACTCAATAGAGGCGATGGTTGAAGCCCATCGCTTCGATGGACTCGTTGTTGTTGGTTCCTGCGATAAGATCGTACCTGGCATGCTCATGGCCATGCTCCGCCTCAACATTCCTGCCATCGCAGTAACAGGGGGCCCAATGCTCCCCGAAAAAATCGGGGAGAGGTACGTTACAATTTCAACGGCTTTCGAGGCAGCAGGAATATACAAGGCGGGAAATCTGGATGATGCCGGTCTGAAGCTATACGAGGACTTCTGTGCAGCCTACTGCGGGAGCTGTCAGGGGCTTTATACAGCCAATACCATGCAGATCATGACCGAAACCCTCGGTTTAAGCTTGCCCTACACCTCTACATCTCCATGTGGCTCCTCAAGAAAGCTCCGTATCGCAAAGGAGGCTGGGAAAAGAGCTGTTGAGCTTGTTAAAGGCGATATCAAGCCTCTGGATTTTGTCAACGAGAGCTCCTTCCGAAATGCAATCACTATGGACATGCTCATAGGCGGCTCAACAAACACAGTCCTTCATCTCCCAGCCATTGCAAGGGAGGCAGGAATAAAGCTGGATGTAGACCTTTTCGACGAAATAGGCAGGAAAACCCCCCACATCGTTGCACTCGATCCGGCAAGCGAGCTAACAATGATGCATCTTGATGAGAGTGGAGGGGTGCCTATGATATTCAGAAAGGCAAAAAAGCTCTTCAGCAACGAGATGACTGTTAGCGGTAAAAGAGTTTACGAGATTGCTGAATCAGCATTTGTGAGGGCCTCAGACATCATTCATAACCTTGACAACCCAATCCACAAAGAAGGGGGAATTGCTATACTAAAGGGGAATCTTGCAAAGGCTGCCGTTGTCAAAGCTGCCGCTGTCCAGGAAAGCATGCTGAGGTTTGAAGGTAATGCAAAGGTTTTCGATTCGGAAAAGGAAGCAATGAAGGCAATCCTTGGCAGCGAGATTGAAGAGGGAGATATTGTCGTCATTCGCTACATGGGGCCAAAAGGTGCTCCTGGTATGCCAGAAATGCTCATGCCCACAGCAGCCATTGCGGGAATGGGGCTTGAGAGAGTGGCTTTAATAACAGATGGACGCTTCAGCGGAGCGACCAGAGGGCCGTGCATAGGGCACGTTTCTCCCGAGGCTATGATAGGCGGTATGATTGCCTTCGTTGAGGATGGAGACGTTATCAGCATCGATATACCCTCTAGAAAGCTTGAGCTAAAGGTCGATGAGGATGAGATTGAATCCAGAAAGGAGAAGTGGAAGCCTCCTGAGAGGAAATTGAGGGGTTATCTCGCCAAATATGCGAAACTTGTAAGTCAGGCAGATGTAGGAGCCGTTCTTGAATAATTTGACTATTTATATTTTATTTAACAAAAAGAATAGTGCTTTATCAACTCGCCGCAAACATTCCCTATGAAAAAACTGAAAGGATTTTTGGGAGGTCTGGCAGCCTTCATATTTCTGGTTCTGATGTTCCAGAATCTCGCCGCAAACGGTGATGCTACTGCCATGGGTAATGGCACCATAGAGGTGGGCGGCTTCGGCAAGGTTTCTGTTGAACCGGATGAAGGGCACGTTATTGTTTCGGTGGAAGTTGAGGCTGCAAAGGCAAGCGATGCGGCCAGCAAAAATGCCGAGATAGTCAACAAAGTTATTGCCAAAATAAAGGCTACTGGAGTGGAAAACATAAAGACGAAGAGCTACAGGGTTGAGCCAATATACCAATGGGTGGAAAAGCCAATAGAGCCGATAGAATCGATACCATACGAATCCAGTAAAGGAGGTGTGGTCAAAAGGAGCGAGATAGTGGGATACAGGGCATACACATCACTGGAAGTAGTAGCTCATCCTGAAATGGTTGGAAAGGTAATAGATGCGGCCATGGAAGGTGGGGCAAACAGAATAGATTCAGTGTTCTTCACCCTATCAGAGGATGCTAGAAAAGATGCATACGAGGTAGCTCTGAGGAAGGCTGTTGGAGACGCCAAGAACAAGGCAGAAGTTGTTGCTGAGGAGCTTGGGATAGAGAATTACAGGATTGCAAAGGTGACAGTTGGATATGGATACATCCCAGCCCCAGTATATGAAGTTAAAGCGGTATCTGCACAAACCACAATAATTCCCTCAGAAGTGGAGGTGAGTGCCACTGTTAACCTGATTTATGAGTTTTCTTAATTTTTTCAATTTTTGAGATTTTTGAGTTGAGTGAATCACCTGCTCCCCGCTGGCAACCCAGTAACCCGAATTCGGGAATTACCGAATGATAACAAGCTTCCAAAATTGAAGCTCCGGGACGGAGGAGGGGTAGGGTGGGCGGGATAAAAACTAAATTGAGGGTGTTAAAAACGAACATGCAGATAAGGACAAAGACAAATCGCTATCTTGTATCGAACTCCTTTCCTTCAGCAGCATCCTTCAGGAAATCAAGGAAGAATTTTTCAGGATAAGACCCGATGAACTGAACAGTGTTTCCCTTCTCTAAATTCTGGATTACAGTGTGAGGGACTCCCATAACACCCCATTTCTCTGCCTTCTGAGGGAACTGCGAGGCTTCAATCATCACACCCTTTATTCTCTCATTAACCATGGCTGCCTGGTGGGCCAGCATTACTGCGCTTGGACAGTAGGGACAGGTTGGGGTAACATAAACCTCAATTTTCAGATTGGCATCTATCTCAGATAGTGCATTTATCGCCTCATTGGTTATCTCCAGATGGTGGGAAGAAATCATCATGATGTCTTTAACCAGCGTGGTGAACTCATAACCCATCGGCGTTCCAAGAAAAACCACTCTGCCGTTAAGCTCTTCTTCCGCATCGGTAAGAATTAATGTGGGAGCTCCCTCCACTTCATAATTTCTGGCTTTTTCATCCTGAACACTATAGGTCTCCAGCTTAATGAGATTCGATAACTCAGCCACTTCCTTCAACAACGCCTCTGTATCATCGCAGTGTTTGCACTCCTCTTCTCTAAAAATCAGGGCTTTTACCTCTTCCTTCAAAATCTTATCAAACCGTTCCGTAAGGAACTTCCTGTCCTCTTCCCTAAGCAACCCCATTTTATTAAGCCCCACTTAAAGCTTTACACAAAATTTATTAATTTTTCACTTAAGCTTTTTAACTTAAGCCTCGCAAACCTCTCCGTGTTCGTGGTCTTCTTCCTCTTCACCCTTCTCCATCTTCTCAAGTTCTTTCTCTAACCCAAGCTGCTTTATCCGGTCAAAGTCACCCTTTTTGCGGAGGTAGTCTACTATCGCCCTCCTCAGCGCATCCGCTGCCAGATTGGAGCAGTGCATTTTAGGTGCTGGTAAACCCCCAAGGGCTTCTGCGACAGTCTGCCGGGTGATTTTCAGGGCCTCCTCCAGCGTCTTCCCCTTTGCAAGCTCTGTAGCCATACTACTTGTTGCAATTGCCGCTCCGCATCCAAACGTCTGGAATTTTATGTCCACGATGCGGTCATCTTCCACCTTTATGTACATTGTCATGAGGTCGCCGCAAACCGGGTTGCCGACTGTGCCAACTCCGTCTGCGTCCTCTATTACACCAACATTCCTTGGATTCCTGAAGTGCTCCATTACTTTCTCACTATACACTCCCATCACCTCCTCCGGTAGAGTGGAGACATCATTCTGAGCCTCTCCACGATGCCCGGAAGTTTTTCAAGAACGTAATCTACATCCTCCTCTTTCGAATACCTTCCCAGAGTGAACAGCACGCTTCCATGAGCCTCTTCATGCTTCAAACCTAAAGCCATAAGCACATGACTGGGCTGGAGGGTTTTTGATGTGCAAGCAGAGCCGGTAGATGCCTGAATATCCTCCATATCCAAGCTGAGAAGAATGGATTCGCCCTCCACGTAATTGAACCTAACTGCAATGTTATTGGGCAGCCTCTTCTCTGGATGTCCGTTGAGGTACGATTCTTCAACTGCCTTCAGAATTCCATCAATCATCTTGTCTCTCATCTTCGCAAGCCTTTCTGCCTCGCTTCTCCACTCTTGCTTTGCAATTTCTGCAGCCTTTCCGAAGCCCACGATTCCTGCCACGTTCTCAGTTCCGCCTCTCAGCCCGAACTCCTGGCCGCCACCCAGCATGATGGGCTGAATTTTCACTCCTTTACGAATATAAAGCCCGCCTACTCCTCTCGGCCCATATATGTCGTTGGAAGAGAGCGTAACTAGGTCAGCATTCATCTTTTCAACATCAACCTCTATCTTCCCAAGGCTTGCTGTTGCATCCACGTGGAAGGCAGCATTTTTGCTCTTCACAACTTCTCCTATCCTCTCTATTTCCTGAATTGTACCGATTTCTGATGAGGCGTGCTGAACTGAAACCAGAATTGTATCGTCTCTTATTGCTTCCTCAATTGAATCTACGCTCACTATGCCGTATCTGTCAACAGGGATATACGTCACCTCAAAGCCATTTTTCTGGAGATATTTGCAAACGTTAATGATGGATATGTGTTCAATTGCCGTCGTTACTATATGCTTGCCCTTAGAAGCATTTCTCATGGCGTAACCTATGATTGCCAGATTGTTGGATTCCGTTGCACCGCTGGTAAAGATTACCTCATCGGCATTTGCGTTTATAAGCTCTGCAACTTTCTGTCTTGCTTCTTCAACAGCATTCCTTGCCTTTAGACCTACAGAATGGACAGAAGATGGGTTGCCTGGCTCTTTGAAGTAAGGTACCATCGCCTCTACTACCCTTTCATCAATGGGACAGCCAGCCGCATAATCCATGTATGGCATTTCCAACACCTCAGCTCCTCAACCCCTCAACTCCAAGACCTCACACAAACATGGATGCATCTGCTTCAAGCAGGAGGTCGTTAAGGGTTGCTGCACCCACGACCTTCACACCCTCAACAATGTTTCCCTTATCAATTCCCAGCAGATCCGCACTTCTGTCGCACACCATCATCTCAACACCGCTTTGCATCGCTTGCTCCATCACTTCCTTCAGCGTCGGAAACTCGCCAATTTTTATTTTCTCAGCCTCACCCTTCTTGACAACCGTAACACCCTTTATAACGAAATATATAACAGCATCCAAATCCATAGCTTTGGCAGTTGTAGCCAGAATGAACGGAGCATAAAGCCTTTCGGGAGTGTCAACCCCGCTCGTAACAACATAAACAATCTTCTTCCGCTCTCCCATTCCAATCACCTACTTGGTTTTTTTAATAAGGAACCTGAATACTCCATTACTTTCTTCAAACTTTACAAGCTCATGTCCTGTCCTTTTGACCCAGCTTTTGATGTCAGATTCAGCAGCAGGATCGTCTGCCAAAATCTCAACCAATTCGCCAACGTTAACCTCCTCAATAGCCTTTCTTGTCATGAAGATGGGAACAGGGCAGTACATGCCAATACAGTCAACCTTCTTTGCTGGTTTTTCCAAGCTATTTTCCATGTAACGATGTTAAGTTGACCAATACTTAAAAGTTTGCTGCCTTATATCTTCGGATGTCAAAGCGGTCAAAGCAGTTAACAACTGGAGGTTCATCAAGGTTCACCGATAAGTTAAAATACCCTTTTAAGGTTGCGGTCTTGCCCGTAGGAGGCGTAGGCCGTTAGGACTACGGGGAGGTGATAAGTTGCTGGTGGCGAAAGAAAAGCTGGAAGAAGCCATAAGTGAGGCTGTAAATGGGGCAAAGCCGAGAAAGTTCCTTGAGACTGTAGAATTAGCCGTTAATCTGAGGAACGTCGATATGAGAAAGCCCGAAAACAGAATTGATGCTATTGTAACACTTCCGCATGGAGTTGGGAAGCCTAGGAAGGTAGGAGTTTTTGCCAGAGGAGACACTGCACTTAAGGCGAAGGATGTTGCTGATGCCGTTTTCTCTCCTGAAGATATTGATGAGTTGGCAAAGAATAAAAGACAGGCAAAGAAGATTGCAAATCAGATTGATTTTTTCATAGCTGAGGCAACCCTCATGCCCGAAATAGGTAAAAAGTTGGGCCCTGTTCTGGGGCCAAGAGGTAAAATCCCCCAGCCCATACCACCTCTTTCTGATCCTACACCAGTTATTGAGAGGTTGAAGAGGTCTGTTAAGATAAGAACCAGAGATAAGCTAACGTTTCATGCCCCTATAGGCACAAAAGACATGGACGTGGAGAAACTTGCCGAAAATGCTCTGGAGATTCTCAAAGTCGTTGAAAATAAATATGAGAATGCGACAAACAGCGTGAAGTCAGTTTATGTGAAAACCACAATGGGTCCTGCTGTGAAGGTGATCTGAAATGGCTGCGGTAAGAGGGAGTCCACCAGTATGGAAAAAGAAGACCATTGAGGAGCTCAGGAATATATTCACGTCTTATCCAGTTGTAGCTCTGGTGGGATTCAGAGGTGTTCCAGCTGGCCAGATGCAAGAAATAAGAAGAAATTTCAAGGAATTCGCCCTCATAAAAGTGACCAAGAACACTCTAATTGAGAAGACCCTCGATGGGCTTGGAGGAGAATTTGCAAAGCTTAAGGACTACATAGAGGATCAGACGGCGATAGTCGCTACAAACATGAATCCCTTTAAGCTATTCAAAAAGCTTGAAGAGACAAAGATTCCAGCTCCACTGAAATCAGGTCAGGTTTCACCTGTTGACGTTGTGGTTGAAAAGGGGCCCACTCCATTCCCGCCTGGCCCCGTTATTGGAGAACTTCAGATAGCTGGCCTTCCTGCAGCCATCGAAAAGGGGAAGGTCGTCATTAAAGAAACTGTTACAGCCGTCAAGGCTGGAGAGGTAGTAAAGCCGGAAGTGGCGAGAGCTCTTGCAATGCTTGGCATAAAGCCCCTGAAACTTGGGCTGGAGCTCAGAGCAGTCCTTGAGGATGGTATAATATTCACACCAGACACGCTGGCAATAGATGAGGCCAAAATAATGGCAGACTTCGAAGAGGCTGCCAGAAAAGCTCTGAACCTCGCCGTAAACGCTGCCTACATGACTGAAGAGACTGCAGAGATTCTCCTGATGAAGGCATTCATGGATGCAAAGAACCTTGCAGTGAATGCTGTGATATTCGAGGAAAATGTGATAGAAGATATAATCGCCAAAGCATACACAGAAATGCTAAGCATTGCATCACTGCTGCCAGATGAAGCCCTTGATGAAGATGTCAAAGAGAGGCTCTCAGGAATTCAGGCTCAGGCTCCTCCTGTAACTGTTGAAGAAGAGGAGGAGAAAGAGGAAGAGAAGGAAGAGGAAGAAGAAGAGGAGAAGCGTGAGGAAGAAGCTATTGAAGGTTTAGGTGCATTATTTGGATGACGTTAAAAGGTAAAAGGAGGTAATAGATATGGAATACGTGTACGCTGCACTGCTCCTGCACTCAGCAGGAAAGGAAATTTCAGAAGAGAATGTTAAAACTGTGCTGGAGGCTGCTGGAGTTGAGGTTAACGAGGCAAGAGTCAAGGCTCTTGTGGCTGCTCTTGAAGGTATTGATATCGAAGAAGCAATAAGCAAGGCTGCATTTGCTCCAGCAGTCGCCGCTGCACCAGCTGCTGCAGCTCCAGCAGCTCCGGCTGAGGCAGAGGCTAAAGAGGAAGAGAAGAAGGAAGAAGAGGAAGAAGAGAAGGCTGAAGAGGAGGCCATCGAAGGGCTTGGTGCCCTCTTCGGCTGATTTTGATTTATTTTTAATTCTTACTTTTTCCTTACCTTCTTTTATGGGGAGATTCGGAATTACTACTACAAAATGAAGGTAGATGACAGAATTTGACTAAAAAAAGAGAGAAACATGAATGATACACATCATCGTGGCGATTGCATTGATCGTACACGGCTTAGTGCACTTGCTGGGTAGAGAGCAGCGTAACCAATAGCGTTAGCATTTGCCACCACGGTTGTAAGGAGAAGATTGCGACTCCTGCAACCACGAAGCCAACGGCGGCAAGAAGACAGAGCAACCCAACCATTCGAATGCCTGCATCACCCATATCCAAATTTCCAGAGAGCAATGTGGTCTTGTAGGCGAAGCCTTCCACCTCAGCTAATCTCCAAGGCACCACGAACTGGTGATTTGCATCTTGGGTTGGCCTGATTCCCAATTTGGTGTGCTGGTTAACTTAGCTATCCTAGCCTACCTGTTCTTCGGCGAACAGATTGGCTTAATGCCCCAGTTGCATTAAGCTGCTTTAAGTCAAAGAAAGGAGTGGTAAGGCAAAGTAGAAGGCAAATAGCGCTCACCAGCATCATACACAACTGAGAGAAGAAAAACCCACCAAATGTTATAACTAAAAAGAAAATAAACCAACCATGAATACAGGTAAAAAACAGAAAATTGCCATCGTTGCCCCCATTATACTTGTTATTTTCATGTATCCCGTTTTTCAACTGGCCGCAATAACCTTTGGGGAGCAAACAGGCTGGCATCTTGGATTACTGATATACTGGGTGATCTGGGGTATAGCTTTTCCTCTCTGGGTCATTGGATGGAGGAGCATACAAAATCTAATCCGACCTCAAAAGCTAGATAAAAAAGTGCTTTTGCTTGTAATTTTGCCTCTTCTAATAGCTTTAACAGGTAAATCCATACTGGGGGTAGGGTATGAGGGAGCGAGCATCTGGGCGTCGCTTTTATTGCTATCAACAACATTCGGTAATGGCTTTTTCGAAGAAGTTCTGTGGCGAGGTGTGTATCTGAAAATGTTTCCCGATAACGTCTTTTATAGAATGATATGGCCCAGTTTTTTGTTTGCGATTTGGCACTACGCACCAGGATCAGTTTCACCTAATACTAATTTGATAGGTTTGATGGTTGGAGCAGGGCTGTTTGGGTTATACTTGAGCTATTTAACAAAGAAAACAAATACAATATGGTGGTCAATAGTAGCTCATACTTCTGGTGGGATTATTATGATTCTTTAGTCATTAATACGTGATTTTCTTGACTTGTACTCGTTAATCGTCATGCCTCGCTCATCTTCAATTTATGGGTTCTTGTGTGGGTGGAACGTGGGCGGATCGCACAATAGGATTGCACAATATTTTTAGTAAGAGAGGTTCGATATCACTCAGATCACCTCTCGCTGCGTGAAAGTTCCCACACCCGCAGAAAATTATCCTAAATCATTTAAGGAGGGAACAACATGAAAGGCCCAATCATAATCGTAGATTACAATCCTCAATGGCCAATCTTGTATGAAGAAGAGAAGATTATGATTCTCAGCGTAATTGGTGATAAAGTGGTGGCGATCGAGCACATCGGAAGTACAGCCGTCCCCGGTTTGGGAGCGAAGCCAATTATTGATATCATGGTTGCTGTCCGTCATCTTTCCGATGCCGACGAATGTATCGAACCACTCCAAAGCATCGGCTATGAATATGTTCCCGAATACGAAGTTTCAATCCCGGAGAGACGCTTTTTCCGCAAGAATCCTGTAAAAGTACCTCCGAAAGCACACATTCATTTACACATTGTTGAGCGGACGAGTGATTTCTGGGAGCGGCACATTCTGTTTCGGGATTTCTTACGCACCCATCCTGAGATAGCTCAGCAATATTGCCAATTGAAAAAGGAATTAGCCGCCAAGTTTGGTTCGGATCGTGACGCTTACACCGCTGCTAAGACATCGTTTATCGAATCTGTAGTCGAAATGGCCCGTGCCAAGAAAGCAATCCGTCCTTAAAGACCTGCTAACGGCTCTTTTATTCGTGAAACGTTATGTCAATCCGCCCGCTATTACGAAGTAATTATATAACTGGATTTGAAGGGTGGACAAAATGGTAAAAATTGTACTGATTATTTTGGGGGTAGTCGTCATTTTAGCAGCACTTTCTATCACCATCGGCAACATCACATTTAACAGAGAGGTAAAAAACGAAGTAGAGGAACTTTTTAAAAAGAGTAAAAAGATTGAAGAGAGCGGAGAAACAGGAGCAGCGCCAGAAGTAATTACTGAAGCAGATATAGGAGGCTTACCAGAACCCGTTCAGAGGTATTTGAAATACACCCAGATCATAGGCAAGGAAAAGATTAAAACTGTCAGGTTAAAACAGGGTGGATATTTTCGGATGAAAGAAGATCAGAAATGGATGCCAATAGAAGCGGAGCAATACTTCAATGTGGATTCTGCTGAGTTCATCTGGGCAGCAAAGGTAAAATTTGCCCCATTTCTGTCAATCTACGCAAAAGACGAATTTATTGACGGGAAAGGGAGTCTAGTAGTAAAACTGCTTGGATTCATCAAAGTTGTTGACGCGAAGGGTTACGAAGTCGATCATGGAGAGATTATGAGGTTTCTGGCTGAGTGCATATGGTTCCCTTCGGCATTTCTAAATGACTACATCAAATGGGAGGCTATTGATGATGAGTCAGCTAAAGCAACCATAAGTTATCAGGGGGTTTCAGCTTCAGCTACCTTCCATTTTAACGAAAAAGGAGAAGTGATGAGCATTACTGCGAAACGATACAGAGAAGTAGATGGCGAGTTCATTCTTGAGGATTGGGAGGGGCAGATTTTAGAGTACAAAATGTTTAATGGCGTTATTGTCCCGAGCAAGGTCAATATTATCTGGAAACTGGATACTGGGGATTTTTGTTATGATAAAATTGAGGTGGTTGATATAGAGTATAATAATCCCTCAGCGTATTAAAATTGAAAAGGCAATCAAGAACATAAGTATAAGAATGTGAAGTGAAAGTTATTGGATTCAAAATTAAATTCAAACAATAATAGAGCCAGGGCCCGGATTTGAACCGGGGTCAGGGGATCTGCAGTCCCCCGCATAGCCCCTCTGCCACCCTGGCAGCAATTACCTCTTCTTAAATTTTGTTATTTAAGGGTTGTGGTATACTAGACTTTTTAAAAGTCTTGATTGAGTGTTCTGGGGGGCGGTAGGGAAGGTGGGTAAATCAAAACATAATCGGAAATAGTAACTTTGTATTAGTATGGTTGGAAAATTTAAAACCCATTGGCCGTACAACAGAAAGCAATATATTTTGATGGGCTATCCCACCTTCAATGATTGCTTATGGAAGGTTCGTGGCAAGAGGTGAAATATACGAGGGCTTTTTTGAGGTTAAAGAAGGGCAAATTCTTATAGATGGCATGACTTTTTCAACTTCCAATGTCAAGTTTCTTCCTCCTGTAGAGCCCACCAAGATCGTATGCGTGGGCCTGAATTACAGAGATCATGCTGAAGAATTTGGAATGGAGCTACCAGATGAGCCTGTCTTATTCCTGAAACCTCCATCCGCTGTTATAGGTGACGGTGAAGCCATAGAGCTGCCGGATTGCGGAAGGGTGGATTATGAAGGTGAGCTTGCCGTTGTAATCGCCAAGAAATGCAGAAGCGTTTCTCGAAGCGAGGCTCTCAGCTACGTTCTGGGCTTCACCTGCTTCAACGATGTGACTGCGAGAGACCTCCAGCGTAAGGATAGGCAGTGGACCAGAAGTAAATCCTTTGACACCTTCGCGCCTATTGGTCCCTATGTTGCATGTATAGATGATGCCTCAAACCTGAAAATTGAAACCAGAGTTAATGGAGCTATAAAGCAATCTTCAAATACATCTAACCTCATATTCGATGTTCCACGCCTCATTGAATTCATATCCGGAATCATGACTCTTAGAGAAGGAGATGTCATAGCAACAGGCACACCTTCAGGCGTCGGCCCCCTCAGCAAAGGAGATGTGGTTGAGGTGGAAATTGAAGGCATTGGTGTTTTGAGAAACAGAGTTGTCTGAACAGAGGTGATGACCATGATCGAAAAGGAATATAGGGCAACAGAAATCGAGGAAAAGTGGGTTGGAAAGTGGAGAGATGAGATGTACTATTTTGACTGGGATTCAAAGAAGCCTCATTTCATAATCGATACTCCTCCTCCCTATCCCACGGGATCATTCCACATCGGCAACACCCTGAACTGGTGCTATATTGATTTCATCGCCAGATACAAGCGAATGAAGGGCTATGAAGTCATGTTCCCCCAGGGTTGGGACTGCCACGGCCTTCCGACGGAAGTGAAGGTTGAGGAGATTCACGGCATAAAGAAGAGCGATGTCAGCAGGGAGGAATTCAGAAAGCTCTGCGTAGCCTTCACTGAAGAGAACATAGAGAAGATGCGTTCCGTCATGAAGAGAATGGCCTTCAGCATAGACTGGAGCAAGGAATACATCACCATGTATCCCGAATACTTCCGCAAAACCCAGATCAGCTTTGTCAGAATGTACAGAAAGGGTTTGATCTACCGTGATTACCACCCTGTCATCCATTGCCCACGCTGTGAAACCACTATAGCTCTGGCCGAGATAGAGTACAAGACCGGAAAAACCAAGCTGAACTATATCGAGTTCGATGAAGGTGTCATAATCGCCACCACTCGCCCTGAGCTGATTCCGGCATGCGTTGCCATCGCCGTACATCCGGAGGACGAGAGGTATAAAGACTCCATCGGCAGGATTGTGAGAGTTCCCGGAACGAATCACGAGGTAAGAATAATTCCTGACGAAGAGGTTGATCCGGAATACGGCACGGGAATGGTGATGATCTGTACCTTTGGCGACAGGCAGGATGTGAAGTGGTGGAAGAAGCACGATCTTGAACTCAGAGATACTCTGACAAGGGACGGCAAATTGAACGAAAGAGCTGGGAAATACGCAGGGCTCACCATCCCAGAAGCCAGAGAGAAGATTCTGGAAGACCTGAAAGCAGAAGGAAAGCTCATCAAGCAGGAAGATGTGCAGCACAATGTTGGCCTTTGCTGGAGATGCAAAACGCCTGTTGAGATCGTTCCAGAAGAGCAGTGGTTCGTGAAAATAGAGAAGGACAGGATAATGGAGGCTGCAAGAAAAATAAAGTGGATTCCAGAGCACATGCTTTCCCGCCTTGAAGGCTGGGTCGAGAGCATGGAATGGGACTGGGTCATAAGCAGGCAGCGCGTTTTCGCAACTCCAATCCCTGTCTGGTACTGTAACGACTGCGGAGAGGTTGTTGTGGCAAAGGAGGAGTGGCTCCCTGTTGATCCCACCAAAGATGAGCCACCAGAACCCTGTCCTAAATGCGGCAGTAGGAACTTCAGGGGAGAGGATGACGTGCTGGACACCTGGATGGACTCCAGCATAACCTCTCTCGCCGTAGTGGGCTGGCCTGACGGGCTAAAGGAGTATCCCACAAATCTCCGCCCCCAGGGCCACGATATCATACGCACATGGGCCTTTTACACCATTCTTAGGAGCATTGCTTTAGTTGACGAGATACCATGGCATGAGATCGTGATAAACGGGATGGTTCTGGGAGAAGATGGCAGAAAGATGAGCAAGAGCCTCGGAAACATAATCTCACCCGACGAGGTTATTGAGAAGTACGGCGCAGATGCTTTGAGGCAGTGGGCAGCTATTGGAGGTGTCGTTGGAAGCGATGTGATGTTCACTTGGAAGGAAATAGTTGCGGCAAGCAGGTTCCAGCAGAAGTTCTGGAGCATTTTAAGGTTCACCATGCCCCATGTTGAGGGATACGAGCCTTCAGATAATGACATTGAGTACCTCAGAGATGTCGACAGATGGATTCTTTCAAAGCTAAACAGGCTGATTAAAGACGTAAACGAATACATGGACGAATATCGATTCAGCGAGGCCCTGAAAGCAATCAGGGGCTTTGCTTGGTACGAGTATGCTGACAACTATCTGGAGATTGTCAAAAACAGGCTTTACTCTGGTGGAGAAGATGAGAAGAGGGGAGCAAAGTACGTCCTCTACAAGACCATGGATGCTCTGATAAAGATGCTGGCACCCTTCACACCTTTCCTAGCTGAAGAGTGCTGGAATGTGTTCAGAGGAGAAGGGAGCGTTCACCTGCAGAGCTATCCTGAGGCCGATGAGAGGTTCATAGACGATGAATGGGAGAGGAAAGGTGAACTCATCAAGGAGATAGTTGCTGCAATAAGAAGGCTGAAGCATGATAGAGGACTGGCCTTAAACGCTCCCATGAAGAAAGTAATGGTTTATTCCTCACCCATCGACGTTAGAGATATTGCCGGAGCTGTAAATGCTCCTGTTGAACTACTTGACTCCATGCCAAAGATAGAGACTAGAGTTAAGGCTCTGAAGCCAAAGTTCGGAGTGCTGGGACCGCTATTCAGAGATAAAACAAAGGAGATTGTGAAAATGGCTCAGGAGCTCAGTGATGAGGAGAAGCTCAGGTTAGTGAGTGAGGGCAGCATAACGGTGGATGGCTTCGAGCTAAAAGCAGAATGGTTCGATGTTCAAATGGAAAAGGTTATAGGTGAGAAGGGAGTAGAGATTCTCGAAGTTGGCAATGCAGTTGTCATAGTGGAAATCTGAGGGATCAAAAATGGATGAAGCCCTTAAAGAATTATTTGAGGAAATGGAGCCGACCTTTCAGCACATACTGAAGTGCGTCCTCCGCCTCACCCCATCCGAAATAGAAGTTTACTTAGCCTTGCACATGCACCCCAACATAGGCGTTGACGAGCTGGCAGAGCATATAGGAAAGGATAGAAGCGGAGTTTACAGGAGTCTCCAGACCCTCATGGAGAAGGGTCTTGTAAAGAGAGAATATCGGATTTTGAAGCACGGCGGCTACAAGTATCTCTACGTTCCGGTACCCTTGGAAGAGCTGAAAGCCAAACTGAAAAAGGAGCTAGAAGAATGGTTTGAGAAGCTCAATGAGGTAGTTGAATCCTTCGAGCTCAAAATAGAAGAGAAGACCTGAAGATCGATTTGCTTTATCACTTTCTGACTAAACCTCAGCATATGTCCTTTTGAGCAGTAATGCATCCTCTTCCAAATTGGGGCTCTCACATATAAGCATTCCTTCCACACCAAACTCTTTTAGAACTTTCAGAAGCTCCACATACTTCAAATCTGATTCTTCCAGATTCAGGTGGTTTTTCTCCCCTTTCAGACCATATTCTATCCCGCTGACGTGAATATGCATATACTTAATAGCTTCTCTGCTAAGCCTCTCCTCAACATGGCTCAAAATCTCCCAGAACTCATCATAGCTGTTGTATCTCCGGTATCTGGCATGGATGTGGCTGAAATCGATGCAAGGCATTACATTTTCAAGCTCTTCTGAAAGCCTCAGCAACTCATCCAGCTCACCGAACTGAGTCGGTTTGCCTGTGGTTTCGGGCCTGAGAATGACGTCAACACCATTCTGGCTTATTTTATTAAGGGCCACCTCCACACCCTTCTTGATATTCTGATACGCCCTCTCCTTTGAGCTTCTCAGATAGTAACCGGGATGGAAAACTATGTTTCTGGCCCCGAATATGCTGCCCACAAGAGCTGAATCAACTAACCTCTTTACGCTCTGCTGAAACTTCTCTTGGTTCTCTGCATTCAGGTTGATATAATAAGGCGCATGGACGCTTAAAGCTACGTTGAACTCCTCCGCAACCTCCCTTACCTCTTCAGCCTTTTTTCTTCCCATCTTGACGCCCCTTACAAACTGAACCTCCATGGCATCTAGGCCGAGTTCTGCAACTGTTTTAACTCCTCCCGCAGTACTGCGATCTTTCGATGCATGGGGAACACCGGCTGGCCCGAACAGAAGCATGATGATTTGTGCTGAGTTATCATTAAAAGCTGTATCGATATTCGGGATGTAACTGCAGGTTGAAGGGATTAACCCAGAATGTTACAGCTGGCACCAAATTTATCTTTGAAAAGATAAACTATCTATTATGAGAGCTACTTGGAAGGGCAGCATTACCTTTGGCCTAGTATCCATACCCATCAAGCTGTACAATGCAAGGATCACAAGGGAGATCAGCTTCCACATGCTTCACGCCCCAGATGGGGGGCGAATAAGGCTGAGGAGAGTATGCGAGAAGTGTGGAAAGGAAGTGGGCAGAGATGAAATTGTGAAGGGTTATGAAATCTCAAAGAATGAGTACGTAATACTTACAGAAGAAGACTTCGAGAAGATTCCTCTGAAAAGCGCCAAGGCCATCGGCATCCACCAGTTTTTCGACCCTTCTGAGCTGAACATAATTTATTACGGGAGTTTCTACTACGTGGCCCCAGACAAGGGCGGAGAAAAGGCCTACTCTTTGCTGACTAAAGCCATGGAAGAGACCAATAGCGTGGGGATGGGAAAGATAGGTATGCGAGGGAAGGAATATCTGGTAGCAATTCGACCTTTCAACGGTGGCATGGCTCTGGCACAGCTTTACTATGTGGATGAGGTGAGGAGCCCTGCAGAAATTCCGGGGTGGGGTGCAAAAGCAGAATTTACTGAGCAGGAGCTTGAACTGGCAAAGCAACTTGTCCTAGCCATGAAAAGGCCCTTGAGGCTTGAGGATTACAGAGATGAGTACAAAGAGGCACTGATGCAGCTAATCGAAGCTAAACTTGCCGGGAGAGAAGTTAAGGTTGTTGAAGAGGTTGAAGCTGCAAAATCGTTGCTTGATGCACTTAAGGCAAGTCTTGAATCCGTGAAGCAGGAGTGAAAGAATAGGGAAGAGTAAAGAAGTAAATAGGTAAAAGGAAAGGGGAAAAGTAAAAATGAGCTGGTTTGACAGAGTTATCCAGCCAATGCTGGCCAGACCTTCAAAGCCTTTCAGCTCACCCAACTTCATTTACGAACTTAAATTTGATGGGACAAGATGCATTTCCTTCATTGACGTTGAGAGAAATCAAATAAGGATGCAGAATCGGAGATTAATGGAGATCTCCTACAGATACCCTGAAATAGATTTGCCATCAGCTTTCGGCAAAAGTGTAGTGGTGGATGGGGAGATAGTTGTTCTGAAAGGTGGCAAGCCAGATTTTAGCTTGCTCCAGAAGCGGGAGCATGTGGAGTCAAGAACAAAAATTTCGCTACTTTCGAAACTGTATCCTGCAACTTACATGGTTTTTGATATCCTTTATATTAATGGAGATGGTTGGATTATGGACAGAGCGCTGAAAGAGAGAAAAGAGGCGCTGGAAGAAGTCATCTCCGAAACTCCACACGTTCTGAAAGTTGAATGGATTAAAAGCAAGGGGGGCGAGTTTTATGAGAAGGTTGTCGCCCTCGGAATGGAAGGAATTATGGCAAAAAAGCTTGGCTCAGTGTATCAACCCGGTAGGAGGAGTGAAGATTGGCTTAAGATAAAGAAGAGCGACACTGTCGACTGCGTGATTGCTGGCTACCTCGAAGGTGAAGGGTGGCGGACTGGTTACTTCGGCTCCCTGATTCTGGCACTGTATGATGGCAATACTCTTGTCCACGTGGGTCAGGTGGGCACTGGCTTCGATTCAGAATTTGTAAGACAATTTGGAGAAAAGTTGAAGGAAATCGAAGTTGATCAACCCTACTTCGATACTGAGTTCAAGCGGAAAGTTCACTGGGTCAAACCGGTTTACGTCTGCGAGGTGGAGTATCTGGAGACCACAAAGGATGGGAAGCTCAGGGCACCGGTTTTCAGAAGGTTGAGAAGTGATAAGAGTCCGGAGGAGTGCACAGTTGACCAAATCATTGACAGAATCGACTAACCTAACCCTGACAGGTGATGGAAATGCAACCGCTCTACAGACAGCTTAACCTGACAGCAAGAGAGGCTGCGGAGATAATGGCCACTGTTACAGAGATTTTATCCAGAAAATTAGGAGATGATGAGGTAATAAAGGAGCTCATCAAGCTGTACAAAGGGGAGAAGCTTTGCTTTGCGGTGCTGACTCTTGGCAGGCTTCTCGGAATGGTTCTCGCAGTAAACGAGCCTGAGAGAGCAAAAAGTATAGTTCTGGACTTCACAAGATTCATGAAAATACTGGAGAAGGATGGCAGGGAGAGGCTGGTGAAGGTGATAGAGCAGGAGATTCTGGAGGAGGTGACTTCTGAAGTAGAAAAGCTTAAGGATGCTTTTTGATTTCGGTGGATGGCTTTCTTGGAACGTCTTATAAAAGCCTCCCGTTAGCGAGTGAGAAAGACCCAAAATCAAGGTCTAAACATGCATCCGTGTCCGGGTATTATGTAGTCCGCCAGATTTTTCAGCTTTTCAACGCTTTTCATGGCTTCATCTTCAGAATAGAAATCTGCATTGTACCTCCAAATCTTCCCCGCCAAATAGTAGCTGGGCGAAACCACAGCATCTCCGGCAATTGCGATTTTCATTTCACCAATGCCGATGATTCTTCCGCCAGATCTGTTTGAATTTGAATATCTCAGTCTTTCAGTTTTAACAACCAAGGACATGTGGTCTGCGGTATGTCCCGGAGTAGAAACAGTCCTTACACCATCGGCAATCCTGTCCCCATCCTTAACACCTATAGAATTAAACCCATATTTCTCCACAGCAGCCTTTGCCGTTACAATCTCGCTCTCGCGGAACATTCCCAAGTTTCCGAAATGATCCCTATGCCAGTGGGTTATGAAAACAATGTCAATATCTGATGGCTTAAGCCCCAGAATTGCGAGATTATGAAGCAAATTTTTCGTGTTCCATTCCCTATTCTCGTTGCTCAGGTTGAATTCGAAGTCGAAGCCGGTGTCCACAATTATTCTGGCGTCAGATTCGATGTAGGTGACAGTTGAGCCGCCACCAACACCACATAATTCTTTCAAGGCCACAGCTTTAAAATCAGCTTCCTCAAATGCCTCTAAGGTTAACGTTCCAAATTTAATTATCCTCACAGACCTTGCAGCCATACCTTCTAAATTTAAAAAAGGTGAATTAAAAAGCTTTCAAAAATCCCTGTAGAGAAAATTTACCTTTTAAGAGCCGTTACAACGCCATGACACCTGCATGCTGTCCCTACCACAGCCTCTTGCCTCTCTGAGGCCCATATGAGAAGATTCAGAACATCTTCGCCCTTCAACGCTCCAAGCCCCGGTTCCAGATAGTGACTCTGAATTATGAATCCATCAGGTGCCGCGAAACGGAGTAATTCGTACATCGGGGCTGGCTTTTTCGCTCCTGTGACTGGACAGACGTCAGGAGCCCTACACTTCGGCAAACAATCCCCGTCTCTGTTGTAGCTGACAATTATGCTGCCCCTGGCCACAGAAACAACGATCTTCGCTGGCAATCCCGGCAAAATGCAGTCAACACCTTCATTCCAAGGCTCAAATCCGTATTTTTCAGTTAGTAGTGCAGCAGCGATGTGGATGGGAGCGGTGGGGAAAACGTATTCGGGTTTCAGCTCCTCCACCAGCTTCAGCACCTCTCCAATCCCACCCCTGACAAACAATCTTCCCTTTGCAGGTTTAATACCAGCATCAATAACCCCAAAACCGTACTTCTGCTGAACCATACAATCCTCATCAACATCAACCACAACAAAGTCACGTTGATGCTTCATAAGGTACTCTACAGCTTCCAGGCCGTATTTTCCACCACCGACCACGATATCCATTATTCACCCCTCACCAAGCTTGGGAACTTTTCCGCTTCTTCTCGGCCTGAAATTGTTGAAGATGGCTGGAAAGCCCACAATAGTATAACTTCTATCGAATTCTGCAGTGCCAAAGATTTCTTCATCCACCAAATGCCGGACGTTTTCAAGGCTGCTGACAATTCCGAAGGGGACTTTATCGCCTAAAAGCTTTTCAAGCTCCTTTGCCTCCATCTCCCCAACTTTCTCGGCAATTGCTCTCCTTATCTCCTCCTGTCTCTCCACCCTCTCCTCAAATGTTATGTCTCCATAATCCAGACCAAGGGCTTCACACAGCCTCTTCCAGAAATGGGGCTCGTTAAGGATGCCAAAAGTAATGTAACCATCCTTCGCTCTGTATATCTCATACCCGGGATTCGAAACGAAGTCTTCTGCAATCTCCATTCCGTTCAGCAGTCTGGAGGAGTGGATTGGAATGGCTGCAAGAACCGTGCCAAGCATGCTTATATCAATGTAGCAGCCCTCTCCTGTTTTCAGCTTTCGCACGTAAGCAGACAGGATCGCTATGGTGGCAAATACAGCAGAAGAGAAGTCTGATATCTGGACGTTCGGATCGTACGGCTTACCAAGCTTTGCTCCCGCTATCTCGCAAATCCCTGCCATGCTGATAACGTTGATATCGTGTACTGGAGCGTTTATCCTTGGGTTCTGACCCATACCAGAAATCGAACAATATATGATTGAGGGGTTGACTTCTCTGGCAGCTTCGTAATCCACACCGAGTTTCGCAGCCACACCGGGGCGAAAGCCCTCAACAACAACATCGCTATCAGCCACAAGCTCCAGAAACTTTTTCCTCCCCTTCTCTTCCTTCAAATTCAGAACCAAGCTTCTCTTATTCCTGTTCAGCGCAGCAAATATCTCTCTTCTGTACCTGATAGGGTCACCGGTAGGCGGTTCGATTTTGATTACCTCTGCTCCGAGTTCTGCAAGCATCTGGGTGCAGTAAGGGCCAGGATAGAAGTAAGCCATCTCAATTACCCTCATTCCATCAAGCATAGGGTTTGATTTCCAGCAGTAAATTAAATACCTTCCTTTTTAGAGCACTCTAAAGACTTTTAAGCTGTAAAAATTATAATTATTAATAGGGATTTTTATGAAAAGTTCGAAAGGTATTTATTAATCTCATCAGACTCCCTTGAGGTGTTGCCTTATGGTAAAGACCGTTGTAGTTAGCGGAACTCGCACACCAATCGGAAAATTCGGAGGATCACTCAAAGACCTTTCTGCTGTTGAACTTGGAGCATTGGTGATACGAGAGGCAATTGCGAGAGCGGATATAAAGCCGGAGGATGTGGATGAGGTAATAATGGGTCATGTTGTGACGGCTGGATGCGGTCAGAATACTGCGAGGCATGCGGCTTTGAAGGCTGGCCTGCCCAATACCGTCCCGGCCTATCAGATTAACAAGGTCTGCACCTCCGGCCTGAAGGCTGTGGCTCTCGCTCACCTCATGATCCAAATGGGCGAGGCTGAGGTGGTGGTTGCAGGCGGAATGGAGAGTATGAGCAACGCTCCTTATGCTCTGCTTAAAGCAAGATGGGGCTACAGGATGTTCAATGCCGAGCTTGTTGACCTGATGGTTCATGACGGGCTCTGGGACCCTGTTTACAACCAGCACATGGCAGAGAACACCGAGGATGTGGCTGACGAATTTGGAGTCAGCAGAGATGAGATGGATGAGTGGAGCTATCAGAGCCACATGAAGGCAGTAAAGGCAATTGATGAGGGCAAATTTGCTGAAGAAATCCTGCCGGTGGAGATAAAACAGAAGAAGGGGAGCGTAGTTGTGGATACTGACGAATGTCCGAGGCGTGACACAACGCTGGAGAAGATAAAGAGCCTTTCGCCGGTTTTCAGGAAAGATGGGAAGATTACTGCTGCAAACGCTCCAAATACCAGTGATGGGGCTGCGGCGGTTGTCCTTATGAGTGAGGATAAGGCAAAGGAGTTGGGAGTTGAGCCAAAGCTGGAGGTTATCACCCACGGCCAGGCTTCAAGAGATCCGAAGTACATAGCAACTGTACCAGCCTATGCCGCCGAAACTGCCCTGAAGAAAGCTGAACTCAGCAAAGACGAGATTGACGTATGGGAGATAAATGAGGCTTTTGCCGCTGTAACTTTGATAAGCTCAAAACTCCTCGACATAGACCTTGACAGGGTGAATGTGAACGGAGGAGCTGTTGCCCTCGGCCACCCCATAGGCGCAACAGGCGCAAGGCTGGTTGTAACGCTTATGCACGAAATGTTGAGAAGAAAGAGTGAATACGGCGTAACCACCCTCTGCGCAGGTCTCGGGCAGGGAGATGCCGTTGTATTCAGGCTATACTAAATCTATCATCTTATTTTAAGTAAATGAAGTAGATGGAAGGAGATGGAGGAGGTCACTATGGAGTTCAGCCTGGGTGAGGAGCACAGAATGCTCCAAGATGCTGTTAGGGAATTCGCCGAGAAGGAGATAATGCCCTACGGAAAGGAGTACGATGAGAGGAAGGAGTATCCCATGGAGATCTACAAAAAAGCCGCCAAACTCGGTTTCATAGGTGCAAGCATCCCTGAGGAGTACAACGGGGCAGGGATGGACTGTCTTGCAGAGGCAATTATAAGCATGGAGTTTACTAGGGCCGATAGTGCCATTGGCAGCGCTATAGACTTGGCAGTGCTTGGAGTCCCGATGATCCTCCGCTTCGGCAGCGAGGAACTGAAGGAGAAGTATATGGCGAGAGTTCCGAAAGGTGACGGTCCATCGGCTATAGCCATCACTGAACCGGACTGTGGATCAGATGTCGCAGCTATGCGGACGAAAGCCGTGAAAGATGGCGATGAGTGGGTTATAAACGGCACCAAGACCTTCATCACCAACGGCGGTGTGGGAGTATACACTGTTGTACTCGCAAAAACTGCCGATGTTGAGCCGCCCCATAGAGGCATCTCAGCCTTTGTGGTTGAGCAGAATAGAGAAGGTTATGAGGCTAAGCCCATCGAGAAAATGGGGATGCACTGCCACGATACCAGCGAAGTCGTCCTGAAAAACGTGAGAGTGCCGGCGGAGAACCTTATAGGTGAGGAAAATAAAGGTTTCTACCAGCTCATGCAGTTCTTCAACGAGAGTAGGATAAAGATTGGAGCACTCCACCTCGGCATAGCAATTGGAGCATACGAAAGAGCTCTGGAATATGCGAAGCAGCGAAAGGCATTTGGAAAGCCGCTTGCAGAACATCAGGCGATACAGTTCAAGTTGGCGGATATGTGGAAGGATATTGAGGCGGCGAAGCTGCTTGTTTTTAAGGCTGCTTGGTTGGTTGATAATGGCAAAGCTGACCCTGCGTTGAGTTCTGCTGCCAAGTTGTTTGCAAGTGAGGTGGCTATTAAGGTGACTTATGAGGCCGTTCAGATATTTGGCGGGTATGGGTTCAGCAAGGAGTACGATGTGGAGAGGTATTACAGAGATGCGAGGGTTGGGACGATATATGAGGGGACGAGTGAGGTGCAGAGGATGATTATTGCCAGGAGGATAATTGGGAAGATGCGGGTCTGAAGGACCTGATAGATTTGATAGATTTGAATGATGAATCGAAGAGGTGATTGAATGAAGGTTGATGATGTCAAGGTTGTAGGAGTTCTTGGAGCCGGAACCATGGGCAGCGGCATCGCTCAGGTTTGTGCGGTTGCTGGCTATGAAGTTGTTCTTAGAGATATTGAGGAGAGGTTCCTTGAGAGGGGGCTGAATACCATTAAAAAGAGCCTTTCCAAATTCGTTGAGAAAGGGAAGATTTCACAGGATGAGATGGACTCAATACTCTCCAGAATAAAGCCCACCACCTCTCTTGATGATTTGGAGAACGTAGATGTTGTAATTGAGGCTATAATCGAGGACATGGATGCAAAGAAAGCCATCTTCAAAGAACTCAATGATATTGTGAAGAGAGAGGATGCCATCTTCGCATCAAATACGTCAACGCTCAGCATCACGGAAATGGCCTCTGTGACGAGAAAGCCCGAAAACTTCGTAGGTATACACTTCATGAACCCTGTTCCGCTGATGAAGGGTGTTGAGATAGTCAGAGGGCTTCTCACAAGCGATGAAACCCTGAACTTCGCCATAGAATTCGTTAAAAGCCTCGGAAAAGAGGCTGTTGTTTGCAAGGATTCAGCAGGTTTCATAAGCAACCGCATCTTGATGCCATGGGTTAATGAAGGAATCTGGGTGCTCTACGAGGGCATAGCAACAAAGGAGGAAATTGACAGAGGCATGAAGCTTTTCACCAACGTCCCCATGGGTCCTCTGGAACTTGCAGACCTTATAGGTCTCGATATATGCCTTGCAGCCATAGAAACTCTCCACAAAGAGCTTGGAGACAAATATAAGCCTTGTCCGCTTCTCAAGCAGATGGTAAGAGCTGGACTCCTTGGCAGGAAGACTGGAAGAGGTTTTTACGACTATACAAAGTAGGGAAAAAATCATATATTCTTTATAATTTTTTACTTCTGGAGGTTAATAGGAGGTTAATGGAACTGGTCTAGTGGAACATTAAATCCGGAGGTTAGCCAGATGGGGTGATTGATTATTGATTACTGTATCCCCTGAAAGGGCCATCAGCATCCGTGTCGTTTTCAGGATAATTATGCCTCTGTTTCTCCTGACACTCCTCTTCGACTTCGTCGGCGGGGCATTTCTCGGAGCATATTTTGAGAAACTGATGATCCACTACCCCGCAATCCTGATAATTCTTCCTGGGCTTATGGGGTTAAGGGGAAACGTATTTGGTTCACTGGGTTCGAGAATTTCCACAAGGCTATACATAGGTGATCTCGAACCATCCATAAAGGAGAGGCACATTTCCAACAACATACTTTTGAGCATCGTTGCATCCTCTCTTCCAGCTTTCATCCTCTGGCTCATATCCGTCATTAAATTGCAAAACCCTGCACTGGATGCTCTAGAGATAGTAATCTCATCTAGTGTCTTTATCGGTTTAATTCTTGGAATTGCCACTGCCTGGGTCGTAATTCTTGCTTTCAGGAAGAGGGTTGATCCAGACAACGTAGCAGGCCCTGCCATAACTACCATTGCGGACATGATATCCATTCCAGGCCTGATAGTGTTCATTATTCTTTTCGAAAAATTCAGCAGCCTCGTGCATGCCCTATTCATCCTCATCCTGATTTTCCTGATTGCATCAACTCTCAATATATGGAAATTTGAAGAGAGAAGCATTGCTAAAGAGGTATTCACCATCGTAACAATTCTGGCAGTATTTCAGAGCTTTACTGGAGCAACCCTCCAAACTTTCAGCCAGATCATTTACAGCTCCATACTTCTTAGTTTCGCTTACCCAGCAATCATAGGCAGCCTTGGAAACTATGGGAGCATAGTTGCTGCCAGAACATCCACAAAACTCCATCTCGGTGAAGTAACAGGCAGAATAACAGGAAGTGATTTGAGAGAGATTCTATCCTTTGCATCCATCTCTCCAATACTTTCTGTCTTGATTATAACTCTCTCCTGGCTCTTGGCATTTCTGAGCGGTTTGCCTGTTGAATCTCTCATTTACTGGAAGATTATTCTTATATTTGCATCGGTTTATGTTCCACTCAGTATCGCCATAATGCTCCTTTCCTACCACGTATCGGTTCTTCTTTACAAAAGGAGAATCGATCCAGATAACGGTGGAATTCCAGCAATAACCACCATTGCAGACTTAGCAGGCACATTTGCTATAATCCTTATAGCATACCTGATAATAAAAATATAAATAATAAAAAATTTTGAAATTACATCTTTGCTGCAAGTCTGATATCCTCTTCTGTAACAGTCTTTCTTCCAGCGTGCTTGGCAATCTGGACTGCCTTTCTGGCAATCTCCAGAGCCTTCTCCTCCATCAGATCTCTCATAACTTCTACTGCATCCTCACTAACTCTCTCGGCACCAGCCTTCCTTATCAACCTGTCTACTGGTGCAGCAGGCAACTCAGCCATAGTATCACCTCAAGTCAAATTATCACCTTCAAATATATAACATTTTCGCAAAATCAGAGCTGGAAGCCATATCGAGATTTGGAAAATGTTCATGCCCCGATCTCAAGACCACCCAACTTGATTACCCAACATTGTGATCTGAACATATGTTGAAGTAGGATTGACACTTAGAAGTCATGACATAACCAAGTGAGTTTTCTGAGGTTATTCGTTGAATCTTCTTTCTTGGTCAACTTGCTGAGTGTTTTACTGGGGAATGGCAATGTTTTACACAACAAATCTCCCGAATGTAGAGTTGAATGGAGATTTTAGTCTGATTAGGTAGAAACATGGTCTTTATTTATGTGTTTTTGGATGTTCCACCGAATATTCTGATTCATTAACCAATAGAATGGCGCCACAACACATTGCTTGGAATGGAAAGACGATACACAAGACAAAATATACAAAGACAAGTACATAAAAGATGAAAACGTGCTCAAGTCCCCGTTAATTTTATTAGCTATTTTTGTTATAATTTCGATAATGTCTCAAGAATTTGACCTTGAATTCGAACTTGAAAGTGTAGTTCCTCGATTGGAAGGACTCAGGAGCCTCATAGTATATGATTCCCAGTATGTAGTGAGAAGTCTAATTTTCTACCATATTGTGCCTTACTTCTCCCCCAAGAAACTCTTCATAGCGGTCTATTCCGATACGATGATGAGAAGAATTCACAGAACTTACAAATCGATACCGGATGAAAATGTGGCTTCACTCCTCGATAATGCCAACATAATCAAGGTGGGAATGCACGAAAATACACCATTCGGAAATCTTTACATGTTCATTGATATTCGCTCCGACTGGTGGGATGAACTGGTTGAGGTTCTGGAGAAGTTCAATGAATCAAGCCTCCTCCTATTTCACGGCTTCTCACTTCTTCCGCTTGTGTACGGGGATGATGCATGGAGATACATGATGACAATCTTCGACGCCCTGCCTGACGAAATAACCTTCATTAACAAAGTGTCTTCGTCCCTATACAACGAGGAAATGAAACGTTTTATGGAACGTTTTAACGATGTTGTAATCAGAATAAGGAGGGAAGACGATTTTCTGAGCCTTGGTGGGGTTCACTGGATAGGTGTCGAGCAGAGCATAGCCTTTGATGTCAGGCCAGGGTATGCCAGATACAAAATCGGTGAGGATGGTAGACTAGCCAGAATTTAAGGCTTTAATTCCCATCACTCAAGAAGGATTAACGATAGAGATGTTTGATCTCCAAGCTCAACACCTAGATCTGAAACTTTCAGACCCATAGATGAAAGAGATGGTCGCACTTCATGACTTTTCTGACAAGTTCCTTTCTTCTCATAGCTGCACTCGTCGCAGAGGTCGCATCCTCCCGGGAACAAAGCAAAAGCAAGCGGATAATCTGTCAGCACTGCTCTTTCAAAAGCAACAACAACTTTTTGAGCCTTCTTTTTTGTTTCTATATATTCGAGATGCTCAAATCGATATCTGAAAAGTATTGCTCTGGAATAGCTCCTCAAAAAGTCCTCGTAGTCATCCGGGACATTGGGGGGACATGAGTACCTCTTACCGTAGTAATTACATCCGAATCTGCACTTCCACCTGTTTCTCACATCGACTTCGAGGTTTTCCGTTTTTATCTCACGAATCTCCACAACTTCAAGCCCCATATTATCTGACAGCCTAATAAGGATGTTAGAGAGATTTTCGAAGTCCATGCCCTACCCATTACTACTCTTAAATAATACCTTCGAAACTGTAGGGGTTATAGGTCACAAACTTCAGGATGGCGATGAATACCGAGATTACCAGCACTGCTTGTTTCAGGCTGTTGTAGTCAACAACCATTATCTTTGAGATTAAATCACCATCTCTGTAAAGCCCTCCGTTCTGGATGGTTGCTAGCATCCACGCAATCCCTACAGCACTTGAAAGGACTCCTATCAGCATCAGAATTTCTGTGTAGGCCGAGAGGGCAAAACTAAGTCCTGTTCCGAATATGGGCACAAAGTCAGTGATGTGATGAAGACAGCAAGCTACCATGCTTCCAGCCGATACTCCGCCAGTGGCCACACTCTTGCATGACTGATGAAAGGCTCTAATGTGGGTGTACAGAGCCATCTGAGTGCCAAATCCTATGTCTATTGCAGTAATGTAGTACCAGTAGTTCCGGAAGTTCCATATCGTACCCTCAATTCCTGAAGTTAGATAGTTAACAACCACGTAAAAAACAATCAGGGACAGAGAGGCGATAAGACCGTTTCTGATTCTCCTGTCCACCGAACCCGTCATACTTTCCACTCCAGAATTCTCGTCCCTTCTATCCCCGAAATCACTAGCCTAAAGGTTCTCAAACGCTTGATATCTCTAATAGCCTCCTCTGGAAACTCCATGATTCCCATTCTGTGGTGACCCCAAGAGCCACCCTCTTCCTTCCATGCGAGGGGCGAATATCTCTTGCCTCCGACTTCCAGCACCGTCAGATTCATAAGGTCGTACTGATAGAGGTCTCCTGAGTGAGTATCCAAGCGGAGGTAGAAGGATGTTAATTTAAGCTCTGGATATTTGGGGTTCAGGAATACGGCAGTTATCTGTATGGATTCGCCATAACTCACCTTCACCAAGTCTTCATCACTGAGTTTGTCTTTCTTCGATACGTAACCATAGGCAACAGCAATTATCCCCAGCAATATAAGCAGGGCAGCCAGTTTTATCGATTTTCCATCCATGTTTTACACTTGATGAAAAACAAGTATTTATCGCTTTTGCCACTCTTCAATTTTTCACACAATCGTCTATAGCGGAAAAGGATTAAATTATGATTGACATATCTGAATACATGCAAGATAACAGGATATTTACAGCTGCTGCAATTCTTCTTCTAGCAATCTGGGCTGGATACAACCTTTACATATCCTATACGTCGCCATCCTACTGTCCAATGGGAAATCACAGCATTTACAGCTACTCGAATCTTCTACCGATCCTTCTTATTGTGATTTTGGCATTCTCACTATTACCCAGATCGAAATCTTCTTCTAAATCCTCGTCCAGACACTCAGGACCCTCAGGACTGTCAAGACCACCCAGATCAACTAAGAACGTTAATTTTGATTTAGATGCCAAGTTGGATGCTATTGGCATTGATAATAAGTCCGAAAATGGTGAAAGGATAGGTGAAGAAGAAGGAATTCAAGAAACTCAAGGAATCCCCAGAGAAGAAACTTTGGAAAATGGAGGCACTCATGGAAATATACTACCAAAAGACATGACAAAAGACATCCTGTCGATAATTAGAGAGAATCCAGGGATAACTCAGGAAGAGCTAAGAGAAATAACCGGATACTCCGCATCGAAAGTTAGTGTTCAGGTCAAAGAACTCGAAGAAAAAGGTTTGATAAGGAGAGAGAAATATGGCAGAACGTACAGAATATATCCTCAGTAAGAAAGGAGAAGATAAAAAGAAATATGATAAAGCAGCAGCACGATACGACTTCTTCGAATTTCCAATGGAAGTGTTAGCGTTCTCTAAATGGAGAAAACTCCTCTTTGGAAAAGTTGAAGGCGAACTAATTCTAGAAGTGGGAATAGGAACTGGAAAAAATATACCCTATTACAGTAATGGAGAATATATAGGGATTGACATAAGCCGAAAGATGCTGGAGAAAGCTAAAGACAGGGTAGAAAAATTGGGAAGAAAAATTGACCTCATTCAGTGCGATGCAGAACTGCTACCCTTCAGAGATGAGGTCTTTGACGCTATCGTTTCAACTTACGTATTCTGCTCCGTTGAAAACCCTGTGAGGGGGCTTAAGGAGCTATATAGAGTTCTGAAACCTAATGGACGGGTTTACTTTCTGGAACACATGAGGTGCGAGAATGAAATAGGAGGTAAGGTTCTGGATGCACTAAACCCTATTGCAAGGTTATTTGGCCCTGAGATAAACCGAAGGACTGTTGAGAACATAAGAAAGGCTGGATTCAAAATAGCTGAGGAGAAATGGTTACTGACATCAGTTTTCAGATTTATTGTGGCTGAGAAGGGATAAGATGAATGACCTAGAGAGTCTATAGGATCCAGAGGACCTTGAGCGGGAATGATTCTATGGTTGATTACATGGTTTTGGTAGGCCCCAGTACAAAAAGTGAGAATGCAACTTCGATATACTTCAATACACTTCAATATAATTCCCCGTCCGTAATCCTATAAATGACTATAAATTCATCCTCTAGCTCTTCATAGCCTTTCAATGATTGCATCCACATCTTGTAAAAGGTCCTCGAAGTAGTCATAAACCCCACATGAATGGCAGAATGGGCCGTAAAACTTTACGACGACTCTGTTCTTCTCGTGTCTGACGTATTCAGCCGTTGCCTCAGGAGAATGATACCTGTTGAACTTCTCTATCTCCTCTTTGAAGTTCAGTAGCAGGGTGAATTCAAAATTCCCAATATATCCATGTCTCTCTATCCACTTTTTTATATAAGGACAAGAGACTTTTACTTTTTCATATTTTTCTGCAAATTTCAAGCCCTCTTCGACAACCTTTGAGGCATAACCCTTCCTTTCCTCTCCCTTTGCAGTGAAGGTTGCTATTAAATGAATCTCACCACTTCCCCTATCTTCACCATCCCCACCATTCCCTTCCTCATATTCAATCCATGACAGAGTTTTCTTTCCATCCACCAGCTTTATCTTTCCTTTATCTACCTGGATATCCATGAATAGAGAGGTTCTAGAATAGATTTAGCAATTATTCCGAACATCTTCGAATACTCATTTTACTAATCTTTATCATCTGTAATGATGAGGGAAGGGATGAACTAACTGGACTAAACCTGTATCGAACACATCCTTCGCCTCAACAGAGCTGTTCAGGTATCCTAGTTCTAGCATGGCATCTGCCAGTCTTATTGTACTCTCCACATATTCTTCTGGAAGTGAAGCACAGTATTTGGGACTCATTTCAAGCATTTTCTGAATGTCATCCTGGCTGAGCAAACCGTTGAATGTTTTGAATATTATTTGGGAAGAAGATCGGTAGGCCTTCATAAAATTACAGGCCCATTCGTGCTTTATCAGAAAATCCATCAGCAACTCTTCTTTCAAAAATTTCTCCCTGACTACAATTCCGTAGCTGGGATTGAAGCTCCAGATCATGTCTGGAGGGGCAAAAATTTCGGCTCCAGACTTTATCGCAAGAACTGCCAAGCTTGGCGTGCCACATACGGCATCGAGCTTCCAATCCACGAAGTCCTCAAGTATGAAATCTGCCCAAGGATAGTTGATTATCTCAAAATCCATGTTTTCTCTCAGATTTCTTAAAATTACATCATGAATGCTCCCTCTGGATGGAACACCAACCTTCTTCCCTTCGAGCTGCTTCAGTGCTTCCCCGCCCAGTTCTTGATAGCTTTTACCCCTCCCTGCTATCACAGTACCCTCAACGTGTCCTCCAGCGACACAGACGATATCAACACCCCTTTCTATCCCGATGATAGCAGGAGGAAGTCCTATATACGCCAGATCTATTTTCCCATCCTCAAAGGCCTTTACGATCTCTGGTCCTGTCCCGTATAGCTTCCATTCAGCTTTGACGAGTCTTAATTCTCGAAGAATGTGTGAGGTGTGATATGCTGTCGAGAGAAATCCAATCCTGAGTTTATCCGGGTTATTCACCTTATCGCCTCCATGAATCTCTCTTTTATCCGAACCGCTTTTAGTGGTATGGTCGGAACATTCGCATTGCCAGGCCTCGCCAGTACATGGATGAATTTAGTATCTTTTGCTTTAAGAAACTCTGCTACCTCATCAGGTTCAGAACTCCTGAAAGTCTTATCAAATCCAGCAGCAATAGCCAGAAGTTGCAGATCTGCCTTTGCCGCTGCCGTCATCTGATTACCTGTACTTCCATAAGCAGCATTGTCGATAGCAAGAATGGTAAGCGCTCCAGCTCCAGAATTTATGGCAGTGAAGAGAGTTGATGGATTCATTAGGATGGAGCCATCCCCTTCGATAACCACCACTTCCTTCCCGGCTAGAGTCAGACCAAGGCCTATGGCTGAAGCAAGACCCATGCTTCCAAGCATGTAAAAATTGGTGGACTGATCAAGAATGTCGTAAAGTTCTCTGCTTGGATAGCCTATGTTCGACACGATAATTTCGCCAGCAAGCTCATTCTTGATGCCTTCTAGGATTTCATATCTCGTATATCTCGCTCCTCCACCCTGAACCGTGATATTCTTCTCTGAAACAACAGGGCGAGGAAATGAGATATCGGGCATGGGAGTCCAAATGTCAGGCCTAAGAAGGATTGCTTTTACTTTTCCTTCTTCATATGCCCCAGCTACAGTATTTTCAAACTCATCAACATTTTTTCCATCAAATACAATGTATTCGATGCCTAGAGCGTTAAGCAACCTTGGCAATCTTTCTCCCATGGGTTTCTGAGCTTCAATGGCCTCGCCATACACGCCTCGCCAGCTTATCAGGATGGGTAGTGGCATTTGATAACAGAAGGTTAAGCTCATCAAAGCGTTAATACAGTTCCCAAAGCCTGAGCTTTGGATAATCATGAGAGGTCTTCGTCCGGCCATATAAAGCCCAGCAGCGATGCCAACCCCTTCTTCTTCCCTACAAAGAGTGAGAGAGTCGAAATTCTGGTTTGCAAGATGTATTAACCTTTTGATTTTCTCACAAGGAAGAGAAAGGATAAAATTAATACCAGCACTTTCCAATGCTGAGATGACTTCTTCTTCCATACATTTCCCTCCTATTTATAAGATCATGCAATCGTCTCCAAATCATCTTCATCGGTGATGACAAAATCCGGTTTGGGCCTCTTAATCCTATAATCCTTTTTCAACCTCCTGAATCCAGCTCCAGTGATATTCAGCAAAACTTTCCCATCCACATTTGATTTCAGAAGAGCTGCTAAAGCAACTGCTGCTGCTGGATAAAGGTCCACTCCATAAATCTCCCTGAATAGCTTTCCTGCCTCTTTTGCCTCCCTTTCTGAGGCTGAAACAGCAAATCCACCTGTTTCCCCCATTATGTCATACAATCCACCCCTCATTGAGTATAGTGGATTTTTATTTGTGAGAACTTTTGCATAAACAACATCTAAAGGGTCGTATTCATACGAGCCAATTTCTCTGCTTTTCCTCTGCCAAGCATCCACTATAGGCGTAAAGGGTTCATTCTGTGCAACAACAATCCTAGGAAGCTTATCAGCCATCCCAGAATCTATCAGCCTCCTTGAGCCCTCGTAGAATGCTATAGCTCCGGTTCCGCTTCCTACAGCTTGGAAGTAAACGTCAGGAAGGAAGCCATAGGTTTCCAGAAAAGCATAGGCGAGGGTTGCCAAAGCATCCCTCCTTGCCACATTTCTACCACCACCCTCATACTCTATACCCTTTAGCTCTGCAAATTTTCGTGCCAAGTTTGATGCATCATCGTAAGAACCATCAACCATTACCAGCGTCGCATTCTCACTCTTTTCATAGCAGAAGACGCATTCAAAAACCCTTTCAGGGACAAAAAGATATACATTTATGTCTTCATAGTGTGAGAATGTAAGAAAAGCGTTTGCTGTATTCCCTACAGAAGCTAAAGCTATGTCTGCCCCTTTTTCTGCTGCGTAACGTAATGAAACGGCTGCTTCAATTTCCTTGAACGTGCATGTAATCAGTTCAGCACCAATTTCTGGAAAATAGCCGTGAAAGGCAATATACACCTCTGCCCCAACTTCAGAGCTGAGTTCCGGGCTTTTGAACAGAACAGGTTTCCCGATGTAACTGTTTTCGCCTTCTACAGGCAGCCAGTTGGCATATCTCCATATTCCCTGTCCTTTTGGGTGAAAGAGAGAGGGATAGTGTGTTGAGATGATAGATGAACACCCAGCAGGGCAGGAGAACGCAAACCCATTATCTTGAAACTTCAATCCACAATTTCTGCAGACAAGGCTGTACTTCATTAATACTCCCTTAGAGGATGATTTTAAAAATCTTCTCGATACCAGTGTTTTTCTGAGATTCTTAGAATATCCCTCCGCAACCAATTCTCAGTAAAACCTGAAACTTGAAAATTGGAGAGAATCATTAAATAAATTCTTAAATAAAACAAGCTCTAAAATAAAAGAGGATAAACAAACAGCCAAAAGAGGTGAAAACCTATGCAGCCACATTCATCCACACTCAACAAAGTTACCGAAATTCTCAGAAACGCAAAACATGCTGTTGTGCTCACTGGAGCTGGCATATCTGCTGAGAGTGGAATACCAACTTTTCGAGGTAAAGATGGGCTCTGGAACCGCTACAGACCTGAAGAGCTGGCAACTCCTGAGGCATTCACAAGAGATCCAAAGCTGGTCTGGGAATGGTACGCCTGGAGGATGGGTATCATTTTCTCAGCGAGGCCAAGCGGAGCACACAGAACTATTGCGGAAATGGAAAAGAATGAGATAATTAAGGCAGTAATAACCCAGAATGTAGATGACCTTCACGAGAGGGCAGGTAGCAGGAACGTGCTTCATCTCCACGGCGAGATAGCTAAGATTATATGCTCAAACAGGCGGTGCAACTACTCAGTCAGGGTAAAAAAGGCGCCCGAAATCAACCCCTTGCCTGAATGTCCTGAATGTGGCAACCTTCTACGTCCAGGAGTTGTATGGTTTGGAGAAGCACTGCCAGCAGATGTTTTGCGTAAGGCCATGGAACTGTGCGAGAAGAGTGATGTTATACTGGTTGTGGGGACATCAGCAGTTGTTCAGCCAGCAGCATCCCTACCGCTAATCGTGAAACGAAATGGAGGGATGATAATTGAAATCAATCCTGATGAGACTCCCATCACACCCTTCAGCCTGAGTATTCGGAAGCCAGCATCTGCACTGGAAGAGATCATGAGACTTCTTTAATCAATTTAGGCCGATTAATCAATTGCCAACTAACTGTCCAAACTACCCCTTAGTAATCAAATCCACATCTATTCTGGCTGCAACAATCTCGGGAACATCACCAACCATGGCGATAGCACCATCCTTGATGACTACCGCTGCTGTTACATGCCTCCTGGCATTTTCCCAGAATGATTTCAGGGCCTCTTCAATCTCACGTTTCCCGTAATTCTCCTTGATTGTATTTCCAAGGGCCGTCGCAAAGGCATCGGCAACGCTGACATCGTAACCAAATACAGTTGCTGCGTCAGCATCTCCAAAGCTTATGGAAGGTCCTATTCTGCCACTTGATGTGCAAACAGCTTTAATTCTATCCTCAGGTTCTATCCTGAAGGCTATGCTTTTCTCACTCCCGGCATAAACTCCTATTGTCACCGGCTCGTCAATATACATGGCTATATCGCCACCATTGTCCACAATCGCAAAGCTCGCACCTTTTTCGACCATCCTTTCAACAGCAAAAACCGCAATTGTTCCGGCAACGGCAGCCATAGGGCCAACGCCGGCCAGCTTAGAAGCTCTACACATCCTCTCTACAATCTCGCCCTTGCAATCGTAGGGTTCAAAGGTGGAATAAAAAAAGGGATCTCTTTTAATAAACTCCTCTATTCTTTTTCTCGCCTCCAGCATCGCCTTTTTTGCCACTTCAAAGTATCTATCGCTCTCTACCAATATAGTGGTGATGGTTTCTTTATGCCTGAAGTAGTACCTTTTATATTTCATCCTCGTAGTTTCAACGTCCCTATTCTTGTCCTCATTCTGGCAGGCTAAGAGCTGACAGAGGACATACTGTAACGCAGACTCCGCAGCGTATACACTTCTGTGAATCTGCAACGACTTTCTTATCATCAGCTACGCTGAACACCTCGACGGGGCAGATACTTATACATGCCCCGCAGTGAACGCAGAGCTCATCATCCTTCTCTATTCTTCCTTCGATCTTCACTGCTTCAACCCCGAAAGCCCTGAGCTTTTCCATTACCTCATCCGCTTTCGCATCTTCAACCTCGATGATGATCTCTCCCTGCCTTGCGCCCACACTGGCTTTGATTATGTTTAGGAGGGTTTCAGTTTCGATGGCGGTTTTAGCTATGATTGGTTCCCTTACAGATCTCGAATCATATTTGAGTAGGATCATCATGATATCTCCCCCATCACCCTACCAGAAGCTTGCTCAAGTCTTCGCTGGTCACAAGCCCTATGACGTGCCTCTTTGTGTCAACAACTGGAAGTGCCGAAATGCTGTGCTGTTCCATTTTTCTCGCTGCCACTTCAATAGGCTCATCCGGCAGAGCTGTTATAACCTTCCTGGTCATTATCTCCGAAACGCTTCCAGTCTTTCCCGTCGCCACGGCCTTTGCAATGTCCCAAGAAGTGACGATTCCGATGAGTACACCCTCGTTGTCGACAACAGGCAGGTGATTCACATTATTCGTGATTATGATTTGTGAGGCATCCTGAACGCTCGTCGTTTCTCTGATAGTAATCGCCTTCTCCATGACGCTCTTCACAACCTTCACTTCCTTATGCCTCAAAGGTTTAAACACTTCCTTTTGCGGGATTCTCTCAACAGGCATGCTCAGGAAGAACTCTGCTTTCTCTATCATCTTTTTCAGCTCTTCTGCAATCTTGATAGAGTGGTAGTAGCTTGACAGCGGAGATACCCTTACTTCCTCTCCATTTATCTCCACTTTGCCGCTTTTCAGCTCAGCGTAGGTTACCTTTTTCACCACAGGTCTGTCCCTGCGGGGCACTCCGAAGTCTATTATGGAAGTCTCAATTTTGTCATCTGTAATCCCCGTTGCCTCTGCTATCTTCGCATCCAGAATTGGAATTGGAATGCCTATACCCACGAAAAGCGTAGTGCCATAGCCCGGAAATGTTGCCCCTCTCAGCCATTCTGCGCTCATCTCCTTCAGGTTCCCCTTAACCATCAGTGTTCCGAAGGGTGGTGCGTGCTGCGTGCCCTCTCCAATAACGTATCCCTTGGCTCCTCCAAGGAAGATGCGGGTTCCAACACCTATTGTTCGATATTCTGGATCATTGTTCAATGGTGAGAGCTCCCCCACCCCTGCAAATGTGACATTACCAAAATTCGGAAGCAACGTTCCCATGTAGGTTCGAAGAACCCTATCAGAAGAGTTGGTGGCTGCTCTGTAGCGCTGGTATGCATTTCTCGGATTCACCATCACTGCTTGATTAACATCCTCAAGCCCTATTTCCGTCACTATCTCCTTGCGAGGATAGCAGTCGGTTCCGTACGCCGTTGCCCTCAGCTCCACTTCCCTGCCTCTAACCAAGTCCTCAATTACGTGACCTCCGCCGTACTCCATTCCCCTCGTCTCTGAAAGCTGTGTCACGCCAAGGTATGCATCCACTGCAGCAACACCCGTATAAGCCTCAACATCATTCAACCAGACTCTCTGCATTTTTATCGGCGGGTCTGAGTGTCCGAAGTTGAAGAAAACGCCAGAAGAGCACATCGCCCCGAACGTTCCGGTTGTAACCACATCAACCTCCTCAGCAGCTTTCTCTGCACCCAGTTCTGCCACGACATCCTTCATTTCCAGAGCAGTTACAACGTTAGCGCTGCCTTCCTTAATTTTCTGATTAATCTCATCCACAGTCTTCACGGTTTTCACGCAGCCACCTTCTGCATCAAGCATATAAAGATATCGCATTTTTTCATAACCCAGTATTACAATTGATAATTACCTGAGAGGTTAGGCAATTGGAAACCGATTGCTGACAGCAACAATTAGATACTGATTAATCAGGAGAAATATTCTGCTGAGAGTTTTGCTGAGAGCTTATTTAACAAAATTTAAATAATCCAGCCAAAAAATGGCTTCTGATTTAGGGGTAAAATCCAGCTGAATAAATTTTAGCGTCTCAGAGACGAAAGGGGTGAGAAGGTGTCGAGGCTTGGCGAGCATCCTATAGTAGATTTTGATAGAGGTCGAGAAGTTACAATATATTTCAATGGAAAGCCAATAAAGGCTTATGAGGGTGAAACTGTTGCTGCTGCCCTTTACGCTGCTGGTATCAGGGTTTTCAGCCGTTCTTTTAGATTTCACCGCCCAAGGGGCTTTTTCTGTGCAATAGGAAAGTGTTCAGCCTGTATGATGGAAGTTGATGGAATACCAAATGTCAGAATCTGCAAAGTTTATGTAAGGGATGGAATGGAGCTCAGAACTCAGAATTCCCTGCCAAATGCTGAAAACGATATATACAGCATGTTTGATTCCATGATTGACCGCTTTTTCCCGCATGGAAGCCATTACAAGAAATTCACAAAGCCAAAGTTTGTTAGAGAGCTAGTAACAGCCCAGATGAGAAAGTTCACAGGCATGGGAGAATTTCCGAAGGCTGAGCTGAATGAGAAGGGAGAGTATGAAGAAATTGAAACAGACATTGCCATAGTGGGCGGCGGCCCTGCTGGCCTATCTGCTGCTATTTACGCTGGTAGAACAGGAGCAAAAGTCATTCTGATGGACGAAAACCCGTATCTGGGAGGGCAGCTTATTAAGCAGACTCATCGTTTCTTCGGAAGCGGAAGGCACATGGCAGGGACGAGAGGTATTAGAATCGGAGAAATTCTCCAGAAGGAGCTTTATGAGCTGCCCAACATCGATATCAGAACGGAGACGAAGGTTTTTGGGATATATGATGGTGTTGTGGCCGCCGTAGAAAAAGACACCAAACTTCTGAAAATTAAGCCAAAGAAGATTATTATTGCTACTGGTGCCTACGAAAGAACTCTCATCTTCGAGAACAATGACCTTCCGGGAGTTTATGGGGCTGGAGGAGTCCAGACATTGATGAACGTTTACGGTATAAAGCCTGGTGAGAGGGGACTTATCGTTGGTTCAGGAAATGTGGGCCTGATTCTGACCTATCAGCTTATGCAGGCTGGCGTTGAGGTTGCAGCCATCGTAGAGGCCATGCCAAGGGTAGGCGGCTATTTTGTCCATGCTGCTAAGGTGAGGAGGTTAGGTGTGCCTATATACACCAGACACACAATAAAGAGGGCAATAGGGAAGAAGAAAGTTGAAGGAGCAGAAATTGCAAGACTAGATGAGAACTGGTGTGTTGTAGAGGGGAGCGAGAAAAGAATAGACTGTGACTTCATCTGTGTTGCTGTGGGTCTAAGTCCTGCCCATGAACTACTTTACCACGCCGGAGTTGAGATGAGATTCATACCGGAGCTTGGCGGCTTCGTGCCAACCAGAAACCGCTACGGTGAGACTACGAAGCCAGGAATCTATGTTGCTGGCGATGTTGCTGGCATAGAGGAAGCTACTGCGGCAATGATGGAGGGCAGGATTGCAGGGCTTGATGCAGCAATAAAACTGGGCTATGGAGACGAGGAGACTGTTAGACTCAGGGACGAGATTGTGGAAGATCTTGATGAATTCAGAAAGGGGCCATTTGGAGAAAGAATTGTCGCTGGCTTGAAGAAAATCGTTGTGGAGGGGTAGAAATGAGTGACATGAAGTATCTCGAGAGAGGCTATATCGAGAATGACGAATTGCCTCCTTTACCCAGTGAGGAGAGGCTAACAGGAAAAAGGCCAGTTGCCTACATTGAATGCCCTCAACCTATTCCCTGCTCTCCATGTCTGGAATCCTGCAAATATGATGCGATAAAAATGGAAAACATAAACGATCCTCCAGAAGTCATTTACGAGAACTGTATAGGCTGTATGGCATGCATAAGGGTGTGCCCGGGACTTGCCATTTTCATGCTTCATATCAAAGATGATAAGGGCTATGTAACGCTGCAGTACGAATTCATACCTTGGCTGAAAAAGGGTGACAGGGTGAAGCTTCTTAACAGGAAAGGTGAGGAAGTGGGAGAAGGCGTTGTAACATGGGCTCTTGCACCGGAAAGAAACGATAGAACCCAGCTTGTGACAGTTGAAATTCCGAAAGATCTGATTTTTGAAGTCAGAGCTGTAAAGAGGTGGGAGCAGTGAAGGATAGAAGGATTGTTTGCAGGTGTGAGGATCTCACAGAAGAGGAAATAATCCACGCAATCGAAGAAGGATACGATAACCTCGAAAGTCTGAAGAGATATACAGGGGCAACAACAGGATCCTGTCAGGGTAAAGGCTGTTTAATGCACATAATAAGAATTCTGAGTCAGAAAACAGGAAAAAGCCCAGACGAGATTGGTCTCACAACTCAACGCCCACCAGTAAACCCGGTTCCCCTCTTCCTGCTTGCAGAAGGTGATGAAAAATGAAAGTAGCCATTATAGGCGGAGGCGTGATTGGACTTTCAACAGCATACTTTTTAGCCAGAGAAGGTGCCGATGTAACAGTTTTTGAGCAAAAATATCTGCTTTACGGGGCAAGTGGCAGGAATTCAGGTGGTATTACAGCCATGCATGATAATGAAGCTATGATAGAGTTGGCAAAGAGAAGCATTGAGCTATACGAGGTGCTTCCTTCCGAAGTGGATTTCAATTTCCTTTTCAGGCAGGATGGGTACATAAAAGTGGCCGCCACAGGAGATGATTTTGAAGCTCTTAAGGAAGAGGTCAGGCTTCAGAACTCCTTAGGCGTCAAATCAAGGATAATCGATGCGTACGAGGTTAAGGATTTTATACCTGATTTCAATGAGGAGTCGATTATTGGTGGAGCTTACGAGCCTTCAGGTGGTGTAATATTCCCCTGGCCAGTAATCTGGGGTCTGGCTAAAGGGTGCAGGGAGCTAGGTGTTGAAATCAGAGACAACACCGAGGTAAAAGAGATTCTGGTGGAGAATGGTAGAGTAGAAGGCGTTGTTGCTGGCGATGAAACCTTCAGGGCAGAATACGTTGTCAACGCTGCCGGAGCCTGGAGTAACAGAATCAGCAGCATGGCAGGAGTTGAACTGGATAACAAAATCATAAAGGAAGAGATATGCGTCACTGAAAGCCTGAAACCATATCTTAACCAGTACCTGTTAGACATAACAACCGGCGTATACCTGAGTCAGTCAATGAGAGGAGAGATAGTTGGTGGCATTCTTGGAAGTGAGGCAGATAACCTTTCAACAAGCTCCACCCTTGACTTCGTGTTCAGGTATTCGAGAAGAGCAATAGAACTAATCCCTAAGCTGAAAGGTCTCGCACTTCTGAGGCAGTGGGCTGGTGTTTACGATGAGGGAAAGGATGGGTTGCCAGTTGTGGGCGAAACGAAAATTGATGGGTTCATACAAGCGAACGGATTTGGAAAAGCGGGAATGAGCGTTGGCCCAGCCGTAGGAGAAGAGCTGGCTAAGCTGATTTTAAAAGGTAAATCCGAGAAATTAGCCGTATTCAACCCAGAAAGATTTTAAACTTTAAAATATTTTTCAGGCCTTCTTTTTCTTTTTCAGAACCTCTTCCAGCCTCCTCTCAAGAGGCTCCTCGTGGGTGTATGGGCACATCAAATAGTGCTCTACAGCCTTTGCTATTGCATCCTTTGTTGCATTCTCTCCAGTCTTTTTCTTGAGCTCTTCAAGCACATCCTCTGGCAACACAGTCTGAGCATGAACAATCTTAACCATCTTTCCTCACCACCTATAATAATAATGAGTAAGGAGTATTAAAAGTTTTCTGGTCAGGAATAAAATTTTAGTAGCTGAAAAAATTATCTAATTTATATTTCTATAAATATCACAAATCATCAATAAGCTCTCTAAGCCAGGCAATAACTGCATCTATCCTTTCATGTGTTGTCCCAAGGTAGTTTTCAGGTTGCAGCAGACTTTCAAGCTCTTCACGGCTGAAATACTTAGATATTCGTTCATCAGACTTCAAGGCCTCCAGTAATGAAGTGTTTTTCTCGTAAGCCCTAAGGGATGCCTGTCTCAATATTTCATGAGCCTCCTGACGGGGTATGCCTTTTTTAGTGAGGGCAATCATAACTGTTTCACTCAAATTAAGTCCTTTCTGGGCTTCGAGATTTCTCTTTATATTCTCATAATTCAGCCGGAGCGTAGAGAGGACTTTTGCCATCTTAACAAGTATGTGATCCGTAAGTACTGAGGTTTCCACCAGAATTATGCGCTCAGCGGAGGAATTGGTAAGATCTCTCTCTTCCCAGAGTATGGAACTCTGGTGCATGGGCTCCACGAACCCCCTGATGACTCTTGCAATACCGCATATCTGCTCGCTGTCTATGGGATTTCTTTTGTGGGGCATGGTGGAGCTTCCGACCTGCTTCTCCTCGAACTTTTCCATGAGTTCAGCAGTTTCAGCCCTTTGAAGGAGCCTTATGTTAGTGGCAATTTTCTCGAGAGTGGATGCAATGGCTGCAAGGAAGGAAACATACTCGATGTAGATGTCCCTTGGGATTATCTGACTGCTGATTGTCGCAGGTTTCAGGCCCAGAATTCTCATAACCTCTCTCTCTATCTCTAGACCATCCTTCCCGAAGGCAGCTTGTGTACCAACTGCTCCGCTCATCTGGCCCACAAGAATTCGCTTCTCCATCTCTTTCAGCCTTTCATAATGCCTTCCCATTTCAGAGGCCCAAAGGGCAAAGCGAAAACCATAGGTTGTAGGCAAAGCTGCCTGACCATGAGTTCTGCCCAAACATACAGCATTTCTGTGCTCTTCAGCCAATCTAACAAGATGTCTGATTACCTCCTTTATTCTGACTTCCAGCAACTTAAGGGAGTCGCGAAGCTGAAGTGCTGTAGCAGTATCGATTATGTCATTTGAAGTGGCTCCAAAATGAACGAATCTACCAGAATTTCCTGCAACCTCAGTTATGGCTTTAACCAGAGCCATTATGTCGTGTTTTATCTCATTTTCTATCTCTCTTACCCTGTCTGGCGTTATTCCTAGCACTTTCTTTTTTACCTCCTCTGTTTCTGTCTCATCAACATACCCCATTCTGGCGAGGGCTTTGAACAGGGCTACCTCAACCCGGATCATTCTCTTGATCTTACTGTCCTCGCTCCAGATTCTCTTCATCTGCTCAGTTCCGTAGCGATAATCGATGGGGTGAACAATCATCAGAAAAGGATTGCAAAAAAGGTTTAAAAAACCTTTCAAAAGCTCAGACGGGAATCAACTTCCTTCACAGCATCTCTGACACAGAAGTACTCTCTTTTGACTTTCTTGAGGTATTTACATCTTTTTCCTGTGTACCCGGTGATACAGAGCTGGCAATCTTCTGGAAAAACCCTTTTTACGCCCAGTCCATATTTTTCAGCCAGTATTTCGAGGACAGTCATCTCCCTCACCCCAAAGGGTTGTTAATTAATTTATCCTTTCTGGTTTTAAACGTATCCTTACTAAGTTTGCCTTTCAAGGAAATTAAGTTTATGTATCTGGTACCAGCACCAACATTCAATGAAGTTCAGGGTGACTGCAGAATTTGACGACGCCAGGACTGGCATCGTCGAAACAGACCACGGGAGCTTTGAAACTCCTGCGTTTATCCCTGTCGCTACCCTAGCTGCGGTCAGAGGACTTGATAGTAGAGATCTGAAGGACATGGGAGTAGAGGCTATAATCGCCAACACCTACCACCTGCATCTCAGGCCGGGAGATGAGCTGATAAAGAGAATGGGTGGTCTCCATAAGTTTATGGATTTTGATGGCCCCATAATAACCGATTCAGGTGGTTTTCAGGCTTTTTCCTTGGGTCTCGGTATGGAGCACGGAGTGGGGAAGATAGCGGATAATATTTTCCTAGAAGGGCTCAAAAATCCCGATTACAAGGGAGAGAAGTGGGCATTCGTTGATGACGAGGGAGTTACCTTCAGAAGTCCGCTTACCGGTCAGAGGGTGAAGCTCACTCCCGAAAAATCCATGCAGATTCAGTCCAACCTTGGATCCGATATAATATTCGCCTTTGATGAGTGCACCTCTCCGCTTTCAGACAAAGAATACACTGCTAGAGCAATGGAGAGGACCCATAGATGGGCTGAAATATGCTTAGAATGCTACGACAGAAGACAAGCTCTTTTTGGAATTGTTCAGGGTGGAGAGTATAAGGATTTGAGGATTAAATCGGCAGAGTTCATGGCCGAAAAAGAGTTTGCCGGCTATGGAATAGGCGGCTCCCTTGGCAAGAGCAAGAGAGACATGCTGAACATCCTAGAATGGGTCAATCCCATATTGCCTGAGGACAAACCTAGACACCTGCTTGGGATTGGAGCGGTGGAAGACATATTCAATTCCGTGGAGAGAGGCATTGACATGTTCGACTGCGTTTCTCCAACCAGATGGGCCAGGAGAGGGGTTCTGTTCATATCACCTCTTGAAGGTGGGAATGTTAGAAACAAATTCAGAATTCACATTAAAAATGCGAGATTCAGAGAAGATGCGAAGCCAATTGACAGATGGTGTGATTGCTTTGTATGTCAGGATTATTCCAGAGCTTATCTGAGGCACCTTTACGTTGCCAATGAATTGACCTATTTCAGGCTTGCATCATATCACAATGTCTATTTCATGCTGAAATTGATGAGGGAGATAAGAGACTCGATAAAGGAAGGGAGCTTTTACGAATTGAAGAAAGAGTGGCTCGGGTATTGAAAAGTTTTCACACCCAGTTTTGCAGAAGCAGCCCAGCTACCAGCAAAAAAGACATGGTAACAATTACTCCCTGAAATCGAACCTTTTTCCCGTTTCTGAATTCTACCACTTTCTCGCTGACCCAGGGACCAATAACCACCATTGCAGCCCCCACCAGACTCCCTGAAAGGAAGTAGTTTACAAGATACGTTCTGTTGAGAAGAGAACCATAATCTCCGGCGAAGTAGATGTAAATGGGAAAGCTTCTAGGCAGGACATAAGTCAGAGGTAAAACTGTTATCAAGAATGAGGTAGCAGCCAGAGCAAATTTTGGCAGAACACCAAACCTCTTCATATTTGCAATCCAGAAACCCATAGAAGACGCAAGAGCACCAACAAACAGACCGATAACTTGAGCTTTCACGCCCAGAATCGCTGCACCTCCAGCAGCCGCAGCTATTCCAACTGTACACAGAGGACAGTGGGCTTCAACCCTTGGAATCAGGAATATGGTTGGGATAAGAGGAATTAAATACCCCAGCTTAATTTTTGCATTCATTCTAGAACCCTCCTACATGGTCATGAATGTTCTGAACTCCCCATCCTTAACAGCATAGATTACGAAGAGTTCCTTTTTCCCACCTGGCATTCCGGGAGATCCTGAGGGCATGCCCGGCAGAGCTATTCCATCGGCATCAGGTCTCTCATCCAGCAGCTTTTTGATTGCCTCAACAGGCACGTGCCCCTCGATAAAGTATCTACCGATAACCGATGTGTGACAGCTCCGCATGGAAGGTGGGACGCCATATTGGCTTTTCAATGAGGTTACGTTCTCCATCTGGACTACTTCAACTTCAAAACCCCTGCCCTTCAGGTAATCCACATAAACAAAACAGCACATGCAGGCAGGAGAGAGATAAACTGTTATTTCATTAGAAGGAGTTTCATGGTTAGAGAGAATCAGTGGTGTCATAACAAGGGGAATCGCAATGGCAAAAATTGCCAGCCAGTATTTTTTCCGGTTTTTGGGCTGGTTTTGGGATGACTCTGTCATACCAATATTTGCACTTACACTTATTTAGTATTTTTCATCTTCTGTAAATTTGTCTATTCCAAGATTATTTTCAAGCCTTTATGAAACATTCATCACACTTTTTCATCAACCTTGATCTTCGTTGCAAGGTAGATAAATGGCGTATCGAATATCGCTACGATGAACTTCATTACATACGAAGTTGCAAATATCTCGAATATCCCCTTAAATCCGAGTGACTGCAAAAACTCTGGGTTCAGCACAACGAAAAAGAGGGTTGTGAAAACAAGGTTGTCTATCAGTTGGGAAACCATTGTTGAAGCGTTGTTTCTCAGCCATAAATGCCTACCTTCTGTTTTCCTTTTCCAGAACTCGAAGGCCCACACGTCGTGAAGCTGTGAAATTAGGTATGCTGAGAGGCTCGCCACCATGACATCAGGCATGAAGCCGAATATCTGCTCCAGCGCTGGACTTAAAGTGTCTTCCTCTGCCGGAACAAACATGAGTGTGAGCTGCATTATCAAGGTTGTAGCTATTAAAACGAAGAAACCTATTAAAACAGCCTTTCTGGCCTCTTTTTTGCCATATTTCTCAGTTAGGATGTCTGTTGCAAGGAAAGTCGTGCCGTAAATAATGTTACCCATAGCTGTAACGAAGCCGAAGAATCTTATGAGCTTCGCCACTTGGACATTGGCCAAGATTATGGCCATTGCTACCCATGCAAATAACCCATTTCTGCCAAAAAGCCTGTAGGCCAGTATAATCCCTGCAAAGTTCACAAACATTAGTAGAAACCACAGCACTTCATTTATCACGCCTCTCCCTAAAAATGGAGTGTATTTAAATTTTATTATGACAACTTATTGTAACATTTCTGACAACCAAAAGTTTTATTAATCCATCATTATTTATCATTAAGGAGGTGGATGAGATGTGTCCGGTGTGTGGAAGCTTATCCCTTGTGAGTGCGTGGGAGGATGACAGGTTTTCATATTACGCCTGTGCCAGTTGTGGGCATACGCTGAGCCTGTCTAAGGGGGTGAAACCTCTGTAAATGCTGTAAGTGCTGTAACGCTTATAAACCCTGCCCCCTCTTTTTTCCAACATGGTTGAGTTTCTGTTGTGGGCCCTTTCAACACTATTTACTGTAACCCTCACAGTAATAATTGCTGAAAGAATAGGAATAGAAGTAGCTATTGGAATTTATGCTGCTCTTATAGTTCTCTCCAACCTTATTGCCGGGAAGCTAATTACTGTGTTCACTTTCGTAGCTCCGGCAGCGGTTATAGTTTACTCCTCCACATTTTTGATAACAGACATCTTGTGTGAGTTATACGGTAAAGAATACGCCAGAAAAGCCGTGATTGCAGGGTTCTTCGCCAGCATCCTTGCCATGATTTCTATAGCAATTGCTGTGAGGTGGGAGGCAGCACCATTCGTCTCTGAGGAGTTTGTCAGAGCCTATGAAGCTGTTTTCTCCATGACTCCCCGCATAATACTCGCATCAATTATCGCCTATATTATCTCCCAGACCCACGACGTATATGCTTTCCACTTCTGGAAGGGAGTGACAGGAGGGAAGTACCTCTGGCTGAGAAATAATGCTTCTACGCTAGTTTCCCAGCTTATTGATACCACGATTTTCATAACCCTTGCGTTCTGGAATCCGGGAATGCCAATGGCGCAGCTATTCGCTATGATAACCGGACAGTACGTGATTAAAATGGCAATTGCACTGCTGGACACACCTTTCATCTATGCCGCAACCGCAACCCATGCAAGGCTGCGAGGTGTTGAGGCAGCATAACTTGGCCTGATCAGTTCCCAATCTGTCCAGCACGTTAAGGAGTGAGTCTTTCAAGCTGGTTTAGGGTTGCAACATTCACACCCATTCCCCTTACATCCTCTAAAAGCTTGGATGTGGGTTTTCCGTGATAGAAGATTACTGCTTCAGGTTTGCAATGCTCTACCATCTCTATCAAGCCTTTGTAGTCGAGATGATCGCTCACAACTATTCTCGGCAGTCTGTAAAACCTCTGGGCTGTCAGAATATACTTTTTTCCGCTGTATTCGTAGATTTTCCTAGTGGTAGTGAGGTGCACATCTCCCTCCTTCGCCACTTCGATTCCAAAAAGCTTGCAGAGCCTAGTAATCCTTTCCTCTGCTGAGAAATCTATACCATTATCATTCAGCAATTTCCCAACCCTCTGGGCTTTCCCAACAGGATAAACACCATAAAATGACCCATTCGCCTCCTCTATAACTCTGTGGATTTCCTCATTGAAGATGTCAGCAGGACTCCCATATGTGGCCTCGCAAATCAGCACATCACACCTTGGCAAAGAAGAGTAGTCTTTAACATCTCCCGTTACCAGAATTCTGCTCTCAGATCTGAATAGAAAAGCTGCAGAGCCGTGCATGTGTAGTGTCTCGTGAGTGGAAACTTTGATGCCGTCAAGTTCCAGTTTATCGCCTATCGAGAAAGTGTTGCCAGCAAACTTTTTGCCTGTAAGCTCCTCCAGTATTCTGGCTGTTTCATGAGACGCTATCGCATTTCTATTTCTCACATTCCCTTTGCCGTAGTGGTCAGAGTGGGCATGAGTTATGATGTTGTAGCCCTTTTTTCCCCGAGATGAATCGATATGAAACTCCGCTTCCCTGAACCTCAGGCTGAGATGAGGTTTTGTCAAGCTACCATGAGCTCTTCTAAAAGGGAAAAAACCGTATTGCTCGAGGAAATCAAGGGAATGCATTACTCCTCCCTCTTCTTTTTAAAGCAGATCATGCAGTCCAGACATTTCTCGGGGATTTCCATGATGTAATCTGGGCTTTAAAATTGTATAAATCTTTTCTGCTGGGAATTTCAGGTTATCCACTCAACAGTTAAACAAATCAGAGATCGTTACCCAGCCATTGGGTTGTTAAAATGATTTTGGACGATGATTCTTGGATAAAATTCTGAATTTTCTGATTTAAAAGTATAAAGTTCCAGGATAATTTATATTAAATAGCAAACTATAAGTAACTTTGAAAACAATTATTACTGGTGACAAATATGGAGTATGAAAAAATGGTAGTGCTGAGAGATGGAATACAAGTTAAAATAAGGCCTTTGAGGAAAGAAGACGAAGAATTGCTGGTGAAATTCTTTAAAAACCTTGACGTCAGCGATGTTATGTTTTTGATGGATGATGTTAGGAACGAAGAAGTCGTTAGAGAATGGGTCAGAGGATTGGATTACAACTGGGTTCTTCCCCTAGTTGCAGTTCACAATGCTGAAATAGTGGGTGATATTGCACTTAAGTTTTCAGGTAGAGAGAGGAGAAAACATGTAGCAGAGCTAACAGTAACGATTGCCAGAGATTTCAGAGGCAAAGGTTTAGGGGCGGCGCTAAATGAGGCGGCAGAGGACATTGCGAGGCAAAAGGGGATAAGAAAACTAAAGTATGAAACGCCCATATCCAATGTCAGGGCTGTGATAAGTGCAGAACTCTGGGGATATACAAAAGAAGCTGTTCTTGAAAAGGAGTTTTATTCTCCTGTGGATAAACTACTCCACGATGTTGTAGTTTTAACCAAATTCATACAGCCGGTTGAGGTCGAGGAAACTCCAGAGGTAATTGAGGAATTTCTTTAATTTTTAAATTTATTACTTTTATTTTTTAATCCCATTTTACTTTTATTTATCTTTTAAAGAAGCCAGAAGTTTTGCTGAAAGCAAATCCGACTTCGTTCGCTCTAGGGATTGTCTCGCTGAATCCAACTTGAATCTTAAGCCTGGAGTAAGCTTGTCTGGGAAGCTGAAAGTTATGAGCTCGGCATAAATCTCCTCCATTATGTTCAGATACTTCTCAGCCTTCTCCACCTCACCTTTCCTCATTGAATCAAGAGAGAGGCGCCTCAACTCGCCAATCAGGTCAGCTAATCCTGTAAGGACAGAAGCGGGCTCCACTTCCAGCTCAATCTCCCAGAAGCTCTCACCACTCATAACCTTCATCAGGGCGTAAGCCTCTACCAGCTCCTGCATGGCGTCGTGGGTAATGGGATAATATATCTCAGGGTATTTCTTGAATTCCACAACTTTTTCCAGAACTTCGATAGCTTTCTCAACGAACCGCTTTGCATCGTTAAGCTTTCCAGCATGAACCGCCATTACAGACTTGGTAGCATTTATTCTCATTTCTCTCGTGAGTTTCAGCAGCTCTTCTCTTGCCTTTTCCCTCTCCTCGAGGAATTTCCTGACATAGTCAAGCACCATCATTAGTCCTCCAGTATCGGTTGATGAATTTTAATTTACTTGAATTACTTCATTCACTTTAATCCCTCTCCAGCAGCACAACCCTGCTTATCTCGGACTCATCAGCAATTCTGTATCCGGTAAGTCTGCTGAGCTCCTCTGAAAACTCTCTTACCTCCTGATGCTCCGGCATGGCATCCCTGCTCAGCCTCAGGCGAGAGTAGCCCAGATGCATGTAGGCTTTAGCCTCCACAAACGTGGGCTGGGATTTGATGATGTGCTCTGCAAAGTTCTCTGCCTTCATGTTCACACCCTTGATGAGTGTAAGTCTTATAACTGTTCTACCATCCTTCTCTGAAAGAAGTTTAAGGCTCCTGAGGATTTTGTCCCATTCCTCTGCCTTCCCTCTGTTTATTGTGATATAGCTATCCCTGCTGTAAGCGGTGAGACTCACGTAGAGCTGGTATGGGTCGATGCCCTCAACCATTTCAGGCCTGGTGCCATTGGTTACAACGAAGGTTGTGAAACCTCGCTTGACATATTCTTCAACCAGACCATCAAGATAGGGATAAAGTGTTGGTTCTCCAATGAGGCTTATGGCTACCTGATTTGGCTGGTAGGCTTCCTTCAACTTCCTTTTATTGACCCCTGCTGTACCGTGAAAGCCGCTGAGCAGGCGATGCTGGGCTTTTATGCTCTCCTCAACGATGTAATCGGGAAAATCCCACCCAGATAGATCTTCAAGAAGCTCCAGAGGGCGCCAGCAGTGAATGCAGTGGAGGTTGCATTGCAAAGCAGGAGTCATCTGAAGGCATCTATGAGAGGCGATGCCGTAGAACTTCTGTTTGTAGCAATAACCCTCATCTTTCAGGGACTTCTTGAGCCAGAGACAGGTCTTTACGGCTGAATGCCTACCCACTATCTGATAGCCTTTCAGGTCTTTCAGCAGCTTCTGCATTTTTTGCGTGTTTTGTTCGTTTTGCACATTCTGCATCAATCAGGATTGAATAATGAAGTATATAAATCTTCAACCGGAGTATTGTCATGGACGCAGCAGATATTAACAACACCATTAACATCAGGGAATTCTACAAGGTTGATGCTTTCACAACCCGGCCTTTTAAAGGCAATCCTGCAGCTGTGGTGCTGGTTGAAGAATTTCCAGAATGGAAAGTTATGCGAGATATTGCAGCAGAACTCAACATAACCGAGACTGCTTTTATAAAACTGTCTTCAGAAACCCCAGAAATACGTTATTTTACACCAACTACTGAGGTGCCGCTATGCGGACATGCCACCATAGCTTCCCTCTGCATTCTGAAGCTGAAAGGCTTATCAGGTAAGCTTGAAATTAAAACCAAGGCTGGAGATATTGATGCAGAGATTGGTGAGAAGTTCTGGATGAGGCAAAGGGATTTTGAGCACAGAGGAAGTATTGATGACAAGACTGTTTCGAAAGCTCTTCGATGTCAGGTTAGTAGTTCAGCAGTGGTTTCAACGGGACTGGATGTAATCGTTGCCAGAATTGGGAGCTTTGAGGAGCTTATGTCTCTGAAGCCAGATATGGCGGAAGTGGAGAAGATCTGTAGCGATGCAGGAGCTGCTGGAGTTTACGCCTTCACCTTTAATGTGCCCACCTCCAGCGATTGCGCTGCAAGGTTCTTCGCTCCAGCTGTTGGTATAGAAGAAGACCCTGTCACCGGAACCGCAGCAGGAGCTCTAGGAGGTTATTTGAGGCATATCGGTGAGGGGAAAGACCATCTCACAATTGAACAAGGGCATGCATTAAAGAGGGAGGGTGTGATTCACGTGAGGGTTAATGATGGTATATGGGTTGGCGGAGATGCCGTGGTTGTTGCGAAGGGGGAGCTGCTGGTTCAGGATTAGCTGCTTGAAGTCTTTCACCAGTTCACCAATAATTCATCAATTCATCAATCGAAAGTTATGAAGCCATACACTTTTTTGTGAAGTTTTTATTCAGGAAAAGTTAAAATAATTGACCGTTCATTAAACAGATACAATGGCGGTTGGAATTGATTTGCTTCTGGAGGAATTCGTAGCAATAGAACCTGAAGAGCTGAAAAACGTCATAATATTAGTAGCTATACTCTTCGGCCTTTTGATTCTCACCATGAATATCTACCAGAAGGTCAGGAGGTTCAGAAGTGCCAGAAAATTCTGGATAAAGCATCTAACCAGAGCGGATGAAAACTTTGATGTTGCTGTATCGAGCTTTAACTGGTTCATTCTCACACCTCTCAGACTGCACTTTGGATTGCTTGTGCTCTCTTACCTGCCACTCTTTGCCTTGCTTTTTACACCGTTCTATTTCGGATATTCTGTAACATTGCTTGCCGCTTTATCTGGAGCGCTGATTGTGGCACTCATGAATTATTATATCCACAAAAAAATTGAGGGTACGATCTCTTTGAAGTTTTCAGAAACCTTAATTAAAAAATTGAGAAGACTAATCAAGTACAGCCTAGTTCTCAGATATCTCAGTTATGGCATCTTTTTATTCGTGTTATCTTTGATGTTTCTGATAAGTGATACAGCCCTATCAGACGAAATTCTTCCAGTTCTAGAGAAGTACAGGATCGAAATGGCTGTATTACTAGTAATAATTTTAATTTCAACTTTCTCGGTCAGAATATCATGTAAATCTCAGGGAATTACGGTTGATTATCTCAGAAACAGTCTCAACGATTATTACGTTAGTAAACCGGATGTTACAGTATTCACTGACGCTGAATCAGGAAAAGTATCGGGTAGATTGGTAGACATCTTTGATAAGGGTGTCTTAACACTTGAGGATGAGAACGGGCAGAAGTTCCTAATTCCATGGGAGTCCATCGACTTTCTCGCCGTGAAGTCAGAGGATTTAGCGAACTCTGATGAGAAAGAAAGTATTACTGAACCACCTGACTGACTGGGATCAATCAGACCATAAAGGTCTTATACCTAACAGATGTCTACACAAGCAATCGTGATAATCCCGGGTCCGTGGTCTAGCGGTAATGACGCCTGCCTCACACGCAGGAGGTCCCCGGTTCGAATCCGGGCGGACCCATACCAATTTTGGTTCATGTTCAGAGTTCTGAGAGTTCTTCTTCCTCTTTATGCAACTCTTTTAGCTCCTTTAGCTCTTCCAGATCCATGTCCCTGAGCTTCAGCACCACTGACTCGTAAATAG